>Ga0224554_1000003_pt1 | contig 295503 bp, 276 predicted proteins | sample 714S22024metaG_FD_180666 | JGI IMG/M metagenome (GOLD analysis project Ga0224554, IMG submission 180666) | Peat soil microbial communities from Stordalen Mire, Sweden - 717 S2 20-24 | ecosystem: Environmental > Terrestrial > Soil > Wetlands > Peat | place: Sweden: Norrbotten County, Stordalen... | reverse complement strand
AACCCGCTGACGACGGCAGCTGGTGAAGTGTGAACGACAGACGGAGTAGTTTTAGTTTGTTTTTTCATAGGCAGAGAATTTAACCCATCGCTCTGCGACGGGCCTCTGCCTTCTCATCTAATCTTGTTAGGCGGCTGTCTCAGCATCTCAATACTTGATAGCAAGGCCATCAACAAACCTTCCGTAATAAACGGCCTTCTTGCCTCGATATTTGAACCGCATCACATTGTCGTGATCAGGCTCATACTGGCCAAAGCAGGTCTCGCCCTCAGCCTTATCAATGGCTCTCTTAAAATCGCCAAGCGAGGTTCCAGATGAAGCATAAACGTGTGTCTTAATGCCGTCTGAAGATAACTCCCATGTCTTGTCGGCAATATAAACTGGAGACACGATAATCGCACCAATGACAATAAACGGTGCCATTACCATCGCGTCTCCGGGACTCATATCATCGCCGGGCCGTGTTTTACAACCACAGAGAAATGAAATGGCAACCGCCATGCCGATAGAAATGATGGATTGGTTGCGCATATCGATCGTAAGCCGCCTAACTAGATAATCGGCGGCGTGGTATTCAGCCTATCCGCATTTGTCCGCCGTCTGTCCGGTTTCATTGTTCGAACTTTGCACCGGCAACGCGGCTTGGCAAGCGGAATTTAATCTGGCCGTCGTAATCATAATCCTGCTCTTGGAGCGGCTTAACAAAAAGTGTGGCCGCGCTTTGAATATCTCTCGATGATTCCGCGAGGTTTTGGAGTGCGGCAGCCCTCTGCCGCAGTCCAAGACGCCAACACGCGGTTCGTTCACACAAAACATTTTCGCGCCACAGTTATTTTGAAACCGCCCTAATCGTAATCGGCTTGGGGGAGATTAAGATTGCGATTGGAATCAAGACCGGAAATCAAAATTTATTCGCCAGTGGCTGGGGATTTTTGCATATTGCGCGGCATGAAATCCATGACGGGCTGCGGGCGCGGCGAATGCGCGCGGGACGGCTTCAAAATCTCCGTGGAGTTGAGCGCGGTCAACCGGCGCCAGCCGGAAATCTCCGTGAACCTGCCGCGCGAGCTGGAAATGCTCGAATCGCCGGTGCGCGACGCCATCAACGCGCAGGTCGCGCGCGGGCGCGTCACGGCGCGCATCGGCATCCACGCGGCGGACGGCAAATTGTCGGTGCGCGCGCGCCTCGACTTGCCGCTGGCCAAGGCTTACGCGACGGAGCTGGCGCGGCTGGCGAAGTCGCTCAAAATTTCCGGCGAGGTGACGCTGGATCAAATCCTCCGCGCGCCCGGCGTTTTCCAGACGGACGAGGAATTGGTGGACGCGGAAAGCATCTGGCCGGTCGTGGAGAAGGCGCTCAAGCAGGCGCTGGCGGCGCTGGTGAAAATGCGCGAGCGCGAGGGCGCGCACCTGGCGGAGGACCTGGCGCTGCGCATCGGCGTGATGCGCCAGAGCGCGGCCAAAGTCCAGAAGCAGTCGCCGTTGACGGCGGAGAATTACCGGCAGCATTTGGTGGAACGGATCAGGAGCGCGGGCCTTGAATCCATCGCGGCGGATGACGAGCGGTTGTTGAGGGAAATTGTCCTGTTCGCCGACCGCTCGGACATCACGGAGGAATTGACGCGGCTGCAAAGCCATTTCCAGCAGTTCGAGGATTGCCGGAAATCGAAGGACCCGGTGGGGCGGACGCTGGATTTTCTGGCGCAGGAAATGAACCGCGAAATCAACACCATCGGATCGAAGGCGAATGACGCGCTGATTTCGCGGGAGGTGGTGACGCTGAAGGCGGAGCTGGAACGGTTCCGCGAGCAGGCGCAGAATGTCGAGTGATGAAAAGTTCAAAGTCCAAGGTTCAAAGTTCAAAGTCATCGGCGGCGGAAAATCCCGCGCCGCTGCTGATTTTGATTTCCGCGCCATCGGGCGGGGGCAAGACGACGTTGTGCAATCAACTGATCGCGTCGCGGCCGGGCATGGCGCGCGCCATCACCTGCACCACGCGCGAGCCGCGTCCGGGCGAGAAGGACGGCGTGGATTATTATTTTTTCAGCGTGACCGAATTCCAGCGGCGGGAGCAGGCGGATGAATTCATCGAGCACGCGACGGTCTATGGCAACCGCTACGGCATCCTGAAGTCCGAGCTGCTCGGCAAGCTGCGTTCGGGCCGGGACGTGCTGCTGAACGTGGACGTGCAGGGTGCGGCGACGATCCGCGGTCGCGTGCGGGCGGAGCCGGAATTGAGGCGCGCGCTGGTGACGGTGTTTCTCACGCCGCCGTCCATCGCGGAGCTGGCGGCGCGGCTGAAAAATCGCGCGGCGGATTCGGCGGCGGTCATCCAAAAACGGCTCGCGGTGGCGCGGCAGGAGATCACGGAGTGGAAAAATTTTGATTATCTGCTGACCAGCACCACGAAACCGGAGGATTTGCGGCGGATGCTGGCGATTGTGGAGGCGGAAAAAATGCGCGCGGCGCGGACGACGGCGCCGGAGTTTTGAATTGAGTGAATCGTGGATTGTTGCATCGTTGAATCGGAAAACCATTCGCGCGCAAAGGCGATCCGATATAACGTTTCACAATTTAACGATGTAACGACAGGCTAAATATGAGCGTTTCGCGAAAAATCATTCTCGGCGTGACCGGGTCCATCGCCGCGCACAAGGCGGCGGATCTGGCGTCGCTGCTGACGAAGGCGAAGTGCGACGTGCGCGTGGTGATGACCGCTGACGCGCAGCGGTTCATCACGCCGCTGCCGTTCAAGACGCTCACGCGCCATCCGGTCGTGACCGGGCTTTACGACGAGGACGAAGGCTGGAAGCCAACGCATATCGAGCTGGCGGACGCGGCGGATTTGCTTTTGATCGCGCCCGCGACGGCGAACGTGATTGCGAAGCTGGCGCATGGCATTGCCGACGACGCGCTGACGTGCATCGCGCTGGCGCTGAATCCGAAGGCGAAGATTTTGATCGCGCCGGCGATGAACGGCAAGATGTGGCAGCATCCGGCGACGCAGGAGAACGTGAAAATCCTTAAATCGCGCGGCGCGGAACTCATCGGGCCGGACGAGGGAATGCTGTCCTGCGGTTACGAGGGCATCGGCCGGCTGTGGCCGGTGGAAAAAATCGCGGAGCGCGCGTTGAAATTGTGAGACCGAGGTGCCGCGCCCGCCGGGTGCGGCCTGTTTGCCCATGAAACTTATTGATTGGGAACTCTTCAAAGGGCTGCGCCGGATGCTGGCGACGGACCGTCTGGAGCCGACGCGGCAGGCGGAGCGCATCGTGGCGATGCAACGCGACGTGGTGCTGCCGTCGAAGGTGGGCGTGATTTTGGTGGTGCTTTACTACCTGTTTTATTCGGGTTGGTTTTATGAGACGCCGACGACGCGGGCGGTGGTGCAGGACGCGCTCAAAGAATATTTTCTGGTCTACATCCTCTGCAATTTACTGGGCGCCCTGTTTTTTTGCTCCTGGCGGCGGCGGCCGCCGGGCCTGTTTCAATGGCTGGCGTTCACAATGGGGTTGCTGGACGGGTTGTTTATCGCGGGGCTGATGATTGTCACGGGCGGTTTTGACAGCATTGTGTTCTGGGTGTTCCCCTGCCTGATTGTGCTCAACGCCTTGAGCATTCCACTGGCGGTGCCGCAGATTGTGCTCAATCTGCTGTTGAGCCTGTTTTATTTGAGCGCGGGATTGGTCGTGCCAGGCATCGGCGAGGGGACGGCCATGCCCGCACCGCCACCCAGTCTTCATGCCACGAACCAGATTTCTCACGGGGTCAGCGAAACCGCCCTCAAACTGCGCATGCCGGTCCGGTCGGACGATGCAGCCATGGATAATTCGCAGGCGGAAATCTCCACCGAACCATTTTTGCTTCGCGTCTCGGTGCTCTGGCTGCTCACGCTCTGCTGCTATGGCGCGCAGGTGTTGATTGAGCGCCAGCGCAGCGCGTTGGAGGAGGCGGGCGAATTTGCCGCGCGCGAAAACCAGCTGCACTCCGCCGGCCGGCTGGCCGCCGAGTTCGCCCACCAAATAAAAAATCCGCTGGCCGTCATCAACAACGCCGCGTTCTCGCTGCAACGCTCGATGCGAACCGGCAAAACAGACGTGGCGGCGCAACAAATCGAAATCATCCAGGAGGAGGTCGCGCGCGCAGACCGCGTCATCACGCAGATCATGGGTTACGCCCAGTTGAGCGAGGGCCGCGTCGAGAAGCTGGATGTCGTCGCCGAGCTGGATCGGGCCATCGCGCAGGTGTTTCCGCCCGCAGTGCCGACCCAGATCAAGATCCACCGCGACTACGCCGGGCATTTTCCGCCAATGCTGATGCAGCGCGGCCATTTGTCGGAAATCCTCGTGAACCTTCTGCGAAACGCGCGCGAAGCGCTCGGCCACGAGGGCAATGTGTTCGTCACCGCCGGCTGCCGCCGCGATCACTCCATCGAAATTTCCGTGCGCGACGACGGACCGGGCGTTCCGCCGGACAAAATCGAGCGCATCTTTGAGGCGTATTACACCACCAAGGAAAAAGGCACCGGCCTCGGCCTCGCGATCGTCAAACACAACGCCGAGCTTTACGGCGGCACGGTGCGCGTCGAATCCAAGTCTGGCCAAGGCGCGGCCTTCGTTCTATTCTTCCCCGCCAAATCAGTGATGAAATTATCCAAACCATGAGCGCGCTGCTGCCACCCGTGCTCGTCGTGGATGACGAGAAGAACATGCGCCAGTCGTTGCAGACGGTGCTGAATGACGAGGGCTATGCTGCGCGCACCGTCGAATCCGCCGAGGAGGCGCTGGAGCTGCTCGCCCGCGAGGATTTTTTCATGGTCATCACCGACGCGCGGCTCGGCGGGATGAGCGGCTACGAATTTCTGTCCCGGACGCGCAACCAGTGGCCGGATTTGCCCGTGCTCATGATCACCGCATACGCGACGCCCCGGCTTGCCGTCGAAGCCATCAAGTCCGGTGCGATTGACTACGTCGCCAAGCCGTTTGCCCCCGAGGAATTGCTCCATGCCGTGGCGCGGTGCGCCGAGCGCCATCGGCTGTTGCAGGAAAACGCCGCGCTGCGCTCGCGCGCCGGCGAAATTATCACGCTCGACCAGATTGTCGGCGAATCGCCGCAGATGCGGGAGCTGCGGAAATTGATCCAGACCGTTGCGCAAACCGACGCGCGGGTGTTGATTCTCGGCGAGAGCGGCACGGGCAAGGAGCTGGTCGCCGGCGCGCTGCACCATTTGAGCCGGCGGCGACAGGCGGATTACATCCGCATCAACTGCGCCGCCATTCCCGAAACGCTGCTCGAAAGCGAATTGTTCGGCCACGAAAAAGGCGCGTTCACCGGCGCTTTGAAGCAAAAGCTCGGACGGGTCGAGGAAGCCGACGGTGGAACGATTTTCCTCGATGAAATTGCCGACATGAGCAAGCCGCTCCAGGCCAAGCTGCTCCGCTTTCTCGAAGACGGCACGTTCACGCGTGTCGGTGGCACGCAGGAATTGGGCGTCAACGTCCGGCTTGTTGCCGCGACCAACCGCGACCTTGCGCAGGCCATCGCCGGCGGCCAGTTCCGCGAGGATTTGTTTCACCGGCTGAACGTTGTTCAAATCCAGCTGCCGCCTCTGCGCGACCGCGGCGACGACGTGCTGCTGCTGGCGGAGCATTTTCTGAAAACGTTCCGGGCCGCAATGAACAAAAACGTGGACGGCCTCGCGCCCGCCGCCCGGCAGAAAATGCTGCTTCACCGCTGGCCCGGCAACGTTCGCGAGCTGCGCAACGCCATCGAGCGCGCGCTGATCCTGGAAACCGCGCACGAAATCCAGCCTGCCAGCCTGCCGGATTTTCAAATCGAGGCGCGGCTGGCCCGGAGCGTGGCGGCCCAGCCGGCACCGGACGAGTCGCTCGATGATGCGCTGAACCGGACCGAGCGGGATATGATTGCCGGCGCACTGGAGCAAAACGATTTCAACATGGCCCGCGCCGCCGAACAGCTCAAGCTCACCCGCCATTCGCTCCGTTACCGGATGCAGCGGCTGGACATGCAGGTTGGCGACGGCGCGGCAAACGAGGCCTGATCATTTTATGGACACCGATTCAATATCCGTCAGCAACCAGATGAGCCCGGGAGTCATGAATATTCTTATCATGCTTGGCATCCTTGCGCTGGTGTCGTTGATTGCGTTTTTCTGGGCATTTGCTGTTCGCAGAAGGAAAGACCGCATTCGTAAACACCACCACCATCATCACCACCAGAAGGGGTATCGGGAACAGCTCCAACAAAATGTCGGCGGCCTCAAAGAGCTCTTCCAGCAGCACCGGCACCATCATCGCCAACACCGTTCCCTCAACCCCACGCTCGCGCAGACCGGCGGCCTGCCGCCCATCCGCGAAACCGGCAAACCGCCGTCGCCTCCGCCTTCGATGCCGTGATGCAACACAGCCGCGCCATCACCAAAAAAAGCGCGTCCAACCTCGCGCTCGCCTTCGTTCTCCTGCCGCGCCCCAAACGCGACGCGATGACCGCGTTCTATGCCTTTTGCCGCGAAGTGGACGACGTGGCCGACAACGAGACGGTTCCTGCAGGGCAACGCCGCGAACAGCTCGCCGCGTGGCGCGCCGACGTGAAACGCGCCTGCGAAAATCAACCGCCGCAGTTTCCCGTCAACCGCGAACTCCAGCCCGTCATCCGGCAGTTCAATCTGCGCTTTGAGCTGTTCGATGATTTGATCAAGGGCTGCGAAATGGATTTGGACACCAAGCGCTACGAGACTTTTGAGGCGCTGGAAAAGTATTGCTACCACGTCGCGTCGGCCGTCGGCCTGTTGAGCATCGAAATTTTCGGCTATAAAAACCCGGCGAGCCGCGATTACGCCGTTTATCTGGGCAAGGCGCTGCAACTGACGAACATTTTGCGCGACGTGAAAACCGACGCCGAACGCGGGCGGATTTACCTGCCGCAATCCGAGTTGAAAAAGTTTGGCGTCACCGAGGATGAGATTTTGAATTCCAGATATTCCGACCGCTATTTCGCGCTCGCCGGCAGCGTTGCGTCGCGGGCAAAAAACTTTTACCGGCTCGCCCGCGAAACCCTGCCCGCCGAAGACCGCCGGGCGATGGTCGCCGCCGAATTGATGGGATCGGTCTATTGGCGGCTGCTGCAAAAAATCGAGCACGGAAAATTCGACGTCTTTGGCCCGCGCCCGTTGAAATTGAGCAAGCCGGGCAAGCTGGCGCTGGTTTTTCAATCCTGGCTGCGCTTTGCAACCGGCGCAAAAACTTCAAATTACGGGAGTCCGTAAAATCTGGCGATGCCCGCGATGCCCGCCAATCCGCAATCCGGTCGCCGGCTGATTGTCAACGCCGATGACTTTGGCCGTTCGCATTCCATCAACGTCGCCGTCATCCGCGCCCACCGCGACGGCATTTTGACCACCGCGAGCCTGATGGTCAACGAGCCGGATTGCGGCGAGGCCGTGGAGCTTGCCAGAAAAAATCCAAAACTCGGCGTCGGTCTGCACCTCGTTTTTTTGCACGGCCATTCCGCGCTGCCGCCGGAAAAAATCCCCGGGCTTGTCAACGCGCGCGGCGAATTTTCAAACAGCCCGGTCGGCGCCGGCATGGATTATTTCTTCAAGCGCGGCCTGCGCGGACAGCTTCGCGCCGAAATCCACGCCCAGTTTGAAAAATTCCGCGCCACCGGCCTGCCGCTCGACCACGTCAACGGCCATCTGCACCTGCATTTGCATCCGGTCATTTTCAAAATCCTGATGGACGACGCGGATCAACTCGGCATCCGGCACTTTCGTCTGACGCGCGACTGTCTGGCGCGCAGTCGGCGCATGGCGCGCGGACAATGGTCCTACCGCCTGTCGCACGCGGCGATTTTCGGATGGCTTTCCCGCCGCGCGCGAGAGCCGCTGCGCCGTCGCGGCATCAAGCACGCGCAAATCACCTTTGGCCTGCTGCAAAACGCCCGCGTGGACGAGGATTACATTTTGAAGCTGCTGCCGGAGCTGCCGCCCGGCGATTCCGAGCTTTACTCCCACCCGTCGCTGGACGAATTTAAGGCTGAATTTGACGCCCTCGTCAGCCCGCGCGTGAAGGAGCTGGCGGACAAACTCGGCGTCGAACGGATTCGTTACCAGGATTTGTGATATGACAAAATTGATTACCATACTTTTGATCGGTCTCGTGCTGGAGGCGGTGGGCGTCGTTTTTTTGAGCCAGGGACTGCACGAAATCGGCGAGGTGAAAACGGTTTCCGCCGCCGAGATCGCGCGCATCATCGGGCGCGGCGTGTGCAACCGGAACATCCTTCTGGGCGTGCTGTTCGAGGCGATGTTCTTTGGCGTGCTGCTGTATCTGCTCTCGCAAAGGGACGTGAGCCTGATCTGGCCGCTGACATCGCTGGGCTTTGTCATCACCGCGATGGCGGCGCGGCTGGTCCGGCACGAGGAAGTCAGCGCGTTGCGCTGGACGGGCGTGGCCGTCATCGTGATCGGCGCCGCGCTCGTCGCGTGGAGCGAACAGGCCAAGGAAAAATCCGCCCCGCCGCCGGTGACGGTGAAGGCCTCCGTCAATCAGTCATGACGCGCGCCAGCACGGCGGCCAGTTTTTCGGCGGCGAAGTTCGTCTTCTTTTGCAACTCCATCAGCGCGCCGATTTTTCCCGGCGACCGGGCGATGGCCCAGGCCAGTTTGCCGTAATCCAGACTCTTGTCCGGCTTGGCGAGCGCATTGAAATCCAGCGGCAAATCCTCGCCAGCCGTGTCGGAAATCACCCGGATGGTGGCGCAGGGAATCCCGCGCTCCGCGCAGACGGCGCAAATCGCCGCCGATTCCATCTCCACCGCGTCCGCGCCGGTTTCGTCGCGCAGCGTTCTCTTTTCGGCGGCGGTGGTGGCGACCCTGTCGGCGCAGAAGAATTTCGCGGGCTTGGCGCCGGCGGCAACCAATTTTTCGTAGCAGCCGACGTCAGTCGGCTCCAAATCCTCACCAGATTTAGTTTGAGCCGACTCACGTCGGCTGCTACCGGAATGGATTTCAAAAATCACGTCGCCCAGTTTCAAATCGGGATTCAATCCGCCGGCGAAGCCGCAGGTCAAAACCAAATCCGGTGGGGCGAGCGTCCCCGCGAGCCTCGAACACGCTGCGGCTGGCCAAGCCCGGCTCGCGGGGACGCTCGCCCCACCCGCCAGAAATTCGCGCATGGATTTTTCGGCGTTCGCGCGGCCGATGCCGGTGGTCAGTGTGATGACGCCGGGATGCCGCGCTGCAACCTTGCGAAACGGCGCGGCTTCTTCCTTCAGGGCGAAGCAGATGAGTGTAGGCATGAATCAACGCTTGGGAATTCGGTTCTCACCCTTCCTTTTGAAAGAGAATTACTCTATTTGTGTTGGTGCCTTTCTTCAGATTGTCAACGCCCCAACAATGTGAAGTCTTTGTAAAGAGTTGATCGTTGATCAAAACAAGGACGGGGCGCAACCCCACTTCAATGCCGGATCTTAACACCGAAGCCTCAAGTTTGATTTTGCCATTCCGAATCTCTCCCACCTCAAAAGCCACCCAGCCGTCCGGTTGCAGGACGCGATGGATTTCGGAAAGCACGCTGGTCATGGCCACCTCCCATTCGTTCAAATTCTTGATCCGCCAGATTGCCACCTTTGAAATGTTTATGCCGCAAAACCAAGCCCGCAGCCAGTTATCCTGCCCATAATTCACAACATCCAGAAAGGGCGGTGAAGTGACAACCAGCGCCACTGAATTCGGCTCGATTTCTGGAGTTTCATGGGCGCTGCGCGTCACGAGCAGCGCTCCCCCCGCACGGGATGATAGTTGATGGCGATGAACATCACCAATGCCAGCCAGCAACCGCTGGCTTTTTCGAAAAATCAATTCGGCCACATGACGCCGCGGAGGCGTTTGGCGGCGTTTTTTATTGATTTTTACCTGCGATTCGACGGAAACGGCCTGGTTTGGCGGCAGCGTATAGACGGAAAAAAACCCCGGTGAGTGACCGGTAAGCCGGTTGGTGGCAACCATCCAAATCCAGTCATCAATGTTGTCGAGTTCGCCTTTGCTTTTTCTGCCGAGAAGATATTTTTTCAACGCGCAAATCTCCATCAAAGTTTCCGGATGATAAAATACCAGAAGTTCTTCGGGCCACTCGTCGGCGAGCTTGAAATTAATCTGTTGAAGTCTTGCCTCCACGTCCGAAAGGGTGGGCGGGTTTAATCTGGAACGGACAAGAATGTGACTGATCGGATTGATGTCGCAACCGCACGGAATTCTGCCGAGCAACGCCGATTCAATCAAGGTCGTGCCGCGCCCCATGAACGGGTCGTAAACCACATCGCCCGGCCGGGTAAGTCTCTCAATGAAAAAACGGGGGAGTTGCGGCTTGAAACAAGCCCGGTAAGAAACCTCATGCAAACTGGAGGCGGCGCGTTGTTTGGCCGTCCAAAATTCGTTGATGAAGACGGGAACTTTTCCGAAACCATTTGCCGGCAAAAATTCTCTTTTCGTCTGTTTTCCGAAACCATTGAACCGGGCTAATTCCTTTTCCAGAACGTGATCGTCCTTTGCCCGCATAACAGGCCGCGCGGCGTTTGGGGAAAGGATTTCTTTGACTGCACTCATCAGCAGGACTCTAATAATTTTAATGCGATGGTGCGAGAAATCTTCGTGCCGGTTCCGAGTTTTCCGCCGTGCCACCAACATTCAACGGTTGTTTTCGGCAAAATCCAAAATGGCACATTAGGAAACGACTCAACATCGGAAATGATATATCCTTCAATTTCCTTGAGCTTCGCCAAGAAGCCAGGTTCATTGAACGAACGGCCTGATCCCACCATATAACTGGGACAAAAGTAAATGCCGCCTTTTGTGACGCTGCGCACTTCCCATTTTCGCCCTTGCGAATCCAGCAAGTCATAGCCTGCGCCCTCGCTTGGCGCCAATTTTCCCTTGACCACTTCGTATGCCAGACGCCGCTCCAAAAGAAAGCTGACACGCCTTCCATCCGTGAAATACTCGCGCACATCGGATTCTCCAATTTTCAGGGCATTTGCGATTTCATTGATGTGCCAAGTCAACAGGCCGTTTGGTTTTGCGCTCATAAAATTTATTTTATCCCCGCCAGCCTTTCCTTCCAGATTTTGTAAAGCTCCACGGTGGCGCGGGCGTCGCGCAGCTTAATTTTTGAGCTGCCACTGATGTTTCCGTTTCGCATGCAGGATGCGAAAGACAATAACGCGGTCGCCTTCGATGAGATAGAAAAGTTTGTAAGGAAAACGGTGCGTGAGAAGCCGGCGAAAATCGCGGTAATAAAACGGGTGGCGTTCGGGGCCGGTTTCCAGCAGGCGCACCGCGCGGCGAACCGCATCCAGCAATTCATCGCCCAAGCCCGCGCGCTGGGATTCATACCATGACCGCGCCTCCTGCAAATCCGCCTCCGCATTGGGCCGGATGATGACACGCCAGTTCACGGGCGGGATGGTTTGCGGATGCGGGCTTCGACTTCCTGCCAGCTGGAACCGGCTTCGGGATTCCGGCGGTATTCCTCCAGTTCGCGGTCGAGCAGGGATTTTTCCTCGTCCGTCGCGCCGCCGGTGAGCAGGTCGCGTTCTTCCATCTCGCAAATGCGGTCGAAGATTTCGCGGCGATCCGCCAGTTCGAGTTTGGGCAATTCCGCCAGAATTTCCATTTTACTCATGGTGGGAATTTAAGTTTGCGGCTGCCGGTTTGCAAGTGCCAAGCGGTGCGGCAAGGTTCATTTTATCCCCGCCAGCCTTTCCTTCCAGATTTTGTAAAGCTCCACGGTGGCGCGGACGTCGCGCAGGCAGTATTCTGCGATTTCTCGGAATTTCTTCTCCGCCATCAGCGTCGTCACGTCGCTGCCGGTCACGCCGTGGCTCTTGGGCGATTCGATGCCGAAGGCCTTGCAGTAAAAATCCAGGTTGAACCGCCGCGCCGCGCCATCGCGCCCGCTCACGCTGTAAAACGTCAGTTGCTCCGCGAGGTCGCAGTGCGGCTCGGTGGCGAACCGGTAGCCGAGCCAGTTCTTTTTCGAGATGGGCACGTTGAGCTGTGCCGAGCGGAGGTAAATGAACGGCACGTCGAAGCCGCGTCCGTTGAAGGTGACGATGGAATCGTATTTCTTGGCCACGTCCCAGAATTGCGCGAGCAGTTCCGTTTCATCCGCGCAGGGGATGAATTTGACGGGCGCATTTTCCTCCTCCACTTCCTCGAAATCCTCCGCGACAAACAACGTCTGGCCGCGCTGCGTCTCGGCATTGAGCATGGCGATGCAGACGACCTGCGAGGTGAACGGCCACAGGCTCATGAACCGCGTGATTTCCTCGCGCTTGGCGTTCTTAGCGACGGCGTCGTCGATTTTTTCGGTTTCGCGGAAAAGATATTCCTGCTGCGCCTCGTCGAAAAGTTCGAGCGGCAGGGCGGAAGTTTCAATGTCGAAAACGAGTGTGGCCATGCGGAGACATTAACCGCCAAGACGCCAAGGACGCCAAGTTTTATTTTAATTGCGCCGCGGCACTTGAAGCTTGCGTTCGCCGTGGCACGGATGACAATTTATATTCTCAACCCGAAAACCGTGCCGCATGGAAACGAACCAGCAACCTGAATCGGACGAAGTCAAGCTGCGCGAGCGACTGGAGGAATTGTTGCGCCAGGCCGGCGCGCTGGAGGAGGTCACGAAGGCGCCGGCCAACCTGCCGCGCGTCACCGCGCCGCGCCCGGCGCTGCCGTCGCACGAAACCTTCCTGCCCGGCTCGATTCTCACCACGCTGTTCCGCAACCCGAAGACCGGCCGCACCGTGTCGTTCAAGCGCGAGGACCTCGGCGAGCTGGACGGCATGACGACGAATTACCTGCTGACGTATTACCAGTCGCAATCGTTGTTCACGCCGGACGACGCGACGCGCCTGCGCAGCAGCATCGAGCTGCATTCGCGGCGTTACAGCCAGTTGCTGCGCAACAGCGACTGGCGCGGGCAGGTGTTCGGCTATGAAATCGCCAAGGAGGAGGCCATCCTGCGCAGCCTCACCCAACTGCGCCTGCTGGTGGAATGCGTTCAGATTCTCACGCCGCCGCTGATGACGGTGAAGCGCATCGGCGACGAGGAATTTGATTTGATTGACGACCTGCACGGTTTCATCCGGCTGCTGACGCTGGCGTTGTGGCAACGGCTGGCCACCGATGGATCGGACTTGCAGGCCTACGGCGCGCTGTCCCTTTGCATCGCGGGACTGGCCGCGAAGCCGGACGACGCGCTGGCGCTGTTGGAATCCGGCTACGCCGCCGCCAACGGCAACGCCGACGCGTTCATCAAATGGTTTGAGAAGGGCGGCGGCAAGGCGATGGAGCGCGTGGAAACCATGTTGCAGCCGGCGGACAAGATCGGGCTGGACGAAATTTTCGGGATGCTCACGCGCCACACGCTGGACCTCGGTTTGCAGCCGGTGACGATTGAATTTTTGCGCCAGGCATTGCAGACGCTCGTGACGACTTTGTCGAACATGGATCGCGAGCCTTCCGACGCCAGCCGCCGCCGGTCGGCGGTCATTTCCGCGCAATTCACCGAAGTCTCGCGGCAATACACCGTGGATTTCACGGCGCGCGCCGCCGATCCGGGCGTCAGCGAGGAGGACCTCACCGCCATTTTCAAGGAACTCGACGCGCTGGTCGGCATGGAGCCGGTGAAGAACGAGGTCCATCGCGCCACCAATTTCGCGCGGATGCAAGTGCTGCGCCGGCAGCAGGGATTGCCCGTGGTGCAGGCGAGTTTGCACAGCGTTTTCTTCGGCAATCCCGGCACCGGCAAGACCACGGTGGCGCGGCTCATGGGCCGCATTTACAAATCGCTCGGACTGCTCCGGCGCGGACACGTCGTCGAGGTGGATCGCGGCCGGCTCGTGGCTGAATACGTCGGGCAGACGGCGGTGCGCACGCACGCGGCGATTGACTCGGCGCTCGACGGCATCCTGTTCATTGACGAGGCGTATTCGCTTGCCGGGCGCGGCGCGGAGGATTTCGGCAGCGAAGCCGTCGAAACGCTGCTCAAGCGCATGGAGGACGACCGCGAACGGCTCATCGTCATCGTGGCCGGCTACAACGAGCCGATGAAACAATTCATCGCCTCGAATCCCGGCCTCGAATCGCGCTTCACGAACTATCTCAATTTCCCGGATTACGCGCCGGAGGAACTGGCGGAAATATTCCATCGCATGGCCGCGCAAAGCGGGCTGGTCGGCTCGCCGGAAACGGAAAAGAAGGTGCTGGCCCTCTGCGCCAGCCTGCACGCCGCGCGCAACGCGCAGTTCGGCAACGCGCGCGAAATGCGGAACCTGTTCGAGTCGGCCGTGCGCAACCAAAGCACGCGGCTCGTCGCGAGCGGCCAGTGCGACCGCGACGCGCTCACCACGCTGCTGTCGGAAGACGTGCCGGACAATTTTGAGACCGGAATGCCCGCGCCGGCGGCGAGCCGGCCCGCTCCTTCGCGGATCGCGGCCCGGCCAGGCTGAATGATTTGACCCCCGGTGGGATTTGCGAAAGATGCCGCTCCCGACGGGGCTTGGGATTCGGGCGGAACGGAGACTGCAAATATGCCGGAATGCCAGCAGGTCGTGGAGATTTGACTCGTCACTTTTGCGAATCTTCAAGTTCCTTTGGCGACATTGAAACGCGCCAAACTCCATCTGTTCCTTGACGCATCCTAGCTACGAAGGGCTTGAAAGTGTTCGATGAAATCCGCACAAAAAGAACGTTTGCCGAAATCAGACTTTCAAAGTCAGTGCAGCGAATGCTTAAGTCCAAAAAACCATTCTTGTTCGTTGGATTGTTGAATTCAGGAATGCAATAGTTTGTGACGGGCGGGAAAGTTAAACTGTCGGTAGGGAACAAAACGTATGGGCTTTGTGCTGCCCAAAACTGTAGATTTGTTATGTCAAATCTCCATTCTCCGGGGATTGTTATATGCTGTCCAATTTCACGCCATTTGGTTGAGTCCAATCCACACTCACAGCCTTTAGGAAAACCGACCGCGATTTCGAGGTCATTTACTTTGACCGGTGAATCATTCTCGGCAATGAAACTAAAAACTATATTCGATTCCCCCGTTTGCACAGGAATCACGATACACCCATCAGGGATGCTGCGGAAAAGGAAAGAACCATTAGGAAGATTCCCAGCGTTGGCAAAACGGCCGGTGAACAAAAAGTCGTTCGTCAAAGACACCTTGGCTTCGGGTGAAGCTCCTAATTGCAGAGAAAGCACAAAATGCGGACGCGGTTTTGGCCGTTCAGGAATTAGACACGAAACGAACCATGGAACGAAAGTGATAACTGTTAAAACGGCAGCAATGACAAAAAGTTTATTCCAGACATTAAGCCGTTTGTATCTTTGGAATAGCGTCATTTTTCAATCCCTGAAATTCACGAACTGGACGGACACGGGCAATTCGTGGACGCGCACGGCGGCGATGACGGCCTGCAATTCGTCCCGGCTTTTGCCGTTCACCCGCACGGCGTCGCCCTGAATCTGCGTCGTCACCTTGAACTTGCCGTCGCGGATGAAACCGGTGATTTCCTTGCCCACCGCCGTCTCGATGCCCTGCTTGATCTTGATGACCTGCCGCGCGTGGCCCAGCGGCGAGAGGTCCGGGTCGCATTGCTCCACGCTCTTGAGGCTGATGCCGCGCTTGGCGAGCCGGCCGATGACCATTTCGTTGAGCGTGCGCACCTTGAAATCATCCTCGGCGGAAAGCTTGATCTCGTTTTTCTCCAAAACGATCTCGGCCTTGCTTCCCTTGAAGTCGAAGCGGTTGGCCAGCTCCTTTTTGGCCTGGTGGACGGCGTTTTCAACTTCCATCGAGTTGACCTGCGAAACAATGTCGAATGTGGGCATAATTCAATTTGCGGTTTTCGGCTTGCCATTGTGTTCGCGCGCCGCCGCCGGCGCAAATCAAAATCCGCCGGTTTTGCCGGAGGCCGCCCGCGTGATGGCTGCGCAAGCGGCGCCGCCGTCAATCCCGGCTTTGGTAAAGAGCCAGGAGCGCGGCGCCGATGGCCTGCGACAATTCGCCCAGGACGGCGGGAATGATTTTGATGCCGGCGCGTTGCGCGGGCCAGAGATACGGCGCGGCGGTTTCGTGGATGGTGCGCAGGTAACGCCCGCGAAATTCCGGCGTGGTCACTTCGTGGTCCATCAGCCCGCCGCCGATGACGACGATGCCCGGATCGAGCAGCGTCACTAGGTTCGCCACGTGGAATCCCATTGCGCGGGCCTGAAACTCGAAAATTTCCACGGCCAGTGCGTCGCCCTTTTGCGCGCGGCCGCGCAGCGACAAAACTTTTTCCCTTTCCGGCGCGGTGGATTTGGCGAGTTCGTGGCCGGGAAATTTTTTCAGTTTTTCCGCCAGCAGATACGGCAGGCCGGCGATGGTCGTGTAAGGCTCGACGCAGCCCCAGTTTTTGCCGCAGCCGCATGGAATCGGCTCGCCGCCGAGGCCGAACAAATGCAGCGGCGCGGCCATGTGCGCGGTTTCCATGGCTGTGAGCGTCTGACCGGTGAGCGGCAGGCCGTCCGCGCCCACAAACGCGCTGCCGAGGCCGGAACCGGGCATGAGCATCAGGACGGATATTTTTTTATCGGCGCGGGCGATACGCGCCTCGGCCACGCCGCCGCAATGGCCGTCGTTGCCCACGGTCAACGGCAGCGGACGACCGGCGGCCGTGGCGAGCGCCGCGCTGTAATTCGCATGGACATTCCAGCCAACAAAGCTCGCCGGAAGATTTGCGGCCTTGCCGAGGACGCCATAGCGTTCGTAGGGTCCGGGAATCGCGAGGCCGACACCCGCGACCTGCGGCCATTGCAAATCGTTCTGCGCCAGAAATTCGCCGATGGCCGAAATCCAGGCGGCGATGACGGCATCCGTGCCGTTCTGCGAATTGGTCGGGCGCTGGAGCAGTTTGGTGGTGACGGCCTCGCCGTTTTCGCGGACGGCGGCAATTTTGGAGGTCGTCGCGCCGCTGTCCGTGCCGATGAAGATTTTTCCGCTCATGTCTGCCCGTCAAGTTGCGGACACCGGCGGCAAAGGCAAGAATTATTCGCCTTTTGCCGCCAATCCCGTTTAACCTCGCGCGTGGCTCCGGCTGAAATATTTTCAAATTTGCTCTGCGGCAAAGAGCCTTTGCTCGCGCTCGCGCCGATGCAGGACGTGACGACGCTGCAATTCATGTGCGTCATCGCGCGTTACGGCGGACCGGATGTTTATTGGACGGAATACTTCCGCGTCCACGGCGATTCGCGCCCGGAAAAATGGATTCTCGATTCCATCACCAAAAATCCGACCGGCAAACCCGTCGTCGCGCAGCTCATCGGCAACAACATCCCCGCGCTCGTCCGCAACGCAAAGCTGCTGCAACAGCATCCGGTCGCCGCGATTGACCTGAACCTCGGCTGCCCCGCGCCGGTGGTCTACCGCAAATGTGCCGGTGGCGGGCTGTTGCGCGACCTGGAAAAAATTGACGCCATCCTCGGCGCGCTGCGCGACGCGGTGACGATTCCGTTCACGGTTAAAACGCGCGTCGGCTTCGAGTCGGCGGAGGAATTCGACGAGCTGCTGCCGGTTTTCGCGAGGCACCCGATTGATCTGCTCACCGTCCACGCGCGGACGGTGAAGCAAATGTATCGGCCCGGCGTGCGTTATGATTTGATCGCCCGGGCGGCGCGCGAATTGCGCTGTCCGGTGCTGCTGAACGGCAATGTTTTCAGCGCGGCGCAGGCGCAGGCGTTGCTGGCGGAAACCGGCGCGCGCGGATTGATGATCGGCCGCGGCGCCATCCGCAATCCCTGGCTGTTCGACCAGATCCGGCGGCAGATTCGCGGCGAAAAAATCAAATTGCCGACCGGACGCGACGTGCTGGCCTACGTCCGCGACCTGTGGGAAAACGAAATCACGCCGGGCGTGCCCGAACCGGCGCAGGTGATGCGGATGAAGAAGTTCATGAATTTCATCGGCGAGGGCGTGGGCGGGGAATTCCTGTTTGCAATCCGTCGTGTGACGGCGGCGGCGGATTTTTGGCGCGTGTGTGAAGATTATTTGAACCATGACCGGCCGCTGCCGCTGGAGCCGGCTTCCGCCGAATCCGTTTGAAGCGGGGCATGCGGCGGCATGTTTCGCTCGACAATCGCGGTTCAACGCTGGTTTCATGGTCGTCAGGCCGTCTATTAAACATGACCATTCAGGAATTTTTGGCAAAGGGCGAGGAGCTGGGAGGCAAGGCCGGGGTGCTCGGCGGCATCCAGGATTATTTCCGAAGCCATGGCCCGCGCCTGCATCAAAGCTGCGAACGGTTCGGATTGTTTTCGGAGCGGCTGGGGGACGTTCTCGAAATCGGCCCGTTTTACGGCTACACGCCCTTTCTGCTGCGGCCGCGTAGTTTTTCCTACACCGTTCTGGAAGGCGACGATCCGGTGGTTCGTCCGCTGGAGCCGCTTTACCGGGAGCACGCCATCGCGCTGCACTACGTTGATTTTTTTGAGATGTTCGGCCCGACCCGTTCCGCCACCCACAAGCTGCCGCTGTCGGATGCGCAGTTCGACACGATTTTATGCTGGGAGACGATGGAACACTTCAATTTCAATCCGGTCGGATTCGTGCGGGAGCTTCATCGCGTTCTCAAGCCGGGCGGCCGGGTGCGCATCACGGTGCCCAACAAGGCTTCATTTCAAAACGTCGCCGCCTTGCTGACCGGGCGCGGGGAAAAGGCGCTGATTGAAAATTATTACCATTTCGAAAACACCATGTTGGGCGACAAAAAGGCGTTTTACGGCTTTCACTGGCGCGAATACTCGGCTCCCGAATTGTCGCGCCTGTTTTCCGATGCCGGCTTCCAGGTGCAATCCTGCGGAACGTTCAACGCATTTCAGGGCCGCAGGCGGATTGGCGCCGGCCGCCGGATGTTGAGGCTTCTGTTGAGGATCACGGCCCCGATTTTTCCGAGGCACAGGACGCATGTGTGTCTCGTGGCGACCCGGTGAATTTTCGCCGGCTTCCGGCTTCGCCGCCCGGGAAACGCTCACTTCACTTTCACGCGAAACCCGCTGGCGTTCGAGATTTTCCCCAAATCGCCCTTGTAAAATTCCTTGCGGTAATCCTCGGTTTCGAGCAGGTGCTGGGTCAGTTCCTTTTTGTCGCGCTTGATGATGAATTTCAACTCGTCCATGTCGCCGGACCAGCGGAAGCCGTTGAAAAATTCCGCGCCGGCGAACTGCGTCTTGTAAAGCGCCGTGTGCGAGTAGCAGGTGCCGAGGTAGAGATGTTTCACGGCGCGTTCGGCGAACAGTGCCACCGCCGAGGTCATCATGAACATGCCGAGGTTGCGCGCGTAATAATTCAGGTCGTAAAACGCGTAGTAATAAAACGCCAGCTCCCTGCCTTCGAGATACACCGTCGCCGCGCCGACGTCCGCGCCGGTCTTGGTGTCGGTGAACACGAGCAGGTGCGAGATGATGGGCGAGGCGAACAGCGCGTCGAGCCGCTCGAACGTCATCACGTCCTTGCCGAACTTGATGTCGGCGTAGGTCTTGAAAAACTGGCGGCGTTCCGGCGTGTAATCGTATTTCTCGCGCGGCACGAGCTTCACCTCGATGCCCGCGCCCTTGCGCAGGATGCGGCGGTTTTCGGACGATGGCTTGAACTTCGCCAGACTGACGCGGATCTGGCGGCAGAGGTAAAAGCGGTCGAGCTGGCGCGAGGACGGCAGGAAGCCGGCGTTGAAAATGTCCGACGGCGCCTCGCCGTCCTCCGGCACGGCCCAGATGGCATACGGAAACTGGTAGTGCTCGTAGTCGGAATTTTGTTCGGAGAAAAGGAGTTTCATATTATTTGACCACAGATGAAACGCGGATTGAACACGGAAAAGTTCATTTTCCAATCCGTGTTTCATCCGTGTTCAATCGGTGGCTAAAATGATTCTGCCCATTCACCGATTTCCGCCGCAGCCGCAACCGCCAGTTCGTCAGCACGTCGTAGGTCACGGAATTTTTCAGTTTGGCGATGTCGCGCACGGTGATTTCGTCGTGACCTTGTTTGCCCATGATGACGGCTTCGTCCCACATTTGCGCCTGCGGAATGTCCGTGATGTCCACCATCAGCGCGTCCATCGCGATGCCGCCGATGAGCGGCGCGCGTTGGCCGTGGATGAGCGCGCCGCCCTCGTTGCGCACGCGCGGAAAACCGTCGCCGTAGCCGATGGGCAGAATGGCGATGCGCCGTTCCGTCTTCGCGGTGTAGCGCATCCCGTAGCCGACGACTTCGCCGGGCTTCAATTTCTGGACCGCCGCGATTTTGGCCTTCACCGACATCACCGGTTCGATGCCGGGAATCTGGCGGCAGACCTGCGACGGGAAAACGCCGTAAAGCAAAATGCCCGGCCGCACCATGTCCAGATGCGCCTTCGGCAAATCCAAAAAACCGCCGCTGTTGCAGCAATGCCGCAGTTTCACGGGAATTTTTCGCTGCGTCAGCGCCTGCAAAACCTCGCTGAAGCGCGCGAACTGGAGATTCGCAAACGTCTTGTCCGCCTCGTCCGACTGCGCGAAATGCGTCATGGCGCCCTGAAGCTCCAGCGATTTCTCGGCGAGGATTTTTTCGATGAGCGGCAGCGCCTCGTCCCAGCGCACGCCGTAACGGCTCATGCCGGTGTTGATCTTTACATGGACTGGAACTTTTTTGCCGAAGTCCGCCGCCAGTTTTGCGAGCCGGCGGACGGCGTGCGGCTCGTTCACGCAAACGGTCAGGTCATGAGCCACGCACCATTCGAGTTCGGCCTCCTGCCGTTCGCCGAGCAGCAGCAGCGGCGCGGTGATGCCGGTGTCGCGCAGGGACATGGCCTCCTCCAAATTGCTCAAGCCAAAGCCCCACGCGCCTTCTTCGAGCGCGATGCGCGCCACGTCGAGCGCGCCGTGGCCGTAGGCCTCGTCCTTCACCACGGCGAGCAGCTTGACGTGTTTGGGCAGATCGGCGCGGATGAGTTGCAGATTGCGGCGCAGCTTGCCGAGGTCAATCTCGGTCCACGCTGGCCGTAGCGGAAAATTTTCAGAATTTAGTTTCATCGAAACATCGGGAAATGGTTTAGCACAAAATGGGGGTTCGTCGAATCGTTAAATTGTTACATCGTTGAATCGGGAACCGATTCACGGTTCAACAATTCACGTCGCGCCCGGCGGCCAGAGGCTTTGGCCGACATCCGTGCGAAAATAGCTGCCCACCACGCGGATTTTGCGGATGTTTGCGTAAGCTTTCGCAATCGCCGCGCCCAGCGCCGGCGCGAGCGCAATCACGTCCGCGATACGGTGGCCGGTGGTGACCAGCTTTCCGTCCGCGCCGCGCGCGACCTCATTCCACCAGACGTCGCAGTCGAATTTGCCGTCCGTCTCCAGCGGCAACTGCGGTCCGCGCACCTGCGTGAACGGATAACCGTAACCCGCCAGCGTGAGCGAGCAGCCGAAGTTCAATTTGTCGTTGAACTCCAGTTTCAATTTTTCATTCCGCGCCGTCGCCAAAACCGCTTCCGCCGGATTTTTCAGCATCCGCAAAATCATCGGGCCGGACGTGACACCGATGCGGATGTTGTATTCGATGACGTGCCATTTTTGGTGGGGCGGGCGTCCCCGCGAGACGTCGGGCGGGTTTGGCATTTCAAGTCCGGCTCGCGGGGACGCTCGCCTCACCGGAGCCTTGATCGCCGTGACTTGAATCGGTCCGTGGTAATTCACCTTCCGAAACCACGGCAGGAGCGGATGCAACAATTCGCGCGCCAGTCCGTATTTGTCATTTTCGTCGCGCTCGACCAGTCCGCCGAGCGGCGCTCCGGCGACGATGCCCATGTTGCCGTTGAAGGCGTATTTGTATTCCTGGTTTGTGACGAGCGAGTGAATCTCGCCGCCGCTGACGAGCGCAATATGGCCTGCCTCGGCGCGGCCAAGATATTCCTGCAGGAAAACCCCCTCGGCATAATTCACCTGCCGCAGCCAGGCCCGCGTGTCGGCGACCGTCTCGCACAAAATCGTGTGAACCGGGCTGGTCGGCGAGCAGAGCGGGTTTTTGATGACGAACGGCTGCGGATTTTGCGCCAGAATTTTTTCCGCCTCGATGCGGTTCGACGCCACGAACGATTTTGGAAACGGAATCTTGAACTCTGCGCACAGCTCGCGGGCAAAATCGCGCTCGCGCTCAATCCGCATCGCCTCGCCGGTCGGGCTGAAAATGCCAGCGCCGGATTTCACCAGCCCTTCCGCCCACGGCTGCGTGGCCCAGTCAATGGACTGCGGGATGACGACGTCAATTTTCCTTTCGCGGAGCAGCGGCACCGGACTGGGAAATGCCTCGTGTGAAAAGGTCTTGCCGGTGAGCGTCGGCGGGAAATGGCCGTAATTGCGCGTCAGATATGTCGAGACATCCGCCCCGGCGTCCGCGAGCGCCCTGCCGATGCTGTGCGCAAACGAGCCAACGCCGAGAATCATCGCGGCGACCGGCGGCTTGGACATTTTTTTGGCCATAAAGGGCGTGGAGAAGCTTTCACGAACGGCGCGCGTTCGCAATGGAAAACTGTTCACTCACGCTCCACCGTTTTCAGCCCGGCGCGCAAAAATCCGAGCGCGAAGGCCATGCCGGCGTGCCACGGCGCGGCGCAGCTCATCTGCGGCGCGTGGTCGGGAATGATGACGCCGGTGAAATTGTTCTTCCGCAAAATCCGCAGCACGCGCAGCACGTCCAAGTCGCCGTCATCAATGAAAGTTTCCTCGTAGAACGGCGCCTTGCCGCGGATGTTGCGCAGGTGGACGTAGGCAATTTTGTTTTGGCGGCTGTAGGTGTCCACGGCGTCATAAACATTTCCATCCTTCATCTCGGCCACCGTGCCGGCGCAAAATTCCAGCGCGTTGCGCGGGCTGGGTTTCAAATCAATCAACTTCTGGTAAAGCTGCGGCTGCCAGACGAGCCGCGGCTGCGCCCGGACGGTCGGCAGCGGCGGATCGTCGGGATGCGCGGCGAGCGTGACGCCGGCCGCCTCGGCAACCGGGACCAGCTCATCGAGGAAAAATTTCAGGCGCGACCAGAGCTGTTCCGGCGTTGCGGACGGCACATTTCCTGGCGCGGCGTTTTTGTCGTGAACCATGTTCCAGACCATGCCGTTGGGCAGCGGCGTGTCCACCGGGCCGTTCATGCCGACGACCTCCGCGCCGCCGCGCGTGAATTTTCCCTTTACCCGGCCCGTGACGCCGGCGATGGAAAAGTTGTAGCCGAAAATGGGAATGCCCGCCCGCCCGACGTTGCGGATGATGGTTTTGAGATTTTCGATTTGCGCCAGTTTCTTCGGACCGTCCAGCAGCACGTCGTGCCAGTGCGCCGGGTCGAAATTTTCAATCGCCTCCAATTCGAGGCCGTGGGCGTTGATTTCCTTTTTGATGCCGGCCATCTCTTCGTAAGTCCACAGCCGGTTCGGATCGCCGGCCAGGCCCCAGCCGGTGTCGTCGCCGACGGGCTGGTCGCCGGGCTGATTGCTGCGCGACGAGCGGAAATAATCCACGAGATGGATGACCAGGTGCGTGCAGCCGCATTGCTTCGCGAAGCGGTAATGCTCCGCGTTCAGTTGATGCCGATACAATCCAAGCCCGAGTTTCATGTGCGTAACCATCGGCGAAAAGGGGGGTCAAATTCAACACCGAAACATCACCGCCTCGACTTCGCCCGCCGCCCTGCTAACTTGTTTGCGTGAGTTTTGTCTCTGAATTCAATTCGTTGCCGCTTCCGGTGCTGGCGAAACAGTCGCTGGACGCCCGCGCCGGTTCGGTCCGCGAAAGCCTGGCGAAATCAAAACTGTCGCTCGCCGATTTTGCCAACCTGATTTCACCGGCAGCCTCGGAATTTCTGGAGCACCTGGGTCGGCGCTCGCACGCGATGACGCTGCAGCGCTTCGGCAAGGTCATCCGGCTGTTCGCGCCGCTCTACCTTTCCAACGAGTGCGTCAACAATTGTTCCTACTGCGGCTTTTCGCGCGACAACCCGATTTTGCGCGTCACGCTGTCGCTCGACGAAGTGCGGCAGGAGGCGCGGGAGCTGAAGAAGCAGGGTTTCCGCAACATCCTTCTCGTTGCGGGCGAGCATCCGAAGTTTGTTTCCAATGGCTACATGCGCGACTGCATCGCCGCGCTGCACGCCGACTGGCCGGGCATTTCGCTCGAAATCGGGCCGATGGAAACGGAGGATTATCTTCCGCTCGTCGCGGCGGGCGCGGACGGGCTGGTGGTTTACCAGGAAACCTACGACCGCAAAATTTACGCGGACATGCACACCGCCGGGCCGAAGCGGAATTTCGACTGGCGGCTCGAAACGCCGGAGCGCGCCTACGCCGCCGGTTTCCGCCGGCTCGGCATCAGCCCGCTTTACGGGCTGGCCGACTGGCGTTACGAGGCGATTTGCGCGGCGGCGCACGCGGATTACTTGCTGCGCAACTGCTGGAAGGCGGCGTTGACGATTTCCACGGTGCGTCTGCGTCCATGCGCCGGCGAATTCCAGCCGCTCACGCACATCACCGACCGCGAGCTGGCGCAACTGGTCTGCGCGCTGCGCATCATGTTCCCGGACGTGGGCATCGTTCTCTCGACGCGCGAATCGGCGAAGCTGCGCGACGGGCTGGTGCCGCTGGGCGTGACGATGATGAGCGCGGGCAGCCACACCGAGCCGGGCGGCTACACCGGCGCAGGCAAGGAAAAATTGCATCAGACTGTGCGCGGCAAAATCGTGGAACTGGCGTCCGGCGCGAGCGAATGGGCGCCGCAGCCGAACCGCGCGACGAACGCGACGGGACAATTCAACATTGCCGACGAACGTTCCGCCGGCGAAGTGGCGGAATTGATCCGCAAGCTCGGCTACGAACCGGTCTGGAAGGACTGGGACGCGGCGCTCACAACTTGAAGTGCGAGGTGCGAAGTGAGAAATGCGAGCACTAATTTCGTAACTGCCAACGGAAAGCCGGTCGAGGCGCAACTGCCGTGCTCGATTGAGGAATTTCTGGTCGCGCAGAAGCTGCTGCCGCGGAGCGTCGTGGTGGAGCACAACGACGAGGCGGTCGCACCGTCGGAATTTTCCCGACGGCCATTGCGCGCGGGCGACAGGCTTGAAATCGTAAAAATCGTCGCCGGTGGTTGAACGAAATTGCAGCCGCAGAGTCACAGAGTCACGGAGATGAAACACATTTTTAAAATTTTACCCGGTTGTTTGATGGCGTTTGCCCTGTTTGCGCCGGTCGCGCGCGCGGACGGGACGAATCTGACGGCGGCGCAGGCTTGGGCGGCGCTGACGAATTTTTCGCTGCCGACGCCGCCGATGGAATGGCAGACGAACCCGCCGAGCGAGGCGCAACTGGCGATATTCGACGATCAGCAGGCCGCGCAAGCCGGCGCGCTGGCGGACTGGTCGCGGGATTTTTACTCGCGGTTTCCCGGCGACACGAACGTGACGCGGGCGCGCGTGACGGAAATTCAGGCGCTGAAGCTGGCGACGCATTTCGGCGCGACGAACAGGCTGGCCGATCTGGACGCCCGCGAGCAGTCGGTGCTCGGCGACACGAATGCGCCGGAGGAGCTGCGGTATGAGTTGCAGCTGGACCTGCTCGGCCGCGATTTGCAGGCGAAGTCGGCGGCGGGCGCGGACATGAAGGCGGAGCTGGAAAAGGCCGGTCGCGCGATGGTGAAGGAATTTCCCGGCGGCCCGGAGGGTTACCAAATTTTGATGGATCTGGCGATGGACGCCGACCTGATGAAAATGCACGAGTTCGGCGAGTTGATGGCCAACAGCGGCGGGCCATCGCAACTGACAGACTTGGGCAGGGGGCTGCTACGCCGGCTTGATGTAGTGGGCAAACCGCTGCCGATCGAGTTCAAGGCGGTGGATGGTCGCGCGGTGAACCTGACCACGTTGTCCAACAAGGTGGTGCTGGTGGATTTCTGGGCGACGTGGTGTCCGGGCTGCGTGGCACTGTCGCCGCAGATCAAAAGGCTTTACGACCAGTTTCACACGAACGGTTTTGAGGTGGTCGGCATCAATTTTGACGACGACACAAATCAGGCGCAGCGGTTCATCGGCGAAGAGGGACTGGCTTGGCCGCAGTATTTTGGCGGGCGCGGCCCCGAAAACAAGTTCGGCATGGAATATGCCATTGACGCCATCCCCGCCGTGTGGCTGGCGGACCGGAAGGGCATCGTCCGCGACATCCACGGCGCGACGGATTTGGGGGCGAAGATTGCCAAGCTGATGGCGGAGTGAAAATGTTTAGTGGATCCGGCGGCGTTGATTTCGCTTTCAGAAAGGCCCGCGCGTCGTTTAACCTGCCGGGATGGACTGGCTGACCAATTTTATCTGGCACGACGGCAAACTGTTCGGCATTGACTGGAGCGCCTGGAAAATCGTCGGCTGGCTCGGCAACGCGGTTTTTTCCTCGCGTTTCCTGGTGCAGTGGTATGTGACGGAGAAAAAAAAGCGGGTCGTGGTGCCGCAGGCGTTCTGGTGGTTGAGCCTGGCCGGCTCGCTGACATTCCTTGTTTACTCCATCCACCAGCGTGATTCGGTTTTTATTTTCGCCTACGCCTTTACCTGGATTCCCTACATCCGGAATCTCATCATCCACCGGCGGCACAGCGAGGCGCACACGGACTGCACCGGTTGCGGGAAAAAAATTCCGCCGCAGTCGAATTTTTGTCCGAACTGCGGCGTGAAGGTGGCGTAGATTCTTACTTCTTCGGCGCGGCGGGCGCGGGTTTGGCCGGCGCGTTGGCGGCGGGCGCCGGTGTTGCCGCGACGACGCCGTTTTTCACGAGAATGGGCCGGAAATCCGGGTGTGCCTGGCCGTAGGCGATGATCTGGCTAACAAAGCTCTGAATGGCCGGCAGCTTCTGCTTGTAAGGCTGGACGACCTGGGTGTTGATGGCGTTGATGTCCTTGTTCAGGTGGTATGATTCATAGCCCAGATAAGCCACGAGGGTGCCGCTGACGACGAGGAGCGCCAGCAACAGCGTGAAAACCTGACGTTGCAGCGCGGCCACCTGGCCGGCCAGATCACTCGGGGGATTGATTTCGGTGTCGCTCATAAAAGGGGCAATTAATGGGTGGCTTGCAGGATGCGGGTCAGGTCCGGGCTTGGGTTTTTTTGATTGTAGGCGTTCACGTCGGCCGCCAGCGCCTGGAGCCGCATGTAGTTGGCGTTGATGTTGGTCATCTGGATTTGCAGGGAGCGGATTTCCCGTGTGTGGAAAATCGTCTGCAACGCAAGAATCACGCCGAGCACGACGAACGCGCCCAGCACGAATGTCAGCACCGAATTCATGGTTTCACATTTCATAATTTTTGGGAATTTAACGGAATCGCGCCGGATGTCCACTGCCTTTTTGCGCGAAAAATGGACATCATCCGGCTCGAATGGCATCCACCGCCGGCCTTTTTCCGGACGCCGCGGCTGGAAGCGATGATTGCGGCCCCCGGCCGGACGCGCATCGCGCGTTTACAAGTGCGGGATTCGTCAAATCACTTGCCCCCTCCGGCCCGGCAATTCCAGATTTGGAAAAAATCTGTGTTCATCGCCGCCCATCTGTGGCTAAATTCAGGCGCATGAAATTTCACTTCCTCGGCGCGACCCGCACCACCACCGGCTCCATGTATCTCATCGAGGTCAACGGCAAACGGCTCCTGCTCGAATGCGGCCTTTACCAGGGCCACCGCGATGAAACCACCCGGCGCAACTGCTGCTTCCCCTTTGACCCGCGGCAGATTGACGCCGCCGTCTTGAGCCACGCGCACATTGACCACGCCGGCAATCTGCCGAACCTCGTCAAGCAGGGCTACGACGGCCCCATCCATTGCACCGAGGCCACGCGCGATCTCTGCGGCATCATGCTCATTGACTCCGCGCACATTCAGGAGCAGGACGCGCTCTTCGTCTCCAAATGGCGCGCGAAAAAACACCAGCCGCCCGTCGAGCCGCTCTACCGCATCCCTGACGCCGAGAAAGCCGTGAAACAACTGGTCGGCCACGGTTACGAACAGACCTTTCCGGTGGTGGACGGGGTGAACGTCACCCTCCGCGACGCCGGACACATCCTTGGTTCGGCGCAGATTATTTTGGATTTTCAGGAAAAGGGCCGGAAGTTCCGCTGGCTTTTCAGCGGTGACGTGGGCCGCGGCGGCGATGAAATTCTCCGCGATCCGGTTCCGGTTGAAAACGTGGATTACCTCCAGATTGAATCCACCTACGGCGGACGCGAGCACGCCATTCGCACCGACGCCGACGCGACCGTCGGCAAGCTCGTCGGCCAGACGCTCGCGCAGAAGGGCCGGGTCATTATCCCGTCGTTTTCCGTCGGGCGCACACAGCAGATTGTTTATGTGCTCCACCAGCTCACGCTGGAGCGCAAGCTCGTCGCCTCGCCGATTTTTGTGGACAGCCCGTTGAGCGTGAACGCGACGGAGGTTTACCGGAAGCACGCCGAATGTTACAACGAAACCATCTCGAAATTTCTGCATGAGAATGCAAACCCCTTCGGCATGGGCAATCTCACCTACATCAGCAGCGCCGACGATTCCAAGAAGCTGAATGACCGCAAGGAGCCGATGATCATCATCAGCGCATCGGGCATGTGCGAAGCCGGCCGCATCCGGCACCACCTGAAGAACAACATTGGTGACGCGAAGAATCTCGTTCTTTTCATCGGCTATTGCGCCGAGGGCACGCTCGGCGACCAGATCACCAAAGGCAAAACGCCCGTCAACATCTTTGGCGAGCCGCACGACGTCCGTGCCAGGGTCGTTTCCTTCGACACCTATTCCGGCCACGCGGATAAAAATGAACTGAAGGGCTACGTCCAAAAACTTTCCGGCGACATCAAAAAAATCTTCTGCGTCCACGGTGAGGAATCCCAATGCCTTGCCCACGCCGAGACTCTGCGCGCGATGAAACCGAAGGCCGATGTTCTCGTGCCGGAATACCAGCAGACGGTGGAGGTTTGATTCCGTGTCATAATTTCGATTGTCATCGCAGTCCTTTGCCTTGAACGATTGTGATTTGGAGCTGGATTCAGGTTGTGTTGTGGCTGAACCCCAAAGGGCTTCCCGCCACGCTGTTTCAAACCCATGACGTCAAGGCGGTGTGGCGTTCTGGGTGTTCTGATAATGGACAGAGGGTGATCGAATTTGGAACACTTGTCCGAACCGTGGCTGGAAAGGCATGATGGCAAAACGGCCGTTTCCAGCGGTTTTGCTCAGCTCCATCCGGCGAAACGGGATTATGCAGGTGCCTGCCTTGACTCGGCATTGTAAATGCTAGAGACTTCCTTGATTGCGGTTGTAGCAGGCAATAAGTGGACGCAAAGTGCAATAATAAATAATAGCAACCAGCCTGCTGCGTCGTTCACGCCGCAAAGCGAAACGAAAGTAAACATCATGAAAACAAATAAAACCTCACGCAAGGCGGGCTTCACCCTGGTGGAGATTATGATTGTCGTGGCCATCATCGGTTTGTTGGCGGCCATTGCCATTCCGAACTTCATCAAGGCCCGCGCCACCTCGCAGCAAAATGCCTGCATCAACAACCTCCGCCAGATTGACGGAGCCATCAGTGAATGGGCGCTGGAAACCGGTCAGTCAACCGGTGCCACCCCCACCGCCGCGCTTGTCCTGCCTTACATCAAGGCAAACTCTGGCAACAGCATTCCTGGCTGCCCGGCGAACGGCACTTATACCTATGCCACAGTGGGTGCCACCCCGCAGATCAGCTGCTCGTTGAGCACGTTGTCCACACCTCACGCGCTGCCGTAAGCGTTTCTATGTGACGGCGGATCCTGTCCGGGTCTGGTTATGTCGGGATCCGCCGTCTTAAAACCCGGCGGGGGATGGTTTGCAGTGCTTGAAGACGGTTTGATTGTTTTTCCAGCAGTCAATTGGTGTCCCAGAGCATGCAATGGGATCCCCGCTTGTTTTGTCACTCACGTTCCAACGTGATACAACCGACAAACAAGGTATGAAAACGATCAAGATCTCGCGCAAAGCGGGCTTCACATTGGTGGAGATTATGATTGTGGTAGCCATCATCGGCCTGCTGGCCGCGATTGCCATCCCCAACTTCATCAAGGCCCGTGCCACCTCGCAGCAAACCGCCTGCCTCAACAACCTCCGACAGTTTGATGCAGCCATTGATATGTGGGCGCTGGGGACCGGCCAGTCAACCGGCGCTCCCATTGACGTGGCTGCCGCGCTTTCCTCAAATTACCTGAAGATGAACATCAACAACTCCGTTCCTGCCTGCCCCGCCAGCGGCACATACTCGGTCGGAAATGTGGGGGACACGCCCCAGGTGAGCTGCTCGTTAAGCACGCTGGTATTGTCGCCTCACAAGCCGCAATAAACGGCCGCTGCCAATTGGTTCGAGGCTGGGAGCCGTGTGTTTTGGGTTTAATACCCGAAACGCGGCTCCCTGTTTGTGTCTGGTCCGGCGGAATTCGTCGCGTTGAAATCCGGCGGGTAAAGGGTTAGTCTGAACCCATGTTTCTGGCGACATCGAACAAGGCAAAGCAGTTGCTGTGCATGAGCTACATCCAACGGGTGCGGTCGGGGGAGGTTGGACGCGGGCGGGAAGACGTGAAAATGCTGCTGGCGGATCTGCCGCCGGGCTTCCGCCTGCTGGTGGATGTGAGCCGGTTGGAGACAATGGACCTTGATTGCATGAAGGAAATTGGCCGGACGATGGAATGGATTGACAAGAGCGGCGTGGGAACGGTGGTGCGGGTGATGCCCGACCCGGACAAGGACATGGGGTTCAACATCCTCACCATTTTTCATTATCGTCATCACCCGAAGATTGTCACCTGCAAGACCATGACAGAGGCGGCGGAACTGCTGGGGCTTTGAACATTTTGCCCGCGGCGATGCGCGCCAGCCGGGCCGCCAAGGGGGGCGGCAGGTTGGATTAAATGAACGAATTGTTAAAATAAGTCTTGCAGAGCCGAGAATTTGAAGGAGAATGCAGCATAGCAAAAAGGATCTGATCGAATTCAGGCGGGGTGTCGGGTTGCCCGGGCGCCTTTCTTCAACAGTTTTCCAAAGACAAAATCGTTATGACCATGTTTCTTTTCTGGTGTGCCATCGGCGCTGTCGCCGGAACCGTTTTTGGTTCGTTTTTTGAATGGGCCTTGCACCGCTATATCATGCACAGCCCGTTCCGGTGGTTCCGCTTTCCTTATGAAAAACACACGCTGATTCACCACCGGATTTTCAAGGCGGATTACACCTACCATCTCGTGAACGAACCGGACAGGAAAACGATTCCGATGGCATGGTGGGCCGGGCCGGCCATCGTGGCCGCGTGCCAGTTGCCATTTTTAATCTCGGCGTTGTTCTCGCACAAGTGGGGAATTTTGTGCGGCGCGGCAGCGGCCTGCACGGTGTATTTCACGGCCTACGAATACATGCACTGGTGCATGCACCTGCCGAGGAAGCGGCATGTGGAACGGTCGGGGATTTTCTTCCGGTTGAACGGACATCACCTGCTGCATCACCGGTATATGCGCCAAAATTTCAACGTGGTGCTGCCGCTTGCCGATTTGTGCCTGGGCACGCTGCTGCTGCGTTCAGGGGTGGCCTTCGCGCAGGCGCAGGGCCCGGCGGTGCCGGACGTGCAGCCGCGGCTGCCAGCCCGGAAGTTCGCATCGGAGGTGGGCTGAAAGGCCGGGAGTGGACCCGGTTTTCATCGGTTTGGCGCCTCAAGAGCGGATCGGGAATGCAGCCGCTCGTTTTTGAAAAAACAGGCATTGACAGCCCGGCGCATTTCTGGTTTCATTCCCAACCCTTTGTGGGAAAATTTATGTATGCCGTTTTAGAAACAGGTAGCAAACAATATCGCGTCGCCGCCGGCGACACGCTCGAAATCGAACGTCTCGAAACCGAGGCGGGCAAGCCGTTCACGTTTGACCGCGTGTTGCTTGTCAATAACGACGGCAAGTTGAGCGTGGGCACGCCCACCGTGGAAGGCGCCAAGGTCGTTGCCGACGTGGTCGCGCACAAGCGTGGCGAGAAGAAACTCACGTTCAAGATGAAACGCCGCAAGGGCTATCACAAAACCATCGGCCATCGGCAGGAACTGACCGTCGTCAAAATCACGGCAATCAACGCTTAAAATTTTATGGCACATAAAAAAGGTCAGGGCAGCGTTCGCAACGGCCGCGACAGCGTCAGCAAGCGGCTTGGTGTGAAGGAATTTGGCGGCACATTCGTCACCGCCGGCAGCATCATCATCCGCCAGCGCGGCAGCAAGTTCATCGCCGGCACGAATGTCGGAGTCGGTCGCGACTGGACACTTTTTGCGCTCGCGGACGGCAAGGTGTTGTTCGACAAAAACAGCCGCCGCGTGAACGTCGTGGCCGAAGCCGCCGCCGCAAAGAATTAAAATTTAATATCTGAAACCCATTCCAAGGCGGGGCTTCGGCTCCGCCTTTTTTGTTGGAGTTCAAGCTTTTGCTTGCCACGATATTTGCCTACCTTCCAGACAGGCTGGAAACTGAATTTCAACTTTCATGTTCATTGACGAAATAAAAATTTATGCGAAGGCGGGACACGGTGGCAAAGGCTGCGTCGCGTTCCACCGCGAGGCCTTCGTGCCCAAGGGCGGCCCAAGCGGCGGCAACGGCGGGCGCGGCGGCAGCGTCATCCTCCAGGCCGACCACGATCTCAACAACCTCATCCAGCAGTATTATCAGCCGCGCCTCATCGCCAAGGACGGCGGACACGGCCTGGGCAAGGGCATGGACGGCCATGCCGGCGACGATTTGATCGTCAAGGTCCCCTGCGGCACGCTTGTCTGGCGGATCAAGGACACCACGCCGGCCATCGAAACGAAAATGACCGAGGATGGGGACGAAGACGAAGATGAAAAACCCACTTTTAAAACAAGCGCAAGCAAACGACCGTTGATTCGCAGTGCGGGCGGTATGATCGCGCAGGAAATTGATTTGAGCAAGGAAGCCTCGGAGGAAGCTTTCCCCGACGACTTGCAAAAGGGCGAAATCGTCGCCGACATGACCACGCACGGACAGCAATTCATTCTCTGCAAGGGCGGGCGCGGCGGCTTGGGCAACCGAAATTTCGCCACCCCGCGCCGGCAGACGCCGCGTTTTGCGCAGCCGGGCGAGCCGGGCACGGAGGGTGAATATCTTTTTGAACTGCGCATCATGGCCGAGGTCGGCCTCGTCGGTTATCCGAACGCCGGCAAATCCACGCTGCTCACCGCCATTTCCAAGGCGCGGCCGAAGGTGGCGCCGTATCCGTTCACCACGCTGCATCCGCAGATTGGCATCGTCGAATACGCCGGCGATTTTAGGCGGCTCACAGTCTGCGATGTGCCGGGGCTGATCGAGGGCGCGCACCAAAATGTCGGTCTCGGCCACGAATTTCTCCGGCACATCGAGCGCTGCAAAGTCCTCGTGCTGCTGCTGGACATGGCGGGCACCGACGGCCGCGAGCCGTGGAACGATTACAAACAACTGCTCAAGGAGCTGGAGCTTTATGATCCGGCGCTGCTCGAAAAAACGCGCCTGGTCGTCGCGAACAAAATGGACGAGGCCGTCGCCGAGAAAAATTTGAAGCAGTTCAAAAAGAAGATCAAAAAGGTTTCATTGCTGCCCATCTCCGCCGCGTTTGATCTGGGCCTGGACAAATTCAAGCAGACCATCCGTGAGGCAGTCGAGGAAGCCGGCGCATAACGTCAGGCAAACGGCCCGCCGCTGAATCGCTATTTATTCATAGCGCAACGCTTCAATCGGATCCATCGCGGCCGCGCGGCGCGCGGGATAAAATCCAAAGAAAATTCCAATCGCCGCGCTCACGCTGAACGCAAGAATCACCGAGCCGGGCGTGACGACGGCGGTGAATCCCGCCACCACCGACGCGATCCGCGCCGCGCCAAATCCCGCCAGCACGCCAAGGATGCCGCCGAATAAACTCAACGTGATGGCCTCAATGAGAAATTGCAGCAAAATATCCCGCGGCTGCGCGCCGACGGCGATGCGGATGCCGATTTCGCGCGTCCGCTCGGTCACGCTGACGAGCATGATGTTCATGATGCCGATGCCGCCGACCAGCAGGGAAATTCCCGCCACGGAACCAAGCAGCAGCGTGATGACCGTGGAAATAGTGCCGACGGTATCGGCAATTTCCTTCTGGTTGAGAATGCTGAAATCATCGTCCTTGCCAACGGCTAGGTTGTGCCGCTGGCGCAGCAGATTTGTAATTTGCGCCTGCGCGACCGCCATGCGGTCGGCGCTGGCAACCTGGAGGTTGACCGATTTCAGAAATTTGTCGCCGGTCAGCCGTTTCATCGCCGTGGTGTAAGGCACGATCAAAATGTCGTCCTGATTGTTGCCGCCCATGCCCGCGCCTTTGCTGGTCAGCACGCCGATGATGACGAAGGGAATTGATTTCACGCGCACGATGCGGCCCAGCGGACTTTCCGCCCCGAAAAGTTGCGTGGCCGTTTTCGAGCCGATGATGGCAACCTTGGTCGCCGTGCGGATGTCGCGCTCGGTGAACATGGTTCCCGCCGCGAGATCCCAACTGCGGATGGACAGGTATTGGGCGGATTCACCGGAGATTTGCGTGGACCAGTTGTGGCCGTTGGCGATGGCCTGGCCGGCGGTGCGGACCTCCGGACTGACGGCGACCACGTCGGGTATTTCCCGGCCCATCGCCTCGGCGTCGGCCAGCGTGAGCGTGCTGCCGCTGCCCAGGCCGGCATTGACGCCGGACGTTTTACTGCTGCCGGCAAACACCATCAGCAGATTCTGGCCGAGCGAGGAAACTTTTGATTCAATGGACGCCCGCGCGCCGTTGCCAATGGCAACCATGGAAACAACCGCCGCGACGCCGATAATGATGCCGAGTCCGGTCAGCGAGGAACGCAGTTTGTTCCGGCGCAAAGCCCGCAACGCAAGCCGCGCGGTGCGCGCCGGGCGGATGAAGATGATTTGCAGCAGTGGAATCACGGTAATTATTTTCAGGCCAGTTTCACGCGACGTTCCCGCTGGTTCAGCAACGCCAGTTCGTCGGTCGCCAGATGTTGTTTTGAGTTAGGTTCGTCGCTCAAGATTTCGCCGTCGCGCATGATGATGATGCGTTTGCAAAACGAGGCGATGTCGAGTTCGTGTGTGACCATGACGATGGTGATGCCAGCGGCGTTGAGCGCCTGAAACACGCCCATGATTTCGATGCTCGTGCGGCTGTCGAGATTGCCCGTCGGCTCGTCGGCGAGAATCACTTCCGGCTCGTTGACCAGCGCGCGGGCGAGGGCGACGCGCTGCTGCTGCCCGCCGGAAAGCTGGCTGGGATGATGCGATGCCCGGTCCGTCAACCCGACTTTATCCAACGCCCTCAGCGCGCCCTCCTTTTGCTGCCGAAGCGAGAGGAATTTGCTGCTGTAAAACATCGGCAGCTCGACGTTTTCCAGCGCGGTGGTGCGCGCGAGCAGGTTGAAGCTTTGAAAGACGAAGCCCAGCTTGCGGTTGCGCAAAATGGAAAGCTGTTTGCGGTTCAATTCGGCAACTGCCGTTCCGTCCAATAAATACCGGCCTTTTGTCGGGCGATCCAGGCAGCCGAGCATATTCATCAGCGTGGATTTTCCCGAACCGCTCGCGCCCATGACGGCCACGAATTCGCCCTTGCCGATGGCGAGCGAAACGCCGCGCACGGCATGGACGTCCACTTCGCCGGAGTGGTAAATTTTATGGACGGCGTCCAAAAAAATCACCGGCGGGGGCGCGGCATTGTCGGTCGGATTGCTCATTGCGGGGGAGGGCCGTGCGGACGCATGGCTTGGGCCGCGGCGGACAGGGCGGCGGTCACGACGGCGTCGCCTTCGCGCAAGCCGTCGAGAATTTCCGATTCCGCACCGTCATCCACGCCGATTTTCACGCGCACGGTTTTAAGTCGCGGCTCTTTCGACGTGCCTGAGGAAACATAAACCATGCGCTGGTTAGGAGCCGTGACCAGCGGACCCGCGGCTTGATTGGTGGCTGAAGAATCCCCCGCCGGGTCCACTCTCACGTCCGGCGGCGGCAGGAAGCGCAGCGCGGCGTTGGGAATTTTCAGGACGTTCTTCTGTTCCGCGACGAGGATCGAGACATCCGCCGTCATGCCGGGAAATAATTTTTGTTCCGGATTATCCACCGCGATGATCACATCGTAAGTCACGACATTGTTGACGGTGGAAGGTGATTTGCGCACCTGCACCACCTTGCCCTGAAACACGTCGTCGGGAAACGCATCCACGGTGAATTCCGCCGTCTGGCCGGTTCTCACCAAGCCGATGTCCGACTCGGAAACGCTGGCGTCAATATTCATCTTCGTCAGGTCATTGGCGATGGTGAACAGCACCGGCGTGTTGAATGAGGCCGCCACCGTCTGCCCGACATCCAGCTTGCGCGAAATCACCACGCCATCAATCGGCGAACAAATCGTGCAATAATTCAGGTTCGCTTTCGAGTTTTCCAGCGAAGCCGACCAGATTTCCACGCTCGCCTCGGCCTGATGCAGGCTGGCAATGGATTGATCGTAGTCGGATTGCGAAACCAGCTTGCCGTCGAGCAATTGCTTTTCGCGCGCCTCGTTGATGCGCGCCAGTTCGAGCGCGGCTTTCACGTTGTTGAGGTTGCCCTCCGTCTGATGCACATTGGCCTGATAAACCGCTTGGTCAATCTGCGCGATGACCTGGCCGTTGGTCACGACGGAATTGAAATCCACAAACAATTTCAGGATCGTTCCGGAAATCTGGCTGCCGACATCCACGCTCTTGACCGCGCTGATCAAGCCCGTGGCGGTGATTTTCTGGGTGAGATTGCCGCGTTTCACAACGGCATTTTCCAGCGTTGTCGCCGCCAGATGTTTCGAGCAGCTCGCCCCGGCAAACAGGGCGGCGGCGAACAGCAGCAGCCCGGCGGATTTAAGGTTGAAGGGTCGCTTCATAAAAATATTCAGTCGCGCTGTGCGCCGGTCATGAACAGTTGAAAAACAAAATCCGTCTTCGCGGCGAGCGGCTGGTGGCCGTCCCGCATCGCGGCGCGCGTCAAATGAATGACCATGCCCAGCAGCGCCGTGGCCAAATCCGCGCTGTCGCCCGGGCGGATGATTTTCCGGCGCTGCAATCGCGCGATCAAACCGGCCAGAATGGAGTGATGGCGCTGGAGGGTCTGCCCGATTGTTTTCCAATCCGCCGTTCCGGCCGCCGGCGGCCCCTGATGATGCCGCATCAGCACCGCAAAGAATTCGCGGTTGGCATCGTGAAACTCGAACTGCGCCCGGATGGCATGGCGCAAGCGGTCCGCCGGATTGGCGGGCGCGGCGGCCTGCGCGGACTGTTCCACCTGATCCACCATGACGGAAAGCTTGTTGGCGAAAAGCGCACCATAAAGAGCGTGCTTGTCCTTGAAATACAGATAAATCGTGCCGACCGCATACTCGGCTTCCGACGCGATTTGTTCAATGGTGGCGGCGTCAAAGCCATGAATGGCAAAAACTCGTTCGGCGGCAGCCAAAATGTCCTGCGCCCGCCGCGCCTTCTCGCGCTCGCGACGCCCGCCTGCAGTCTTCACCGGAAGTGATTTATTGTTCAGAAAATGAATTATAATTCATTTTTAAGCCGGCGTCAACCCTGATTTGTCAGGAACGCCAGTTCTATGCAATTTGCAGAAACCGCATCACGGTGTCGCCGTGCTTGAGCATTTTGGCCTCCGCCCACGGCGGAACAATTTCCAGCGTGTCGCGCTTGGTGTGGCCGAGCACAAACCTTCCGCCGGGCGCGAGCAGCTTCGACAGGCTCGGGTAATCGAGCAGTTGCTGGGCAAATGAAGTGGAGCGGCGGTTCACGTTTTTTTCACCGTAGGGCGGGTCGGCGAGGATGAGGTCGAATTGTTTTCCGCCTTCGGCAAGCTGGTTCATCACGGGAAAAACATCCTGCGTGCGGATCTCCAGAATTTTGCCGTAGCCCGCCGCCGTCGCGTTGCTCCGGATGAATTCCGCATGCCGGTGCGACTTCTCGATGCAGATCACGGAAGCCGCGCCGCGGCTCAAACATTCCAGGCTCAAGGCGCCGCTGCCGGCGAACAGCTCCAATACTTTCGCGCCGACAACCCGCGCACCGAGCGAGTTGAAGACCGCCTGTTTGACGAGATCGGGCGTCGGACGGACATCAAGCCCTTTCGGAACCTTCAAAATCCGCCGTGCCGCGTTGCCACCGGTGATGCGCATGAAAATGATTTAGCCACAGATGAAACACAGATGAAACACAGAATTGAGAAGAATTTCAGGCGGGGGTGTTTCGGCTTTCCGCCGGGCAGAACCGTGCTATACTGTTTTTCATGTATCGCACACAGGATTTGCGCGTCAAAGAAATCGTCCGGCTGCTGACGCCGCGCGAATTGAAGGCACAGTCGCGGGCGTCCGACGCCGTCAACGCGATGGTCGCGCAGAGCCGTGAGCGCATCATCCGCATTTTGCGGCAGGAGGATCCGCGCCTGCTGGTCGTCATCGGACCGTGCTCGATCCATGACGAGAAAGGCGCGCTGGAATACGCGACGCGGTTGAGCCGGCTGCAAAGGGAATTTGCCGGCCAGATGGAAATCGTGATGCGCGTCTATTTTGAAAAGCCGCGCACGACCATCGGCTGGAAGGGCCTCATCAACGACCCGAACCTCGACGGTTCGCAGGACATTGAGACGGGGTTGAAAATTGCGCGGAAGCTGTTGCTCGCCATCACGGACATGGGACTGCCGGCGGCGACGGAATTTCTTGACCCGATCGTGCCGCAATACATCGCGGACCTGGTTTCGTGGGCGGCAGTGGGGGCGCGGACGACGGAATCACAGACGCACCGTGAAATGGCGAGCGGTCTTTCGATGCCCGTCGGCTTGAAAAACGGCACGGATGGAAGCCTGCAGGTGGCGATTGACGCGATCGGCGCGATGCAGCATCCGCACAGTTTTCTGGGCATCAACGAGGACGGCGTCACGGCTGTCGTGCGCACGACGGGCAATCCGCACGCGCACGTCGTGTTGCGCGGCGGGCGGTCAAAGACGAATTACGACGCGGCAAGCGTCCGCGCGGCGGAGCAGAAGTTGATTTCCGAAAAGCTGCCGCCGGTGCTGATGGTGGATTGCAGCCACGCGAATTCGGAGAAAAAATTCGCGAGGCAGGAGGATGTCTGGCGCAGCGTGATTCAACAGCGGATTGCGGGCGCGCATTCGCTCGTCGGCACGATGATCGAGAGCCATTTGAACGAAGGCAACCAGCCGATTCCCAAAAACCTGAAGGATTTGCGCTACGGCGTGAGCATCACCGACGCGTGCATCGGCTGGGAAACCACCGAGCGGATGCTGCGCTGGGGCTACAAAACGTTGCTGAAAGCAGCGCCGGTCACGGCTGCCGCCGCGTGATTTTTTCCGCCGGTCACGGCCAGTTCCAGGCAAAGGGGAAATGCAGCCGGTAAAAATCCAGCGCGGTCACCACCACCGCTCCACCCGGCTCGGGCAGTCCACCTGAAAATGCGGGAACAATCGGCGCCGCCGTGTTCGTTGCTGCCGGAGTCAGGACAAAAAAGGACTGGGCTGTGTTGGTGCTGGTGATGTTTTGCAGGGCCGTCCAACTGGTCTGTGTCAGATTCGTGGTGTTCTCCACGAAACCGCCCAATCCGGCCGGATAGTTGACTACATCCAGCCGGTTGCTGCCGTTGAACGCGGTGATCTGGCCGATTTGCACCGGGGAGATGATTTGCTGGACGACATCAGCGATGACCTCGTGAAATTCCGCAGTGGGGTCTTGGGAATCCCAGAAGATGTAGTTGGTGCCCGGACCATTTAGTTGGACCGGTGCAGTGGCATATAGGGCAGTCAATGCGTCAATGCTGAGTCCTTTACTGGACAGGGCGTTGGTCAAACCGTAATTGGAGGCGTTTGTCAGCACGTTGTTCAGCAGGGTGTAAAAGTCCGGGGCATAGATTGTAAGACCGGGACACAAGGCCCTTGCCTGTTTGATGGTGTTGGAGAATTGAGAATTGTAGTTGACGCATCCGGCGTGTATGGCGGGCGCCAAGGTGCCGGCGTTAACGGCTGGAATCTCGGAAAGGTCCACGGCATTCGGCAGGATCAATGTGCGAACGCCCTTGGCATACAGGTTGGTGATGATTTGCAAGTGATTGGCCTGCGACAGGCTGTTGGTGGCCTGCCATTGGGTTGCGGTCAAGGGGGTTCCGGTTGTCGCGGCGTCAAATGTATCGGCGTTGCAAACCCAGACGATGAACAAATCATTCGCCACATTCGATGGCACAGTGAAATTTTTTATATCTGACACCAATTGAGCACTGGTATGGTTCCAGTAGGAATTGTTGTTGGCCGCGTTGTAAGCCAGCCCCTGCCGCTGCGCCAGCACCTCAACCCAGACCCGGCCGTTGGAATCGCGACCTTGATAGTAAAGCGGGTCTGAATTATCTGCCGTGCTGGACAGGGAGTCGCCAAAGACATAGAGCGATTTGAAGGCCGCGCGGGTTGGAAGAACGACCAAGCCAAACAACAAAACTACGATTGTGGATCGAAGTAAAGTTCTCATGGAGAGGGAACCTATCTAAAGCAGATATCAGAAGTCAAGACCGTAATCGGCCGTTGCGGCAATCGCAAACAGCGAGATATTTGCTGGCGCGGGGCAAAAAGTTGAGTAAGCTGCCGGCGAAGATACGTTGCATATACTCCTGATTATGGCATCCGTTCAGAAGCCGGGTGCCAATGCGCCGGAAATTATGGACAGACACAATAAATGGAGTCTGCTGGCGATGCTGATTTTGGGCGTCTCGGTCTGGAAGGTGTCGGCCAATGGATTTGCACTGCCCGATCAGGATGCCTTTGCAACAGCGCGCGGCGAGGCGTTTGTGGCCACAGCGGACAATCCGTCGGCCATTTATTACAACCCGGCGGGCATCACCCAGCTCGCGGGGAATAATTTTCGCGGCGGGCTGAACAGTGTCTATTATCAGCCAACCTTCCAGCCTCCCGCCGGCCAGCCCAACAGCGGACAGACTTACAACAGCTCGGATCATTTCGCATGGCTGCCGCAATTCTTCTACACCTTCACTCCGGAGAAACTTCCGGTGAGCCTGGGCTTGGGCGTTTATGCGCCTTATGGGGGGAAGATGAACTGGCCGCAGGACACGGATTTTCGTTCGGTGGCCATCGGGGGTTCGTTGAAATATATCACCATCAATCCGGTGGTGGCGGTGAAATTAACGCCGACACTTTCAGTTGGCGGCGGGACGATGGTGAATTACGGAAAGATCAGCATGAGTCAGGGTCTGCTGGCATACCCGACGCCCTTGGCCAATTACTTCAACTTCAGCGGTGATGGCTGGAGCGTGGGTTACAATGTGGGCATCCTCTGGCAGCCGCATCCAAAAATTTCATTCGGGGCAATGTTTCGCAGTTCGGCTGAGATGAATTTCGAAGGCAACACGGATTTCCAATTGAAATTACATCCTTATCCCACGCCCGCGCAGCGGACCGCCTCTGCGGAATTCACCTTTCCCCTGACGGCGGTCCTCGGCGTTTCCTACCGGCCCACGCCCAAATGGAACCTCGAATTTGACGCGAACTACACGGACTGGAGCAGCTTTGGCACCATTACCATCGAGCAATCAGCCCCGGCATTGAATCCGCCTTTTTATCAAAATGTCCCTGTGAACTTGGACTGGCAGGCGAGCTGGATGTATGAGGTCGGCATTACACGATATTTTGAGAACGGCTGGCATGTGAGCGCCGGATATGTCTTCAACGAGAATTCCGTGCCGGACACTTATTACACTCCGCTGGCGGCGGACATGGACCGGGATTTCTTCAGCCTCGGAACCGGGTTCAAGGGGAAAACTTTTAATTTTGATGTCGCCTATCAATTCGGCTACGGGCCGTCTCACACGGTCACCGGCAGCACCTCGTCAACCAAACCAGGGAGCGGCTTCTCCGGAGAAACTGCCGACGGCAAATACGGCTTCACCAGCAGCGCCGTGATTGTGTCGGTGGGAATGCATTTTTAGTCCCGCCCGAAACGAAGTCTCTTGAATCACGCTGCTCGCCGCGCGCAATCGCCCAACTAACTGTTTGCGGGCGAGGCCTTCGTTGCGTAGCATCAAATGGCTGATTATTGATTATCAACGGGAAGAAATTTCTGGCATGACCAACAATGTTTCCTTCGCAAGCGTGGCCGGCGCCCAATCTCACTTCGTTTCCGTCGGCGCGGACCGGATTCATTATGTCACTGCTGGCCAGGGGAGCCGCACCATCGTTTTCATCCACTGCTGGGCCGGCAATCTCGGTTTCTGGCGCGAGCAGGTTCCGGCGCTGGCGGACAAGGCGCGGCTCATTCTCATTGACCTCCCCGGCCACGGCCGGAGCGACAAGCCGCAAACGGCTTACACGATGGATTTTTTTGCAGGAGCCGTCCTCGCGGTGCTGCGTGATGCTCGCGTGGACAAGGCCGTCTTCATCGGCCACAGCATGGGTGCCGCAGTTCTTTGCCAGGTCCACCGTCGGGCGCCGGAAAAATTCACCGCGCTGGTTTCCGTGGACGGCCTGCTCCGCCGGCCTCCCGGCACACCGGCGGAAGCGCGGGCGCTGGTGGGCCCATTCGGGGCGCCGCAATATCTCGATCATGCCAGGAAATTCATCGGCACCCTTTTCCCCGTTCCCGGCACCGACGGGTTGCGCGACCGCGTGATGTCCGAAATGCTGGCGACGCCGCAGCACGTGATGCTGGGCGCGATGCTGGGCATGTTCGGCCCGGATCAGCCCGACTGGATTTTGCAGAAGGTCAACGCGCCCGTTCTCGTCATCAACGTCCGCAGTCCGTGGTGGAACAACGCTTACGAAGCCTACGTCCGTTCGCTTTCGCCGCAATCGGATTACGTCACGATGGAGGGGGTGGGACATTTCCCCGTGCTGGAGAAACCGGCTGAATTCAACGTCTTGCTGATGTCCATGCTGCGGAAGTTTGGTTTGATTGCGGAATAATCGCCGTTGTTTTGGCGCGAAAAATGTTTCATTCTGCCGTGAGATGAGCCTCGTTACCAAAACCAGTGACGGTGGCGGCGGGTGCGGTTCGGTTCGCCCGCCCGAAAAGAAGACTGTTCCGGTGCAGGCTGCCGCGGAAAGCGAAGTCACTTTCAGGACGGCGGACGGCGTGGAGTCGCGCGCCCGGCTCGCACGGCTGACGCGCCAGGAGCTGACCTTCGAGGCCGACAATCTTGCGGCGACTTTGCAAACTTCGGAGGTGCTGGCCAATTTCAAAATCACCACCGGCAACCGGATCATTTATTTCGGTCGCGCCGTGGTGAGCAATGTCATCAACACCGGCGGGTCGCTCGTTTGCGAGGCCAAGCTGGACGATCTTGGCCCGGACACGGCGTTTTTTCTGCCACCGGCGGATTCCAGCTCCAACCTACAGAAGGCCTACGACTCCTTTTTCAAGGCGTGGCAGCAAAATTATCGCATTTCAGACGAGTTCAAGGTGCTCGTTACTGATGTCGAGTCCTACCTCACCGGTGTGCGGCGCTGGCTGGAGCAGCTGGAATTCGGACTGAAAACGCCGGGTGAAAAGACCGAACAGGAGCGCGCCATTCTGGATGCCGTCGCTCCCCGGATCATCGCCGCCTTCAACGGCCGGCACGAGCGGTTTGAGGAAATGATTTACGCCCTGCCGCCGGAGGCGCGCGGCGCGCATCAGGATTTTGTGCGGCGGCACTGGCACAAATTGTTTCTGGGCTCGCCCTTCGGCCATCGCACTTATCACAAGCCCATCGGCTATGCCGGCGATTATGAGATGATGAACATGATTTACCGGAACCAGCCGGAGGGCGGCACGCTGTTCGAGAAGCTGATCCATCTGCTCCTGGTCAGCCAGTGGCCGGCAAAATCCGTCCGCAACCGCATCGCCCATCTTCGCGAAAACATCCTCAACGAAACCGCCCGCGCCGCCCGCGCCGGCAGAACCGCGCGCATCCTGAACATCGGCTGCGGCCCGGCGCGGGAGGTGCGGGATTTTTTGGAGGAGACGCAGTTGAGCGACCGGGCGGATTTTACGTTGATGGATTTCAACGAGGAGACCCTGCTCCACGCCGGCCAGAAACTGATTGAGGCCAAACGCCGGTTTGGCCGGCGCACCCCGGTCCGGACGGAGCAGGTTTCGGTATATGAGCTTTTGAAGCGCGCGCAGCGCCGGGGCGGCGGCCTGGAAAAATTCGACCTGATTTATTGCGCGGGGCTGTTCGATTATCTTGCGCCGGACACCTGCCGTGCGCTGATGGAGCTTTGGCACGATTCGCTGTCGCCCGGCGGGCTGATGCTGGTGGCGAACATGACCGACACGAAGCCGTTCCGCAATTTCATCGAGTTCGTTTTGGACTGGCAGTTGATTTACCGGAACAGCCGGGAATTTTTGTCGCTCGCCCCCGAACGCTGCCGGGAAACGACCCGTGTGATCGCGGAGCCGGCCTCGGTGAATCTGTTCCTGCACATCCGCAAACCGGACTGACATGCAACCCATCCCCCAGGAATTTCGCGCCGCCTACCAGGAATACGACCGGGAATTCACCATCCGCAAAACCCGGCTGGGCTGTTTTTTCGGCATCGTGATGGTGCCGCTCTTCGGCGGTTTGGATCACTTTGTCTATCCGCAGCAGGCCGTTTCATTTTTCATTTTACGGCTGGTCTGTTCGGCCTTGATGGCGGGGTTCTATCCCGTTCTGGGAACCGGTTTCGGGAGAAAATATTATCATTTTCAGGGCCTCGTCCTGCTGTTTTTTCCCACGGCGACCATTGCCTGGATGATTTACACGACCGAGGGAACCGCGTCACCCTACTACGGAGGATTGACGCTGGTGCTGATGGTGGTCGCCATGGTGCTGGACTGGAGTTTCTGGCAGAGCGTCGCCGCGGTCGTGCTGGTTTTGCTGCTTTATGTGGCCGCCTGCCTGTTTTCTCCCGCGCCGTTTGAAACGCGCCTGTTCATCGGCAGCCTGTTTTTCCTGGTTTCCTCCGGGGCCGCCATTGTCGCCGGCACCTATTTTCACAGCGGCGTGCGGATGCGGGAATTTGTCTCCCGCAGCGAACTGGACAAGAGCCGCAAGGCGCTCGAAGCCAGCCTCCAGCAGCTCAAGGAAAACGAGATGCAACTGGTGCAGTCCGAAAAGCTCGCCTCGCTGGGCCGCATGAGCGCGGGCATCATCCACGAGATCAACAACCCGCTGAACTTCGCCACGACCGGCCTGTTCACCCTGCGCAAAAAGGGCAAACACCTCGCGCCGGAGCAGCAGGCGGATTATGCCGAGGTCCTCACCGATGTTGAGAACGGCCTCAAGCGTGTGCAGGCCATTGTCTCCGATTTGCGGATGTTCACGCATCCCGGCACCGAGCAGATTGACCCGGTGCCGGTGGTGGAGGTCGTCGCGCCAGCACTGCGGTTCTTGAGCAACGAGTGGCGCGACATGGTGGAGATCGAGCAGAAATTCGCGGAGCACCAGACCATTCTGGCCAACAAAAACAGGGTCATCCATGTGATCGTGAACCTGCTGCAAAATTCCCTCGACGCGCTGAAGGCGAAATCCTTCCCCGCCGGCGAGAAGCCGACCATCTGGATTGAAGGCCGCGTTGCGAACGGCCACAGCATTCTATCCATCCGCGACAATGGCACGGGCATTGACCCGAAGCATCTGGACAAGATTTTTGACCCGTTCTTCACCACCAAGGACGTGGGCGAAGGCATGGGCCTGGGCTTGAGCATTTGCTACAGCATCATGCAGGAATACGGCGGGAAAATTTCGGCGAAAACCGAACCGGGAAAATTTTGTGAATTCACGCTGGAATTCCCGGTCAAAACCAATCAGGCTGTCGGCTGAAAATCGGACATGGAAAATCTCTACGACTACAAAAAATTCGCCGTCCTGTATGTGGATGACGAGGAAAAATCGCTGAAGTATTTCGAGCGCGCCTTTGGCGACGATTTCCGCGTGCTCACCGCCGCGACCGCGCAGGACGGCTTCAAGCTGCTGCAAAAGCACGCCGACGAAATCGGCCTGCTGCTGACCGACCAGCGGATGCCCGGCGAAAAGGGCGTCTGGCTGCTCGAACGCGCCCGGCGGCTGCGCCCGCGCATCCTGCGGATCCTCGTCACCGCCTACTCGGATTTCGACGCCGCCATCGCCGCCGTCAACGCCGGCGCGATTTACAAATACATCAGCAAGCCGTGGGACCCGCCGCAGCTGGAGCTGACCCTCCGGCAGGCCCTTGAATTTTTCATGGTGCAAACCGAGCGCGACCAGCTCCTCCTCGAAAAAATGTCCGTGCTGCGGAACATGATGATCGCCGACCGCATCGTGAGCCTGGGCCTGATCGCCGCCGGCCTGAGCCATCAAATCCGCAACTCCCTCGTCGCGGTGAAAACCTTCCTCGACCTCGCGCCGAAAAAGATGGACGAGGAGCGGGCGAACATGAACGGCCTGCGCAACCCCGATTTCTGGAAGGACTACCACCAGAACGTCCAGTCGCAGGTTGAAAAAATCAACGGCCTGCTCAAGGACCTCTGCTCATCGTCGGAAAATTCCGCTGCGCCGTTTGCCGACGAGGTGTCCCTGCGCCGGATTGTGGACGAGACGCTGGCCGCCCTCCGCGACCCGTTCGCCGCGCGCCGGATTGAAATTGAAAACCGGATTCCCGATTCGCTGCCCAGTCTGAAAGCGGACAAGCCCAAATTCCACCGGCTGTTTGAGCTGCTGCTGAATGAGGAACTGTCCACGCTGCCCGCCGGCAGCCGCGTGCTGCTCCTGGCGGAACTGGAAGGCAGCGGCGCAAAACAGGAGATCGTCGTGCAGATCACCGACAACGGGCCGGGCCTGCCGCCGGACGCGCTGCGCGTCATCTTCGATCCGTTCGTGGTGCGCGACAGCGTGCCCTCCGAATACGGCATCAATTTGATGGCCTGCTTTTTCATCGTCCATCATCATGGCGGGAGGATTGACGCCCAAAGCCGGTCCGGGCGCGGCACGACTTTCACCCTCCGGCTGCCGCTGCAGCCCGAACGCGCCGTGGCGCCGCCCGACGAGTCTGATTTTTTGCAAAAGGCGCTGTTGAACGGCGAGCTGTGGCAGAAACTGATCTCCGGCGGCTGACGGATTTGCACGGCTTCACGCCGAGAAAACCGGCGCCGCCGTTTCAAGTTTCCATTGACCTGCGGGCAAGGGCTGTGGAATGATTCCGGCGGCGATGGGTTTCGGGCAAAGCCTGGTCTTTTGAGGAATTGATGAAAACCATTTTGGTTCTGTCCGCTCATCCGGATTTCCCGGAAACGATTCGTGCCGGCCTGGATCCGGAGCTGTATCGTGTTGTCCACCGCCCCGGAGTTGAGGAAGCCGAACCGCTGCTCATCCACGGTCTTGCCGCCGTGTGCATTCTGGACATTGACCTGATGGGCGCCGATGGCGTGTGGGTCATCGAACGGCTCCGCCGCCGCAATGTCCGACTGCCCGTCATCGCCTACACCGCCACCAGCCAGTCGGAATGGGAGGAGGAAGCCTTCTTGCACGGCGTCACCCACGTGCTGACCAAGCCCGTCCGGATGCGGCTGTTGAATTCCCTGCTGGAGCGCCTGTGGAACGCGCCGTCCGGGCATGAGGCGCTGCCGGCCCCGCTGCAGCCGTTTCCGTCGGGACAGGCCGCGCAATTTTTCCGCGCGATCGAGCCGCCGGCGGACCCCGCCCGCTTCGTCAACGCCGCGCAAACCCTCGACATGCTGCGCGATTTCTCGTCCATCCTGACGCATTCGCTGGACGCCGAGGCGATGTTGAAACAATTCCTCCAGTTCCTCCGCGAAACCTTGAGCGTCAACCGCGCCGCCATTTTCCTCAACCATCCCGTCACGCCGCTCGCCGAGGCGCTTTCGCCGGAAAACGGCCGCCAGCTCCACGCCGTCGCTTCCATCGGCCTCCCCTCCGGCCTGCTCGAACATTTTGAACTGTCGCTCGACGCCGGCATCGGCGGCCAGCTTGCCCGGCTCGGACGCATCCTGCGGCGCGACAGCGAAGAGGCGCGCGCCGACATCGAGGCGCAAAAGGAATTTGAACTCTTGAGCGCGCAGGTTGCCGTGCCGATTCCCGATCGCGGAACCATTTCCGGCGTCGCCGTCTTTGACGGGCGCGTCACCGGCGAGCCGCTCGTGAACGTCGAGCTGGAACTCATTTTCCACCTGCTCGAACAGGTCGGCCTCGCCCTCCGCAACATCTGGCTGCACAACCAGCTCGCCGAAAACAATGCGATGATGACCGACGTGCTGCGCGAATTGAGCAGCGCCTGCATCGTCGTCGGGCGCGACCTGAAGGTGCTCCACGCCAACAAGGCCGCGCGCCGCCATTTCGGCCGCAAAAACCAGCGCACCGGCGAGCTGGAATTCAGCGACCTGCCGCAGGCGCTCGGCGCGAAAATCTACCAGGTGCTGAAAACCGGCGCGGCCATCGGGCCGTTCCGCCACGAGCCGGAAAACTCGCCCGGCACCATTTACAGCGTCAGCGTCGTGCCGTTCCAGCGCGGCGACTCCACGGTGCCGGTCTCGGCGCTGCTCACCGCCGACGACCTCACGCAGACCGAGCAGTTGCAGCAGCTGGAGGTCGAGGCCGCCAACCTGCGCCTCATCAAATCCATGGCCGACCGCCTCGCGCACGAGGTCGGCAACGCCATGGTGCCGATCTCCACTCACCAGCAGTTGCTCGGCGAGAAATTCCACGACAAGGAATTCCGCGAATCCCTCGACCACGCGATGGCCGACAGCGTCAAGCGCGTCACGCGGCTGGTCAGCCAGATGCGGTTCCTCGCGCGCGACGGGCAGATGGACCGCGAGGTGTTCACCGTCGGAAAGCTGGTCGAGGAAGCCTATCAGGAGGCGCGCAAATACCAGCCCGCCGAGGCGGCGCAGTTGAAATGCGAGAACGACGGCAAACCCATCGTCATTTCCGGCGACCGCGCGGCGCTCAAGCACGCGCTCGCCGAGATCATGCTCAACGCGCTCCAGGCCAATCCCAAGACGCCGGTGATCGGCGTGCGCCTGCAAACCGGGACCGGCAGCGAGGGCGGGCAGAACGTGCAGATTGAAGTGCAGGACAACGGCGCCGGGTTCACCGCCGAGACCGCCGGGAAGGCGCCGGCGCCATTCTTCACCACGCGCAGCGTCGGGCTGGGGCTGGGGCTGACCGTCAGCCAGAAAATCATCGAGACCCACCGGGGCCGGCTGGAAATCATCCCGCCGCAGACCGGCCAGCACGGCATGGTGCGCGTCTCACTGCCGATGGAGCCGGCCATCTCCACGGCGGCGTGAGCCGATTATTTGGAACCGACCCCTTTTCAGTGTTCATGGTGCGTCGTGCGTTTAGCTCACACAATCACCCAACACTTGTCCACCAAATCGAGGCAAGCCCAAGCGCGAATACATGGGGCGCGGGGTGCTGCACGACGAGGAAATCGGCCAGGACAGCGACGTGGCCGACATCACCTTCGCGGGCTAGGCCGGGCGATGGCTGGGGGTTGGGGCTGTCGGACTGCGCGACTGCAAAAATTTTGCGCCTGCGGCGCTAGGCGCCGTTGTCGCCGATGGCTTCGACGGGGCAGCCTTCCTTGGCTTCCTTGCATCGGGCCTCTTCGTCCGGGCTGGCCGGCTGTTTGTAGACGAAGGAGTAGCCTCCATCGTCATTGCGTTTGAAGTTGTCCGGGGCGGTCTCGCGGCACAGGTCGCAGTCAATGCACTGGTTGTCCACGTAGTATTTGCCCGGAACGCTTTCGGGATATTTGTTTGCAACGTCTGCCATAAATTTTGTCCGCGCAATATGCCCGCCGTGTGCGCCGATGGCAAGCGCAGATTTAAGGTTGAAGGCTGAAAGGCTGAAGCGCGCAATTTTGGACTTTAGCCTTGGGCCTTCTGCCTTTAGCCTTTCCCCATGCAAGGGGGAAATCTCCGCAGAACAAAAATCATCGCCACGCTCGGCCCGGCCACGGACTCCGCCGAAATGATCGGCGGGCTGGTGGACGCGGGCGTGAACATTTTCCGTCTCAACATGTCGCACGCGCCGCACGACTGGGTGCGCCGCGTCGTTGCCGCCATCCGCGCCGAATCCGCCGCGCGCCAGCGGTTCACCGGCATCATGATGGACACGCAGGGGCCGGCCATCCGCACGGGGGACATTGCGGTGCCGCTGGATTTGAAGCCCGGCGAGAAATTCGTCCTGACCGTCCGCGGCGAGCGCGACCTGGAGCAGCATTCGGTGGACGTGAATTACGAGAATTTCATCAACGACATCAACGTGGACGACGTGGTGCTCATTGACAACGGCACGATTGAAATGAAGGTGCTCGCGAAGGCGGGCAACAAGGTCGAGTGCGAGGTGCTCACCGCCGGCACGCTCGGCAGCCGCCGCCACATCAACCTGCCCGGTGTCAAGGTCAGCCTGCCCGCGCTCACGGCCAAGGACATCAAGGACGTGAAGCTCGGCCTCGAATTGGAGGTGGATTTCATCGCGCTGTCGTTCGTGCGCGAGGCGCGCGATTTGATGCAGCTCAAGGAATTGTTCGAGGCCGGCAAGATGCCGCCGCTGGTCATCGCAAAGATCGAAGACCAGCAGGCGGTGGCGAATCTGGAGTCCATCGTGCGCGAGGCTGACGCCGTCATGGTTGCGCGCGGCGATCTTGGCATTGAAATTCCCTACGAGGAACTGCCCATCGTCCAGCGGCGCATCGTCAAGACGTGTCTGAAGCACGGCAAGCCGGTCATCGTGGCCACGCACATGCTGGAGAGCATGATCGAAAGCCCGATGCCGACGCGCGCCGAGGTGACGGACGTGGCCAATGCGATTTACGAGGCGGCCGACGCCATCATGTTGAGCGGCGAGACGACGGTCGGCAAGTATCCGCTCAAGTGTATCGAGGTTTTCGACCGCATCGCCACGCGCATCGAGCGGAGCGGCAACGCGCAGTTTCACGATCTGGCGGAATTGACCAGCGCGCGGCAGAAGCTCGTGAAGAGCGCCGTCGTGATGGCCAACGAACTCAAGGCGGCGGCGATCCTGGCGGTCACGCGGCACGGCCACATGGCGCGCTACGCGGCGTGGATGCGTCCGCGCAGCTCGCCGGTTTACGCGCTGTGCGACAACGCCAAGACGGCCCGCCAGCTGGCCGTGGGCTGGGGCATCACGGCGTTCGTCACGGAGTTCGATTTCATCAATCCGCAGAACACGATTGAAATGGCGCTGAAGAACCTGGCGGGGCAGGGCCGCTTGAATGCGGGCGACACCGTGGTCGTCATCGGCGCGATTTCCGTCGGCGTTGAAATTGTGGACGCCGTCCAGATGCGGACGGTTTTTTAGCGGACACCGTCTTCGCCGCCGTCCGGCGCGGAATTTCTATCTGCTGAAGACCTGCGCGGCCTCGTTGGCGAGATTCAGCACCGTGTTCGGGAGCAGACCGATCCAGAACATGCCCGCGATGCAAATCCAGACAGACAACTTGGCCGGGGCCGAAAGCGAAATCGGCGACAAATCCGGCGTCTCCTTGCTCCAGTAAATCGCGCGGATGACGCCGAAATAGTAGTAGAGCGAAATCACCACGCCCGCCAGCGCCGTGAAGACGAGGCAATAGTAGCCGTGATTGCCGGTCGCCTGCGCCGCTTCCACGGCGGATTTGAGCAGCAGAAACTTTCCAAAAAATCCGGCGAGCGGCGGAATGCCCGCCAGCGACGCCATCGCCAGCGTCATCGTCGCGGCCAGCAGCGGCGAGCGCTGGTTCAAGCCCGCCAGCGCGGAAATGTCCTCCGTGTCCGTCTGCCGCGCCACGAGGCAGATCACGGTGAATGCCGCCAGCACGGTGAACAAATAACCGGCAAGGTAATACATCACCGCCGCCTGCCCGCTGGCGTTCAGCGCCGCCACGCCGAGCAGGAGATAACCGGCGTGGGCGATGCCGGAATAACCCAGCAGCCGCTTCAAATTGCGCTGCGGCAGCGCGCACAAGTTTCCGTAAAGAATCGTGATGCCCGAAATCACGATGAGCAAATCCGTCCAGTGCGCCGTGACGGCCGGAACGGCGGTGAACAGAACGCGCAGCAGCAGAACAAACCCGGCGGCCTTCGAGCCGACCGCCAGAAACGCGGTCGTCGGCGTCGGCGCGCCCTGGTAAACGTCCGGCACCCAGATTTGGAATGGAAACGCCGCGATCTTGAATCCAAGCCCGACCAGCACGAACAGCACGCCGAGCAGGAACAGCTTGTTGGCCTCAAACTGCACCGCGACCGCCGCGAGTTCGGTGAAGTTCAGCTTGCCGGTCGTTCCCCAGATCAGCGCGATGCCGAAAACCAGGAACGCCGACGACAACGCGCCGAGGATGAGATATTTCACGCCCGCTTCGAGCGAGGCAATTTTACCGCGCTGGAAACTGGTGAGGACATAAAACGTGATGGTGATGAGTTCGATGGAAACAAACAGCATCACGAAATCGTTCGCCGACGCCGCGAACAGCATTCCCACCAGCGCGAAGACGATGAGCGAATAGTATTCGGAAATGCCGGCGGCAATCCGGTCGGAGAATTCAGCCGACATGAACAGGACCAGAATGGCGGCGACGATGAAGAAGCGTTTGAAAAATAGCGCGAGGGCATCCTCGACGAAGGCACCGTTGAACGCCGTGCCGAACTGACTACAGACGCCGTCACCGCTCAAGCTGATGAGCAAAAGTCCGCCCAGCGCCGCAATCGCCGCGTAGGCCGCAAACTTCTTGCGCTCGGCGGGCATCCAGAAATCCGCCAGCATCAGAATCGTGCCGAGGGCGATTACGCAGATTTCAAGCGTGATGGAGGAGGCGTTCATCAATTGCGGGTTGAGGATTGCGGATTTGAGATTTCGGGGAGCGCACGCGTCTCGCGTGCATCGGCTGGCGTCGCGCCGGCCAAAAGAGTCGTTGGCGCGACGCCAACGACGGCAGCCGGGACGGCTGCGCCACCGTTTGCCATCGCCACAACTTTCTGCGCGTCAGGCGTTATTTTTTCCGTGAGCAGGCGCGGCCAGACGCCGAACAGAAACAGGCTCGCCAGCAGCAGCGCGTAAGGCAGTTTGCGCCAGACGTTCGACGCGTCGGGAAGGGAATTCCATTTTTCTGGCAGCGGGCCGTGCAAGACGCTCCGCATCGCGCGCAACATGTAGAGCGCGCCAATCAGCAGCGCGCCCCAAACCGCCAGCACCGTCACCAGCGGAAAAACTGTCCACGCGCCGAAGAACACGGTGACTTCGCCGACGAAATTCGCGAAGCCCGGCAGCCCGCAGCCCGCCAGCGCCGCCATCAACAGCGCCGTGCCGATGAACGGGATTTGGCGGCATAAACCACCGAGCCGGCTCATTTCGAGCGTGCCGGTCTTTTGGTAAATGTAACCGCTCAACGCGAACGTCAGCGCCGCGAGGAAGCCGTGCGCAATCATGATGAGCACCGCGCCGGTCACGCCGATGAGGTTCAGGCTGGCGATGCCGAGGAAAATGAAGCCCATGTGCGCCACGCTGGAATTGCCGATGAGCAGGTTCAGGTCTTTCTGCCGCATCGCCACCCAACCGACGTAAAGGATGTTGCCGAGGCAGAGCCACGCAAGAAAATTCATCCAATGGTGCGCGGCCTGCGGCATCAGCGGCAGCGCAATGCGAATCAAACCGTAAAGGCCGAACTTCTTCAACACACCGGCGTGCAGCATGGCGGTGGGCGACGGCGCAACGCCATAACCGAGCGGTGCCCACGAGTGAAACGGCCAGAGCGAAACGAGAATACCGAAGCCAAACAGCAGCAGCGGGAAAATAAAATTCTGCGCGTTGACGGCGAGCGGATTGGTCTTGGCGTGCTCGATGATTTTCGGGATGTCGAACGTGTTCGCGCCGGATTGCAGATAAAGAGCGATCAGGCCGATAAGCGCGATGAGCGCGCCGATGCTCAAGTAGAGCGTGATCTGGAATGTCGCGTAGTTCTTTTTTTCGCCGCGGCCCCAGACGCCGATCATGATGAAGGTCGGCACGAGCGCGAGTTCATGCAGGAAATAAAAGAAGAACAAATCGAGCGACGCGAACGCGCCGAGGATGCCGCCGGTCATCACCAGCAGCAGGATGTAAAATTCCTTTTCGCGCGTCTGGATTTCCCACGAGCACAGCGCGGCGGCGAAGGCGACAATCGCGCCCATCAAAATCAGGCCGACGTTCAAGCCGTCCACGCCGACGTGGTAGCTGATGCCGAGCGATTCGACCCACGGGATTTGCTGCTCGAACTGGAAGCCGTTCGCGCCGGGCACGAACTGCGCGAACATCTTCACCGCCAGCACCGCCGAGATGAGCGTGGCCAGCACCGCGATGGCGCGGATGATGACGCGGTAATTGCGCGGCACGACGACGAGCGCCAACGCCGCCAACAGCGGCCAACCTGCGATGTAAGTCAGTATGGACATCTTCAATTATTCTGAACCGCGGAGACGCGGAGACGCGGAGAAAAGTATTTTTCTTTTCCACTCTGCGCCTCTGCGCCTCTGCGGTTAAAATTGGTTTTCATTTCAAAACGAAATAGAGCACCGCCGCCACGCCGAGCACGAACAGGAAGGCGTAGGTCTGGAGGTTGCCGGTCTGCACCAGGCGCAGCGCGCGTCCGCTCAAATCCGTGCCACCGCGAATCGCGCCGATGATCGCGCCTTCCAAAATCCAGCGGTCAATCCAGTCGGCCACCGCCGCGAGGAAATCATGCGCGCGGATGAACGTGGCTTCGTAGAGTTCGTCGAAGTAAAATTTGTTCTTCATCGCCGTCGCCAGGCCGCCGAGCTTGGCGGGCAGCGGGTCCGAGGCGGCATTTTTATAAAGTGAGAAAGCCACGAAGATGCCAACTGCCGCAGCGGCGAGGCCGCAAAGCATCGGGCCAGTGTTCTTCAGCGGTTCCAGCACTTGCTGCGCGACGGAAAGCGTTTCGTGTCCGGTGATGAACTGCGAACCGTAGTTGTTCCAGATACCGATGAAACCGCCGATGGCCGCGAACAGCGCCAGCGCCAGCAGCGGCAGAGTCATCACCAGCGGCGATTCGTGCGCGTGTGAAGCGGCCTTGGATTTTTCGCTGCCGAAGAAAACGACGAAGAACAGCCGGAACGTGTAAAACGCCGTCAGCGCGGCGACGAAAACCGCGACGCCAAAAAGCAGGTGGCTTTTCTGTTCCAACGCCTGCGCGAGGATGGAGTCCTTCGAATAGAAACCGCTGAACGGCGGGACACCGCTCAAGGCCAGCGCGCCGATGAGAAAGGTCCAGAACGTGACGGGCATTTTCTTGCGCAAGCTGCCCATCTGCCAGATGTCCTGCTCGTGGTGCATGCCGATGATAACCGAGCCGGCAGCCAGGAACAGCAGCGCCTTGAAAAAGGCATGTGTGGTCAAATGAAACATCGCGGGCGTCGGGCCGTTCAAGCCGACCGCCATGACCATGTAGCCGAGCTGCGAGAGCGTCGAGTAGGCGATGATGCGCTTGATGTCGTTTTGCTGGACGGCGATGAGCGCGGCGAGCAGCGAGGTGAACCCGCCGATGTAGGCGATGACGTGCAGCGCGTCGGCATTAAGCAAAAATAAAATGCGGCAGAGCATGTAAACGCCGGCGGCAACCATTGTCGCGGCGTGGATCAAGGCGGACACGGGCGTCGGGCCTTCCATCGCGTCGGGCAGCCAGACGTGCAGCGGGAATTGCGCGGACTTGCCCATCGCGCCGCAGAAAATCAGCAGGCCGGCAAGAGTCGGAATGCCCATGAAAGCAATTGTGGTAGGCAAAGTTTCTTTCTGAATTTCAGCGAAATTGAGCGAATTAAAAATTGTCCAGACCATCAAGATGCCCAGCAAAAACCCAAAGTCGCCGAGGCGGTTGGTGAAGAAGGCTTTTTTCGCCGCGTCGGCCGCGCTGGGTTTTTCAAACCAGAACCCGATGAGCAGGTAGCTGGACACGCCGACCAGCTCCCAGAAAATGAACATCATCACGAAATTGTTGGCCAGCACGATGCCGAGCATCGAAAAAGTGAACAGGCTCAACTTGGCGAAGAAGCGCGAGAAGCCGCTGTCCTCGCGCATGTAGCCGATGGAGTAAATGTGAATCGCGCCGCCAACACCGGTGACGATGAGCATCATCATCAGGCTCAAATGGTCGAGCTTCAGGCCGAAATCAATGTTCAGGCCTCCGATGGAGAGCCAGTTGACGGCGGATTCGCCCGTGACCCAGCCGTTGGCCGCGATGAACGCGACGGTGGAGACGAAGCCGATGACAATCGTGCCGACGGACAGGAGCGCGCTCACGTTGCGGTGTTTCAACGTGAACAGCGTGATGGCCGCCGCCGAGAAAATCGGCAGAAACAGCGTCAGCCACGGTAAAATTTCGTATTTCATCGGATTCTAAATTCACCGCCGAGACGCGGAGACGCGGAGTCTTGAAAATGATTTACGATGCGTTTGATTCCGGATTTCAAAACCGGGACGTTGAAATTGATGAGTAGTCCGAGCGTCAAACCGGAAAGCTTCAAATAGGTCAACAATTGCGCCTCGTGAATTGGCAGCAGGCTTTCAACTGCTTTCAGTTCAACGATCAACTTTTGTTCAATAACCAAATCCAAACGATAGCCGCAGTCGAGATTCACTTCTTTGTAATGCACTGGAAGAGGCGTTTGTCGCTCGAAACGGATTCCTGCCAGGGACAATTCGTGACAAAGGCATTCTTCATAGGCCGATTCCAAAAGCCCTGGCCCAAGCGAACGGTGAATCTCAATGCAAGCGCCGATAACGCGCTCGGTGAGTTCATTAAAACTCTGCGTCTCTGCGTCTCTGCGGTTATGTATGCCGTTTTGCATCAGAGTTTCATCGAGGTCAAATCTTCGACGTGCGCGGACTGGCGCTTGCGGTAGAGCGCCACGATGAGCGCCAGGCCGACCGCGACCTCCGCCGCCGCGACGGTGATGATGAAAAACACCAGCACCTGGCCGTCGAGCTGGTCGTTGAACCGCGAGAACGCGACGAGCGCGAGATTCGCCGCGTTGAGCATCAGCTCCAGCGACATGTAAATCACCAGCAGATTGCGCCGCATGATGACGCCGAGCAACCCCAGCGCGAACAGCAGGAAGCTCACGGTCAAATAATGTTCCAGTCCGACTTGCATATTATTTCAAATCTTTCTTGCTCAACAAAATGACGCCGACCATCGCCACCAGCAGCAGCACCGAGACGACTTCAAACGGCAAAACGTATTGCGTGAACAGCAATTTGCCGAGCGCGGCGGTGTCGCCATCATGTGTCAGCGACGTTGAAACATTGAGTGGCGTTGCGCGCAGGCTTTTCAAAAGGATGGCGAGGATGGCGCCGACGGATACCAACCCGCCGGCCAGGCCGAAAAATTTGATCTTCCGCCGCTGTTCCTCCTTCAAATCCAGCAGCATGATGACGAACAGGAACAGCACGATGACCGCGCCGGCATAAACGATGATCTGGACGGCGGCGAGGAAGAACGCGTGCAGCAGCACGAACAAGCCGGCCATCGAAATGATGGTTAATACCAGAAACATGGCGCTGGTGACCGGGCTGCGGCTGAACGGATTCGCGACGACCAGCACGCCGCACAACAGCGTCAGCGCCGCGAAGACGTAAAACAAAATATCCTGCATAACTTACGTGCCACCCTCCTTCTGCCTTTGCTTTTCGCATAACGTGCTTGGATAAACACTAAAACCGTCACTTTTTTTTGCAACGCCGCTCAAGCCATCTTTGATAATCGGAGCAAAAAGCCAGATCGCTTCTTTGTCATCTGCGCTTAACTCCGCTTCAGCTTTAAGCGTGGCGTAAGGAAAGAAAAAGCGCGATGAGGCTTCATCGTCTCCGGCGTCGTAGTAAATCGTGACTTCTTGAATTGTCACCTTCTTGATGTCTACAACATTGATCCACCGAGCTTCAGTTGGACCTTCAAGCGATTGGACACGCGCCCGGCCCTCCTTAATCCATGAAATGATTTGTTCGGGTGACGCGATTGGCCAAGTCTTTACCGGCTGCAATTCGGGCCAATGAACTTCTAATTGAGTAATTTTCTCCCGATTCTCAAACTGAATGTGGACGTATTGGCGGATACAGTAAATGCTATCCACCCTCCTGCGAAACTCAACGCCCATGACATCTGGCTCTTCAACAAATTCTTTCTTTGCTTTGTCGAAGTAGCCGCGTGTTCCGGGATAAAACCAGGCCTTAATCTGTCCGTCCTCCTTGGTAATCAACTGGTCTGTGGGAATCTCGAGTTGCTTGAGGATATTCAAACCCAACTCGTAGGCACGCTTTTGGTCTGGAACTTTTTCGAGCGGCTTTTTGAAGTCTGAAAGGTCGGGGTTGTAGAGGTAAGCATACCCACCCGGAGTAATTGTCAGAGAACTTCTCTCGTCTTTACTGCGGAAGGCCACGACATCTTTGGAGAGCTTCTCACCTTGATAGGTCGTAAAGGTCCGCTCTTGATCTGTGAAGCCGCTCAACACAATCAAGTTTGAAACCACGCTCGCGGAGAATTTGCTAGGAATCGGTTTGAACACTCTCACCATCGCCGCCAATTGGTTGGTCGGAGCAGCCCAAACGAATTCAATTTTCTTCGAATAGAATGGATAGCCCTTTTCTTCAAACGAAGCGCGTGCCGCCTGCGAAGACATCGCAGCCAAGTTTTGAACGATTGCTAAAATGAGCAAAAAGCGTTTCATCAAATTTTCACTGGAAAAGTTTCCTGTTCCTTCGCCTCTTCGAGTTTGTGCTTCCATTTCTGGATGCCGCCATGCGTGCCGCCGAGGGCGAGGAGTTTTTCTTTGTCATAAATCATCTCGTCGCGGCTCTGGCCAGTGAGCGAATAATCCTTCAGCAGGAAAATCGCCTCCTCCGGACAGACTTCCTGGCAGAGGCCGCAATAAATGCAACGAAGGAAATTGATTTCAAATTCCTCCGGCATTTTTTCCGCGTTCGGACGGTCGGCGATTTGTCCCGCCGGGCCGGGCGGCGTGATTCTGATGGCCTTCGGCGGGCAGACAAATTCGCAAAGCTGGCAGGAGACGCATTTCGTGTTGCCGTCCTGATCCTTCACCAGATAGGGCGCGCCGCGATAATCCGTCGGCACGGCCCATTTCTGTTCGGGATATTCCATCGTCACAACCTTGCCGCGGAACAGCGTGCGCCAGGCATGACGGAGCGTGACTTTCAATCCGCCGGCAATTGCCGGCAGATAAAGCCGCTCCCAAAACGTCAACGGTTTGCGATTAACGATCATTTAACTCTTCATCCACAAAATCACCGCCGTCACCAGAATGTTCACCAGCGCCAGCGGCACGAACCGCCGCCAGCCCAGATCCATCAACTGGTCATACCGGAAGCGCGGGAACATCCAGCGCACCCAGATGAACAACACCATGAACAGCAGCATCTTCGCCAGGAAAACAAAAATTTGCACCAGCCCCATCCCAAGGCTCGTAGCCGCATGATCCAGGCCCCAGAACGGCAGCGTCCAGCCGCCGAAAAACAGCGTCACCATCATGCCCGACGACGCGATCATGTTGGAATATTCGGCGAGGAAAAACAGCGCGAATTTCATGGAGCTGTATTCCGTGTGATAGCCGCCGACCAGTTCCGTTTCCGCCTCCGGCAGATCGAACGGCAGCCGGTTTGTCTCCGCGAACGCGGCGATCAGAAAAATGACGAACGAAACCGGCGCGTAAATCACCATCCAGCCGTGGTCCGCCTGCCAGCCAATGATCCGGCTCAAATTCAAGTTGCCCGCGATGAGCAGCACCGGGATCACCGACATGCCCATCGAGATTTCGTAGGAAATCATCTGCGCGCTGGACCGGATGCCGCCGAGGAACGGATATTTTGAGTTCGCCGCATATCCTGCCAGCACGATGCCGTAGACGCCGAGCGACACGATGCCGAACGTGTAGAGGATGCCGACGTTCAAATCCGCAATGACCATTTTCTGCGCCCCGATTTGCGAGCCGAACGGAATCACCGCGACGACCAGCATTGCCGGGATGATGGCCAGCGCCGGCGCGAGCCAGAAATATACCTTTCGCACGCCCGCCGGCATGAAGTCTTCCTTCAAAAACGCTTTCAGACCGTCGGCCATCGGCTGGAAAAAACCAATCCGCGTCAGAAATGTTCCGACGAAGGGAATGTATCTGGCGAACGGTGGCGCGCAGCGGTTCGGACCGACGCGGTCCTGAATCCACGCCGAAATTTTTCGCTCGGCCAGGACGGCGTAAGCCACCATGGTCAGCACCGCGCCGATGACGACGGCGACCTTGACCACGCTGAAAATGATGAAATTCCAGTCCATTTTAAGTTTTAACGCAAAGGCGCAAAGACGCGAAGGTGCAAGGATGTTTTTTGACGCGACATGCTGGCCCGGGGAGCGCGCCCGCCCCGGACGCAGCCAACGACGCCCTCGTCATTGGCACCGTGCGACGACGCTGAACGCCCGGTTGTGTGTGCAACGACGTTTATGTTCGACGCGAGGGCGCGCCGAACCGCAGCCGTGGCGGCCGCGCTCCCCAGTCCAATTTTTTTCTTGCGACTTTGCATCTTGGCGTCTTTGCGTTAATTAAATTTGCACGGTTGCCCCGGTGTCGCCGAGGCTGGCCCACGTCAAACCGTTGAACGCGGACACATCCTTCGCCATCTCGTTGAACAAACCTTCAATCGTCAGGAAACCGTCCCGACCGGTGACGTTGGAAACGAGTTCGCGCAAAAACTCCCATTCGGCGCGCGCGTCGCCGGGCGGCTCGACGGCCTTCATGAATTTCTGAACGCGGCCCTTCCCGTTCGTGAACGTGCCGCGCTTCTCGGCGTGCGCGCAGCCGGGCAAAAGGCAATGCGCCAGCTTTGTCGTCGCGCTCGGCAAAATATCGCTGACGACGAGCGTCTCCAGCTTGCCGAGCAAATCCGCGCCGATACCGTGCTCCGTCACGTCCTCGCCGAAAACAATCAGCGTCTTGATTTTGCCGCTTGAAATGCCGCTGGCGATCTGCGGCAGGTTCGTCCCCATTTCCGTGAAGCAAATGCCGGTAAGCCGCGCGCCGTTTGTATTCGGATTTTTATCCGCGCTGACGAGCAGCTTGTCGGCGTCGCCGACGCGCGGAATCGAATCCGAAATCGCGCCGAGCTTGGATTTCAATTTGGAAATCAGCCAAAGCTCCTCGTTCGTCTGCCGCGCCGAGGCGACAATTGCGACGGAACCAGCCGGCGCTTTCTTCAGCTTGTCGGAAATCTCATTGAGCGCCGCCGCCCAGGTGGATTTTTGGCCGCGCACCAAAACGTCCTTCAAACGGTCGGCGCGGCCGATCCACTTGTAATTCAGGCGCCCGGCGTCGCACATCCACGGGCCGTTGACGGCGTCGTTTTCGCGCGGCGTGTAGCGGTAAATCTTTTCCTCGCGCGAGCCGATGATGACATTGCAGCCCGTCGCGCAGCTTGTGCAAACGCTCCTGGCTTCCTTCAGGAACCAGACGCGCATCTGGAACCGGAAATCCTTCGACGTGAGCGCGCCGACGGGGCAGATGTCCACCGTGTTCAGCGTGTAATTGTTGTCAAACGGTTTTCCCGGATACGTCGAAATCGTGTTGTAGCTGCCGCGATTGATGATGCCCAGCGCGTCGTCGTGCGCGACGTCGCGCGTGAACCGGATGCAACGTGTGCAGAGAATGCAGCGCTCCGCGTCGAACATGATGCGCGGACCGAGGTCAACGGCTTTCGGCTTGTGAACCTTCGCTTCGACGAACCGGCTCGCGCTCTGGCCGTAGTCCACGGAATATTCCTGCAACTTGCATTCGCCAGCTTGATCGCAAATCGGACAATCGAGCGGATGGTTGATCAGCAGCGATTCGAGCACGCCTTCACGCATCTGTTTCACGGCGGGCGTTTGGGTGTAAATTTCCATTCCCGGCGAAACCGGCGTGGCGCAGGCGATGGCCGGGCGCGGCGACTTGGCGATTTTCGTCGAGCCGTCGGGATTCGAAATCGGCTTGCGGTCCGGTCCGAGCGCCGGCGTGCCGAACTCGACGAGGCACATGCGGCAGTTGCCGGCGACGGGCAAATCCTTGTGATAACAATAATGCGGCACCGTGACGCCCGCTGCGTCGGTGGCCTGAATCATGGTCGTTGGCACGAGTTTGCCCGACCAGTCGGCGGTGAGGCGCGGCACTTCGATTTCGCGGCCATCCACCCTCACCTTGATTTTTTCAATCGCCGGTGCGGCGGGCTTCGTTTCAGTTGTGGCGGCGGTGGACATGAAATCAGTGGCGCGCGGGTTCCAAATGTTTTTGTTCCGTTGGTGCAGAAATTTCCCTCGCGCGACGTTCCTCATCGGCGACGCCCCTGGCGACGAACTCGTCTTTGAACTTCGCGAGAAAACTTTGCACCGGCCAGGAACAGGCTTCGCCGAACGCGCAAATGGTGCGACCGCCGGGAATGTTGTCGGCGATCTTGCCAAGATAATCGGCATCCTGCGCGCGGCCTTCGCCATGCGTCAGGCGGTGCAGCGTCTTGCTCATCCACAGCGAACCTTCGCGGCAGGGCGTGCATTGGCCGCAGCTTTCGTGGGCGTAAAATTCGGAAATGTTTGCCAGCGCCTCCACGATGTCGGTGGAATCGTCCATCACGATGATGGCGCTGGAACCGCTCATCGAACCGGCGGCGGCCAGCGAATCGAAATCGTAGGGCAAATCCAGCATGTCGGTTTCGACCAGAATTTCTTTGCCCTCGGCGTCCTTTTTCTTGAGCTTGAATTTTTCGCCGGCCCTGAAAACTTTTGCCGAGGAGCCGCCGGGGATGACGGCCTTCAATTTTCTCCCGTCGCGGAGGCCGCCGCCGAAGGCCGGGTCGTTGATGAGCTGGCCGATGGTTGCCTTGCCGGTTTCAATTTCGTAGTAGCCGGGCCGTTTGACATGGCCGCTCAAGCTGACGATGCGCGTGCCGGTGTTGTTCGGCGTGCCGAGCTTGGCGAATTCCGCGCCGCCCATCGCGACGATGTGCTTCACATTGCAGAGCGTCTCGACGTTGTTGACGATGGTCGGGCACATCCAGAGTCCGAGCACGGCCGGGAAATACGGCGGCTTGATGCGCGGATATGGCCGCTTGCCTTCAATGGATTCAATCAGGCCGGTTTCCTCGCCGCAGATGTAGGCGCCCGCGCCGCGATGAACGTAAATTTCCAGATCGTAGCCGGTGCCGAGGATGTTTTTGCCGAGAAAATTCTTCGCGCGGGCCTCGGCCAGCGCCTTGTTCAACTGTTTCGCGCCTTCGGGCATTTCGCCGCGGATGTAGATGTAGGCCAGCTTCACGTCGTTCGCGTAGCACGAGATGATCATGCCCTCGATGAGCTGGTGCGGGTCCTTGTGGATGATCTGGCGGTCCTTGAACGTGCCCGGCTCGGATTCGTCGGCGTTGCAAATCAGGTAAATCGGCTTGCCGCTCTTGCGATCCACGAAGCTCCACTTCAGCCCGCAGGAAAAACCCGCGCCGCCGCGCCCGCGGAGTCCGGAAATTTTCACGTCCTCGCGGATTTGCTCCTGCGGCGAGAGTTTTTTGCCGTCGGGCAAATCCCTCGGCTGGATGGCCAGCGCCTTCTTCAGCTCCATGTAGCCGCCGTGGCGCAAATAGCACTCGATGTCCGGCGTGTAACCGGGTTCATCGGCGTGCTTCAAAATCAATTTGTATTCCTGCTCCATAGCAACTTGACTCTCACATAAAATTCTCTAGTCTAATTCATCCCATCTTGCCCGATGGTGTAACGGTAGCACAACAGACTCTGAATCTGTTTGTCATGGTTCAAATCCATGTCGGGCAGCCAATTCATTTGCACCTTTCGACAATTTCATCCGCTTTCGCGTGCGAAACACCCTCGTAAAATTTGTCGCCGACCATCATCACCGGCGCGGTGCCGCAACTGGCCAGGCACTCGACGAACTCGACCGTGAACTTGCCATCCTTCGTCGTCTGCGGGCCGTGCTTGTGTGCGTCCAAGCCCAGCCGCTCGCAAAAATGTTTGTGCAGTTCGTGCGAACCGCCGAGCGCGCAGCTCAATGTCCGGCAGATTTTGATCTGATACCTGCCCTGCGGCTGCTGCCGGAGCATCGGGTAAAACGTCACGATTTCATAGACGTTGATGGGCTGTAGCTCCAGCTTCTTTGCCGTCCACTCGACCGCTTCCTGCGAAATCCAGCCAAACTGCTCCTGAATGGCGTGCAGCACCATCAGCGACGCGGCGCGTTTGACCGGATAGTGCGAAATCAATTCGTTCACTTCCGCTTCGAGTTCAGGTGTGGCTTGGAAGCTCATCGGTCACATTCTCCCATCACAAAATCGAGCGAGCCGAGAATCGCCACGGTGTCGCTGATCATGGCGCCCTGGAATATTTTCGGAATGATGCTCAAGTTCACAAAGCTGGGCGACCGGATTTTCATCCGGTAAGGCGTGCCGCCGCCCTTGCTGCAAATGTAAAATCCAAGCTCGCCCTTCGGATTCTCGTGGCCGAAATAAATTTCGCCCGGCGGGCAATTTACACCCTCCGTCACGAGCATGAACTGGTGGATTAATTCCTCCATGGACGATAAAACCTTCTGCTTCGGCGGCAGGGTGATTTTCCCGTCGGCAACGTTCACCGGCTCGTTGGATTGGTTGTCCGCGCCGCCGGGGATTTTTCTAATGCACTGCTCCAGAATGCGCACGCTCTGGCGCATTTCCTCCATGCGGACGAGGTAACGGTCGTAACAGTCGCCAACCGCGCCGGTCGGAATGTCGAACTCCAAATCCTTGTAGCAAAGATACGGCTGGTTCCTGCGCAAATCGTATTCGACGCCGCTGCCGCGCAGGTTTGGACCGCTCAAGCCGTAGTCAATCGCGTCCGACTTGGAAATCACCGCGAGGTCGCGCACGCGATCCACCCAGATGCGGTTGCGCGTGAGCAGCGTTTCAAACTCATTCAGCGCGGGGATGAATTCGTCGCAAAACTTCCGGCATTGCTCCAGCCAGCCCGGCGGCAAATCGCGCGCGACGCCGCCGATGCGAGTGTAGCTGGTCGTGAACCGCGCGCCGCTGATCGCCTCGGCCAGGTCGTAGATTTTTTCGCGTTCGGTGAAGCTCAACAGGAACACCGTGACTGCGCCCAAGTCCATCGCGAACGCGCCCAGGCCGAGCAAATGCGCGGAAATGCGCGCCAGCTCCGCGCACATCACGCGGATGTATTGGCAGCGCGGCGGCAAATCCTTCTCGATGCCGAGCAGTTTTTCCACCGCCAGCGCGTAGGCGACGTTGTTTGCCAGCGGCGCGAGATAATCCAGCCGGTCGGTGTAGGGAATGAACTGCGTGTAGGTCATGTTCTCGGCGATTTTCTCGTCGCCGCGATGCAGATAACCCACGTCCGGATCGGCCTTGGTGATGATTTCGCCGTCCAGCTCCAGCACGATGCGCAAGACACCGTGCGTGGCCGGATGCGACGGCCCCATGTTCAACACCATCTTTTCGCCGACGGCATCCTGAAGCTCGTCCGCCGCCCGCGCTGACCGCGCGGCGGAATCGGGAACCTCAATGTCTTGAACGATGGCCATGAAAATCATTCTTTCGGCGGCCGGACTCGCGGCTCGCGCCCGGTGGCGTCGCCGCCGCCGGCGACCGTCACAAACGGTCCGCCTTCGAGCGGCGCGGTTTTCGTGAACGCCACGCCGGGCAGCTCCGTCGGCTTGCCGGCCAGCGGAAAATCCTTGCGCAGCGGAAAATACGGATAGCCTTCCCACATCAAAATCCGGCGCAGATCCGGATGGCCGCTGAAACGGATGCCCATCATGTCGAAAATTTCTCGCTCGTGCCAGTTGGCGGTCTTCCAGACGTCAATGACGCTGGGCAACTCGGATTTTTCCTCGCTCACGCCGGTTTTGATGCGCAATTCGCCGCCGTGCCGGAGGCCGCGCAGGTGATAAACCACCGTCCAGCGCGGGTCGTCGCCGTAGTTGTCCACGCTGCTGATGTCCACGAGGTAATCGAAGCCCAGATCATTTTTCGCGCAGGCGCAGACTTCGGCGATTTTTTCCGCGTCGGCGAGCTGGAGGGTGGTTTCGCCACGAAATTCCGCCGGTTCGGAGATAAGATCGCCGAACCTGGCTTTGATTTTTTTGGCGGATTCGATGGCGGTCATTTGAATTCAGCCGCAAAAAAGGCGCAGAAGGCGCAAAACCAAATTTATTTTGTGCTTTTTGTGCATTTTGCGGCGTTCAGGTGTTTTGATGTTTGAGCGCTTTGACCGCCATCAGGTTTTCCAGCACCGGCTGGGTGCTGATTTTGGACTGCAATTTCATCAGCGCGTCGAGCACGGCTTCCGGCCGCGGCGGGCAGCCGGAGATGTAAATGTCCACCGGCACGATGTTGTCCACACCCTGCAGCACGGCGTAGCTGCGATACATGCCGCCGGTGGAGGCGCAGGCACCCATGGCGATGACCCACCGGGGTTCGGGCATCTGGTCGTAAATGCGCTTCACGGCGCCGGCCATCTTGTAGGTGACGGTGCCGGCCACGATCATGCAGTCGGACTGTCGCGGCGAGAAGCGCATGACCTCGGAGCCGAAGCGGGAAATGTCGAACCGGCTGGCGCCAGCGGCCATCAATTCGATGGCGCAGCAGGCCAGGCCCATCGGCATCGGCCAGACGGAGTTTTTGCGAAACCAGTTCAATGCGGCGTCCACGCGGGTGACGATGACGTCGCCCTCGATCTTCGAGTTGTAGCCGATCTCGGTTTCGGTTCGCATAAGCACAACGCGCCCGGAAAATGGCGCCGGAAAAAAGGTTAGTCGGCGTGCAAAACCGGGGCAAGTTGAATTTGTGATTTTTTTCACAAGAAAAGTTAATTCATCAAAAAAGACTTAATTCACCTGAATGTAACATCCGGACCCAGGGCGGTGTGGTATCAACTTGCGCCGCCGACAGGGGCTTGTGTAGAATCCCCAAAACCGGTGGCGCGATTATGAAAACTTTTGCGGAACTCAATTTCCCGGGGCGGCTGATCGCCGTCGAGGGTCTCGACGGCTCCGGCAAATCCACGCAGATTTACCTGCTCAAGCGCTGGCTCGAGGCCGAGGGCATCAAGGTCTATTTCAGCAGTTGGAACTCGTCCGAGCTGGTGAAGTCCGCGACGAGCAAGGGCAAGAAGCGCGAACTGCTCACGCCAACGACTTTCAGCCTCATCCACGCGACGGATTTTGCGGACCGCTACGAGCGTCACCTGCTGCCGCTGCTGCGCGCGGGCTACATCGTGCTGTGCGACCGATATGTGTTCACCGCGTTCGCGCGCGACGTGACGCGCGGCTGTCCGCCGGACTGGGTGCGCGGCATCTACAATTTCGCCGCGAAACCCGACCTGACGATGTTTTTCAAGACGGATCTGGAAGTCTCGCTGAACCGGATTCTGGAAGGCCGGCCGAAGCTGAAGTTTTTCGAGGCGGGCATGGATTTGCGGCTGTCGAGCGATCCGTATGAAAGCTTCCGCATTTTTCAGGGCCGCATCCTGGAGCAATACATGGCGATGAGCGGGGAATTCGACTTTGTGGTCATTGACGCCAACCAGCACGTTGAAAAGCAGCAGGCGTTTGTGCGCAAGCTCGTGGGCGAAAAGATAGACCTGTCGAAATTCAAGCGCCGCAGCCCGCTGCCGTTGCCGCCGGCCTTCCCGCCGGATCCGGCGAAAGAAGCCGAGGAGGACATGGCCGCATGAAAACCGATTCCGCCCCAGTGAAAAAAAACCGCAAATTTCTTGGCCACGGCATCCCGCACGTCAAGCTGGGTGACCTTGCGGGCAAGCTGATCGTGGTGGAGGGCGCCGACGGTTCGGGCCGCTCCACGCAAATCGCGCGGCTCGTGGACTGGCTGGAAACCCGCGGACACGCCACCGTGCCGGTGGGGCTGAAACGCTCGACGCTCGTCAGTTCCGAACTGGAAAAGGCGCAGGAGGGGAACATCTTGAGCCGGACGACGTTGAGTCTGTTTTACGCGACGGATTTTGCCGACCAGTTGGAAAACATCATTCTGCCGGCGCTCAAGGCGGGTTTCATCGTGCTGGCCGACCGTTACATCTACACGCTCATGGCGCGCGACATGGTGCGCGGCATGGACGAGGCGTGGCTGAAAAATGTTTATGGCATCGCGCTGGAACCGGATGCGGTGTTTTACCTTTCGCTGGAGCCGGAGGAACTGGTGCAGCGCAACCTTTCCAAAAGCGCGGCGCTCGACTACTGGGAAAGCGGCATGGACCTAGGCCTGTCGCGCGACATGTTTGACAGCTTCGTGAAATATCAGGCCGCGATGCAGGCCGTGTTCCGGCGTCTGCAAAAAACCTACAACTTCACCATCGTGGACGCCAACCGGTCGGTGGAAGCCGTCACCAAACAACTGCGCAAGGAAATCCGCGTGCTGCTGGGCGAGGAATAAAATCAGGCGTTCGGGGCGTTTGTGGGAACGGCGGCGGGGGCGTTCGTGGAATTGAGCGGACGGCGCGGCGGCGGGCGTTTCACCAGTTCATCAAATTGAGTCCGCTGTTCGGGCGTGAGCTGCTCGCGGATTTCCAGCCGGGCGTCCAGGATCGTCTTGTGCATCAAATTCTGGCCGTCGGTGATGACTTTTTGGATGGCCTCGCGTTGCTCCGGTGTCAAGTGCAGTTGTTCATCGAGTTGCTGCAGGAATTGTCGGTTCAGGATTTCCGGCGGGCGCACCGGCTTGGAGGTCACCTGCCCCTGGCTGTTGGTCTGTGAAACGGAATTGGTGGGCGTCGTCGTCTCTGGATGGCGCTGGTTTCTGGAATGCGGCCGGTCAACGTGGCTGACGAGCAGGCCGCCGGTCATCACGCCCGCGCCGTAAATCACAATCGTGGCCAGTATGACTTTCCAGTAGTTCACGGAGCTTGATTGCCCTGGTCAACGGAAGCCAGCAGCGTGTTCTCAAAATCCTGCGAGAGATCGGTGGAATTCGTCGTGGCCGCGGGCATGAAAACCGCCCACGCGCCGCACAGCAGCGCGACCGCCACGCACGACACCGCCGCGCGCCAGAACCCGCGCACCCACAAATCCATCTTTTGCGGCGCGACGCGCGACGCAAGTAGCGCCGTCACGCGCTTCTCAAAGGCATACGGCACATGATCGCCCGGCACGTTCGCGCGGGCGGCGGCGATCAGTTTTTTTTGCAGCTCAACGAGATTCATACTTGCTCCAATTTTCAAGACGCGGACCTGCCGCATCGGGTTACAGATACTTGTTTGTCGCCATTTTTGAAATGATTTTCCGCATCTCGGCCCGCGCTCGGAAGGCGCGGACCTTCACCAGCGGCACCGACCAGCCGGTGAGCCGGGCGATTTCCTTCACCGGCCGGTCTTCAATTTCCAGCAGCGTGATGACCATCCGCGCCTCGGGCGAAAGCCGCTCCAGCACGCGGTTCACCAGCAGTTTGGCGGCGCTGGCGTCCTCGGCGGCATTGCCCGGTTCGGCCACAAACCGGTCCAGCCAGTCGCTTTCCGGCTCGCTCAAATCCGAAAACGACGACTCGCGGTTGCGCTGGTGGCCGCGCAAAAAATCGTAGCATGTCCGCACCGTCATCCGCATCAGCCAGTGCTCGAACGGCGCCTCGCCGCGGAAGCTCTTGAGCTTTTCAAAAGCCTTGAGCCAGACTTCCTGCGCAATGTCCTCGACCTCGCTTTCGCGGCGGGCGTAGCGGCGGGCGGTGGCGAAGACGCGCGGCGAGTATTTCTGAACCAACGGCTCGAAACTGACGCGGTCGCCTTTCAGCACCGCGGCAATCAATTCCGCTTCGGTTCGTTCCATCGCGGGCAGTCTGCCAGACATTTTTTCGCGGCTAAAGCCAAAAGCCGGGTGCCGCACGACCGGCGAACCAAATGGCGGGACCCGGAATGCAGCCCCGGTTGGGCGTGGTGGAGAACCGGCATCCCGCCGCGTCAGGGCCGCGTGATGCCCAGCACCTTTTCCAGTTCGTGCGAAAATTCTGTGACGGCATTGGCGACCTTCAACGGTTTCTCCGTCAGTCCTTTCCACATCCGCTCGGCCGACTCCGGCTTGCGGCGGATCAGCTCGACACTGGCAATCATCAACGCGAGGTCGTTGTTCACGTCGTGACGCATATCGGAGATCCTTCTGTTCAATTCGCGAATCTGCTCGACGGTCAATGTGACGGGTTGGCTGGGCAACGGCATGGGCAAGATGATCGTTCATGTCCCGGCAAAATCAAGCGGTTTTGCCAAAACGCGGGCGGAACCGGACTGTCACTCCGCCGGGTCGAGCCGCCGGTCCGTCGCGAGATGATTGCGGACGTAATCCGTCACGGCCTCTTCGAGCGACGTGACGGGCGCCGCGTAACCGGCGCCACGCAACCGCGAAATGTCCGCCTGCGTGAAGTATTGATACTTGGCGCGGATGGCTTCCGGCATTTCGATGAATTCGATTTTCGGCCTTTTGTCCAGCGCGGCAAAAACCGAATTCGCCAGGTCAATCCACGTCCGCGCCGCGCCGGAGCCGACGTTGAACAGGCCGCCGGCCTTTTTGTTTGCCGCCAGATGCAGTGTCATCGCAACGCAGTCCTTGACGTAGAGAAAATCGCGCTTCTGCTCGCCGTCGCGAAAATCCTTCCGGTAGCTTTTGAACAGCCGGATGACGCCCTCGTTTTTCACCTGCGCAAAACTTTTATGGACGAGCGAGCGCATGTCGCCCTTGTGATCCTCGTTCGGGCCGAAGACATTGAAGTATTTCAGCCCGACAATTTTCTTCAAATACCCGGCGCGTCTGGCGTGCAAATCGAAAAGATGCTTCGAATAGCCATACATGTTGAGCGGGCGCAGCGCATCGAGCTTTGTGTCATCGTCCGCCATGCCCGCCGAGCCGTCGCCATAAGTCGCGGCGGACGACGCATAGACGAACCGGACTTTTTTCGCCAGCGACCACTCGGCGAGGTCGCGGGTGAATTCAAAATTGTTGCGGAAGAGAAAACCCGCATCGCGCTCGGTCGTGGACGAACACGCGCCCAGATGCAGCACCAGATCGAATTTGCCCAGCGCGCCGTTCTTCAAGCGCGCCGGCAAATCATCCGCCTCGACAAATTCGGCAAATCGCAGCGGCGCGAGATTGCGCCACTTCTCATCCGTGCCGAGCCGGTCGCAAACCACGATGTCGTCGCAGCCGCGGCGGTTGAGCGCCCAGACGAGCGCGCTGCCGATGAACCCCGCGCCGCCGGTGACAAGCACGCGCGCGCCGGAAAAATCATTGGGCTTCATAAATGGCGGCCAGCATGGAGCGAGCCGGGGGTAAATTCAAGCGCAACGGCATGTGTTTCTGCGAACCGCGCCAAAAGGCGTTGATTCTGGCGGCTGTTTGGCCGAACCCGCCATTCATTTGAGATTGGATGTTTCTGTGGAAAAATTGGCGGGTTTCACATCTTCGACATCAATCAGGACCGTGGCCGGGCGGGCATCTGGCTTGATCAGACTTGTCCGCACGTTTTGGAATTTGATGCCGCGGACGTGCCGGGCGTAGATGCCGTAAGCGGGCATGGTCTTCCCGAACACATCAAATTCAGGATAGGCCTTTTCCTTTTCGGGGAGCTGGACTTTTGCGTCCTCCGCGGTTCCACCTCCCGGCAGCGCGAGCCGGATGTTCTCCAGAGTGAGCGCCTGCACCGGGAAGCCGGGAACTCCGTTGATGAGGATGCCGATCATCCCTATGTTTTTGGCGCTCACATTTTTGATCGTCACATCGCGCAGCTTGCCGGGGGCCGGCCTCGTCTGGTCGCCCTCGCGAAAGGTTTTCAGGCGCGCGCCGAGGCGGATGCTGATGGGCACGATCACGCCGTCCATTGTGATGTCGCTGATGGCCACGTTGCGCAGGTCTCCGCCATCAACGGTGTAGAGGGCGATGCCGGACATCTTTGTGTTGGTGACCTGGCAATCGGACACCGAGATGTCTTCAAAGCCGCCGATGGATTCCGTCCCGAGCTTGATCGCATTGGTCCGGGTGGAGAGCCTGCAACGTTTGACAACGATGTCGCGGCTCGGCCTGGAGCGGCTGGTGGACTTGATGACCAGCGCGTCGTCCCCGCTGATGACGTCGCAATTGCGCACCCGCAAATGCTCGCTTGAATCAATGTCAATGCCGTCATTGTTGGGCATCCCCAAATCCCGGCTGCGGATGGTCACGCCCTCGATGACGGCCCCCTTTGTCTGGAAGAAATCCAGCGTCCACGCGCCCGGATTGACGAGGTGGACATCGCGCACCGTGACGTTGGTGCAGCGCACCCAGCGCACCAGAAATGGCCGCATGACATAGGGATTTTGCTTCTTCTTCAACGCCGGGCTTTGTCCGTCCACGGCGCCCCCGCCTTCGATGCCGACATTCCTGGCATCCACGGCGACAATCAGCGCATGGCCCAGCGGATGTCCGTTCCCATCAATGAACGGGTCGAGGTTGCGGTAATCGGCGGCATCGGTGCTGCCAAGCAACGTGGCATCTTTCTCAAGCCGCAGTGTGACTTCACTTTTGAGTTGGATCGTGCCGGTAAGATAGCGGCCTGGCGGAAAGGAAATCGTCCCGCCACCGGCTGCGGAGCAGTCGTCAATGGCCTTCTGGATTCTGGCGGTGTTCAATGTTGTGCCGTCTCCGGCCACTCCGGCGGTTGTCACATTAATCACCCTGGCTGCGGCATCTGCCGCCGTCAGGGCCAGCGCTGAAAAAACACTGATCTCGGTGAGATAGCTGAAGACAGTTGTTTTGAAATGAGCCATAGTCTGGGAGATTACAGGGTTGACGGAAAAAATTCACTACAGATTGACAATGACACGCAACACAAACCGCAGCGACGGATGGCCGCGCCAACGGGCATTGGCTCCAGCAACTTACCGGTTCACATGAACCACCGTCGCCGGCGGGAAGCCGTTGAAATACGTCGAGGAGGCGTGGCTGTAGGCGCCGATTTGTTCGCTGTAAAGCAGGTCGCCAAGCTGAAGATCGGCCGGCAGATTTTCCGCCATCGAAACCACGTCCAGCGCGTCGCACGTCGGCCCGAACACCGAGCAGATTTCCGTCGGCCCGCGCTTGAACGATTTCAAATGATAGTGGCAATGGTCAAAAATGACGCCGGAGAAGGTGTGATAAACGCCGTCGTTGATGTAGTAGGAAAGTTTGCCGTCGCGCACCACTTTGCCGATGATTTTTGAGACGGCGGTCGCGGCGGTCGCGCACATGAACCGGCCCGGCTCGGCGAGAATCTGGACGTTTTTCGGAAAGAGCCGGTCCAGCTCGCGGTTGATGACCCTGGCCAGTTCGCGGAACGGCTTGACCGTCGCGTCATACGGCGCGGGAAATCCGCCGCCGATGTCGAGCAGGTTCATCTTCGTGTAACCGCGGTTCTTCGCCTCCTTGAAAATGTTCGCGGCAAGTTCGATGGCGGCGACGTAGTTCCCGAAATTCGTCGTCTGGCTGCCGACGTGAAAGCTGATGCCTTCCACCGTCAATCCCAGCTTGTCCGCCTCCAGAATCAAATCCACCGCCTCGCCGGGCGGCGCGCCGAATTTGGACGACAGCTCGACCATCGCGCCGGTGTTGGGCACGCGCAGCCGCAGCGCGAGGCCGGCCTGCGGCGCGTATTTCCTGATTTTTTTGATCTCCTCCGAATTGTCGAACGTGACCAGCGGCTTGTAGGGATTCAGCTCCTGCAACGTCTCGTTGGCCTTGATGGGATTGGCGTAGATGATCTTGTCCCAGATCCAGTCCTGCCGCTGCTTGTCCGGCATGTCCTTGATGTATTCGTGGACGATGCGGAATTCCGGCATCGAGGCCACGTCAAAACTCGCACCGGCCTCGAACAGCGTCTGGACGATGGCCGGATCGGGATTGGCCTTGACTGCGTAATAAGCCTGGACGCGCGGCAGATATTTTTTGAACGTCGCGTAGTTGCGGCGAATCTCGTCGTGATCCACCACGAACAGCGGTGTGCCGTGCTGCCCGGCCAGTTTTTTGAGGGTGCTTTTGGTAATCATTTTACAGGCGGAACAATTTTCCCGCTCCGGCTGCAAATAGAAATCAATTTGGCGGTCGTCCGCAAGCACTTACATCGCCTTGATGTCAAACCGCAAGGTTTTCATCGTCAGTTCTGTGATACGAGTCGGGCCGGCGCTTGCCGGTGGCGTAATTGGGCACCATGTAGCCAAATTTTCCACTGGCGGTTTTGCAGTGATAGACATGAACGGTCGCAAGGCCAAACCGGACTTTTCGCGGCCATTCCGTTGATTCGGCTTTGGAGCTTATTGTTTGCATGTCTGGGTGCTCCAAGTGTCGCAAAATGTTACACGACAGCAGCTAAATAATGAAGATTAGCTGTCGTCCCAAAAGAGAAATGCACACTTATGAAGATGGAGCCAGTTGTCGGGATTGAACCGACGACCGACGGTTTACAAAACCGTTGCTCTACCACTGAGCTAAACTGGCTTCCAAGGCGCTCGCAAAGGCTAATCATCACAACGCCGGAGACAAGGCAATTTCGTCGGGGTCGTCCGCCCGCCCGCAGCGAAAGCTTTCAGCCATGCGCCGCGCGCGGCTAACGTTCCACCCGTGAATCTCGAAGACCATCTTGGCGACATCATCCGCAAGGCCCGCGCGATGAGCAATGTTTCGGCTTCCGCGGCGGCGGCGGCGGCCGGCGTTTCCGAAGCTGAATTGTCCGCGCTGGAAGAAACCGGCCGGCTGGCGAAGAAAATCAATTTCGCCGCGCTCGGAAATCTTGCCGGACTCAATCCGCAGAAACTCGAGGCCATCGCCGGCGGTTGGCTGCCATCGCCAGAAGATTTGAGCCGCTGGCGCGAAATCCGCGCGTTCACCACGGCGGGCGACGGTTTTACCGTGAATTGTTATCTGGTCTGGGACGAAGTCACGCGTGACGCGGCGCTGTTTGACACCGGACTCGACGCGAAACCGGTTCTCGACACCGTTGCCGCCGAACAGCTTCAGCTCCGGCACATTTTCATCACGCACTCGCATTGGGATCACGTCCAGTCGCTGCCAAAAATCCGCGAGGCATGGCCGAAGGTCCGGCTGCATTCCGGCTCCCCAAGCGCGCCGGTGGACCAGCGCAACAAAACGGCGGAGATCGTCCATCTCGGCGGATTGCGCGTGACGCACCGCGAAACGCCCGGCCACGCGGAAGATGGCGTGACCTACATCGTCGGCAACTGGCAGGAGGACGCGCCGCACGCGGCGTTTGTGGGCGACGCGCTTTTTGCCGGCTCCATCGGGCGCGGCAACCAGTCTTGGGATCTGGCGCGGCAAAAAGTGCGCGAGCAAATCCTGTCGCTGCCGCCGGAAACCCTGCTTTGCCCCGGCCACGGCCCGCTGACGACGGTGGCGGAGGAAAAAGAACACAATCCGTTTTTTTGACCCGCAACCTGCGCGGCTGAAATTTCAGTTCGGAATCATCATCCCTTTGCCGTTGCGGACCGGCGTGGCAACTTTCACGGGCGTCAGCGTGACGGGCGGGCTTTCATTGCCGAGCCGGTCCACCGCCCGGATTGAAACCACATCTGGCCGGGAGTTTCCAAATGTCCAGGCCGTGACTCCCGCCGGCAGGATTTGCGTCGTCCAGACCTGGTTTGTCTGGGATTGCAGAATCCAGAGCCAGGCCGGTTTGGCGCCGGAAGTTTCCCAGCGCAGGCTGACGCTGGAAGGATTGCGGATTGTGGCTGTGAGGCGCGGCCGGTCCGGCGGCGAACCGGCGAGCCACGGCGATGCGGGCGGCAGCGCGGACTGGGCGTATCGGGCGCGCACCATGCCGGCCAGCGCCGGATTGTCCGTGAGGTTGCGCAGGTGATAAAAAATCTCCCCGCTCGCGCCGGGTTGCGCGCGGGTGATGTCAATCTGCCGTGCAATTTCAACCGCCGGAAATTTTTCACCGACGTTCGCCGCGCTCAATCCGGACCAGAGGTGGCGGCCGTTGATATTTTGCGCCGACCACCAGTTGAGCAGGACGGGAAAACTGTGCGGAAAATCATCCGCCGGCCAGTAAAGCTGCGGCGCAAAATAATCGAGCCAGCCGCTGGCGAGCCACAGGCGCGAGTCGGCGTAAAGCTTCGCGTAGGCGTCGAGGCCGCGGATGGCCGGCGGATTTTGCGGACGCCAGATGCCGAACGGGCTGACGCCGAATTGCACCCACGGTTTTGCGGCCTTGATGGATTGATAAACGCCGTGGACGAATTGGTTGATGTTTTGCCGCCGCCATTCGTCGCGGCCCAGCCCGCCGCCGTATTTCCGCCAGCTCGCGTCGTCGGGAAATTCCAGCTCGCGTCCGGCAAAATCCTTTTCGGGGTAGGGATAAAAATAATCATCGAACTGCACGCCGTCCACGTCGTAACGGCGCACAAGATCCATGACCACGCGCAGGACGTATTCGCGCACGGCGGGTTCGCCGGGGTCGAGCCAGACCTCGTTGCCATACCGGCGGATGAATTCCGGGTGCGTCTTTGAAATGTGGTTCAGCGTGGCGGGAAACCGGTTCTCCGACATCAACGCGCGGAACGGATTGATCCACGCGTGCAGTTCCAGTCCGCGCTTGTGCGCCTCGGCGACGGCAAACGCGAGCGGGTCGTAAAACGGCTGCGGCGGCTGGCCCATCCTGCCGGTGAGATAGGCCGACCAAGGTTCGATGGGCGAGGCATACATCGCGTCGCACGCCGGACGCACCTGCAGGATGACGGTGTTCAATTTCAATTGCACCGCGCGGTCGAGCAGCGCGATCAGCTCGGCCTTTTGCTGCGCGGCGGGCAGGCCGGGTTTGGACGGCCAGTCCTGATTGGTCGCGACTTCCGAGATCCAGGCGCCGCGGAATTCGCGCGGCGGCTCCGGCGGCGTCGCGGCAGCCGGACGATAGGCTTCGCCCGCCGCGGAGAGCATTGCCGGGGCCAGGAAAACGAGCGCGGACAAAATTTTGATTCGGGCTGTCATTGAATGGCGCGAAGATTTAGACGCGGTTGCGGGGCGGTTGGCAAACATTTTCGGCGGTCTCCTAAATTGTCGCGGAGCGCGGATTGTCCCCAATCCGCAGCGGCTGAATGCTGCGGATATGCTGCGAGTTGGGACAACTCACGCTCCGCTGAAAAGTTTGAAATTCAAATCAGGACACTGCCACATTTTCCTCAAAATACGCCTGTTGGCGGCCTGTTTGACAAAGCGCGGCAAATGTGTTTAATTTTGCCCGTTGCAGCCGAAGTCCGGTTTCCTTCCTGAAGCCGGGCGCGGGAGACCCAAATTCCTCAAGTGATTTGAGGACGGGGCGAACGAAGCCGGGCAACCGGTTTCAAGGCCAAGCCCGACAGCTAATCTCGCAGGCAATTGGAAGGGCGATCCTCTGATCCGCGAAGTCCGCGGCCTCAAGTTCACCCAAATTAGAAATTGCGGCATTGTCGCGTTCATCGCGCAAGGCTGCTCGTTTGAGAATGATTATGCTTGATGCCGCTTACATCGGAATTGTGGTCGCATTTTTCGCGGCGTTTATGTTTTACGCCCGCGGCTGCGAGAAACTTTGATTTTATGGAAAACCTCATCCTCGGAATCATCTCCGTCGCGCTCTGCGGTTATTTAATTCTCGCAATGGTGCGGCCGGAGAAGTTTTAACACCTGTTTTATGAACGCCCATCAATGGCTGGAACTCGCGCTTTTCATCGGCGCGCTTGTGCTCGTCACCAAGCCGCTCGGCCTGTATCTCAACCGCGTGCTCGACGCTGGTGGCCGCACCTGGCTCGACCCGGTGATGCGCCCGCTGGAAAAACTCACCTACCGCGTGCTCGGCGTGGACCCGGCGAAGGAGCAGGGCTGGAAGCAATACGCGTTCGCCATGCTGTTGTTCAGCCTTGTGAGCTGCCTGTTCACCTACGCGATCCTGCGCCTGCAGCAATTCCTGCCGCTGAATCCGCAACACCTCGGCGCGCTGTCGCCGCATCTGGCGTTCAACACCTCCGTCAGCTTCACGACGAACACGAACTGGCAGAGTTACACCGGCGAAAGCGCGATGTCCTATCTCTCGCAGATGGTCGCGCTGGCCATCCACAACTTTTTCTCCGCCGCCGTCGGCATCGCCATCGCGGCGGCGCTGGTGCGCGGCATCGCGCGGCACACGGCACAAACCATCGGCAATTTCTGGGTGGACGTGACACGCATCATTTATTACCTGCTGCTGCCGATTTGCCTCTTCCTGGCACTGTTCTTCGTGTCGCAAGGCATGATCCAAAATTTCAAGCCTTACACGACGGCCAAGCTGATTGAGCCGCAGACCATTTCTGTTGCGAAAACGGACGCGAATGGCAAACCGGTCGTGGATGCCAAGAGCAATCCCGTCATGGTGAACCAGACGCTCGACACGCAAACCATCGTGCAAGGCCCGATGGCGTCGCAGGTCGCCATCAAAATGCTGGGCACGAACGGCGGCGGTTACACCAACGCCAACGCCGCGCATCCGTTCGAAAATCCCACGCCGCTCTCGAACTTTCTCCAAATGCTCGCGCTGTTGTGCATCGGCAGCGCGATGACGTATCACCTTGGCCGCGAGACGAAAAATCAAAGGCACGGCTGGACGGTCTGGTCGGCGATGTTCGCGATGTTCCTGGCCGGAGTCATGCTTTGCTGGTGGGCGGAAGCCAGGGGCAATCCAATTCACCAACAGCTCGGCGTCGCCATCGCCGATGGCAACATGGAAGGCAAGGAAGTTCGCTTCGGCATTTTCGATTCCGCGCTGTTCGCCACGGTCACGACCGACGCTTCGTGCGGCGCGGTCAATTCCATGCACGACTCCTTCACGCCGCTCGGCGGGCTGGTGCCGCTCTTCAACATCCAGACCGGCGAGGTGATTTTCGGCGGCGTTGGCGCGGGACTTTACGGCATGTTGATTTTCGTCATCCTCGCCGTGTTCATCGCCGGGCTGATGGTAGGGCGCACACCGGAATATCTCGGCAAAAAAATCGAGGCCTACGACGTGAAGATGGTGCTGCTGGCATTCGTCATTCTCGCGTTTATCATTCTCGGTTTCACAGCCTGGGCGTCGGTCAGCAACTGGGGCACGTCCAGTCTTGCCAATAACGGCCCGCACGGCTTGAGCGAAATGCTCTACGCCTACACTTCCGGCGCGGGCAACAACGGCAGCGCCTTCGCCGGCCTCAACGCCAACACGCCGTGGTGGGACACGACACTTGGCATTGACATGCTGCTCGGCCGGTTCGGTATGATCGTGCCGCTTCTCGCGCTCGCCGGGTCGCTCGCGCGCAAGAAAACCGTTCCCGCCAGCGCCGGCACGTTTTCGGTGAGTGGCTTCACGTTCGCCGCGCTGCTGGTCGGCACGGTCATTCTGGTCGGCGCGCTGACCTTTTTGCCCGCGCTCGCGCTTGGCCCGATTGTCGAACATTTCCAGATGCTCAATGGCAATCTGTATTAACCCGAATTTTATGACTCAAAAATCCGCTTCCATTTTTGACGCGAAGATACTCGTGCCAGCCATCGGCGACGCCTTCAAAAAGCTCAATCCGCGGCTGATGGTGAAAAACCCCGTCATGTTCGTGACTCTGGTCGGCGCTGTCATCTGCACCGTGGACGCCTTCCGCTCGCCCGGCCAGACTTTGTTCGTCACACAAATCGCCATCTGGCTCTGGTTCACCGTTCTGTTCGCAAACTTCGCCGAGGCCGTCGCCGAGGGCCGCGGCAAGGCGCAGGCCAAGGCGCTCCGTCAGACGCGAACGCGAACCAGCGCGAACAAAATTTCCGACGACGACAAAATTGAAATTGTTGATGCTGACTCGTTGCGCAAGGACGACATCATTTTGGTCCGCACCAATGAAATCATTCCCGCCGACGGCGAAGTCATTCTCGGCGCGGCGACGGTGGATGAATCCGCCATTACCGGCGAATCCGCGCCGGTCATCCGCGAGGCCGGCGGTGACCGCAGCGCCGTCACCGGCGGCACGCGCGTGCTTTCGGATGAAATCAAAATCCGCATCACGGCCAATCTCGGCGAAGGCTTTCTGGATCGCATGATTTCGCTGGTGGAAGGCGCGAGCCGCCAGAAGACACCAAACGAAATTGCGCTCACGATTTTGCTCGCCGCGCTCACGGTCGTCTTTTTGCTCGCCGTCATCACGTTGAAGCCGTTCGGCATTTATTCTGGCGTGAATTTCCCGGATGTCGTGCTCATCGCGCTTTTGGTTTGCCTGATTCCGACAACGATCGGCGGTTTGTTAAGCGCCATCGGCATCGCCGGCATGGACCGTTTGCTCCAGCGCAACGTCCTGGCGATGAGCGGACGTGCGGTCGAGGCGGCGGGCGACGTGGACGTTTTGCTGCTCGATAAGACCGGCACCATCACGCTCGGCAACCGCCAGGCGACCGCGTTTTTGCCTGCGCCCGGCGTCACGGAACAGGAACTCGCCGACGCCGCGCAACTTGCCTCGCTGGCCGACGAAACGCCCGAAGGCCGCAGCATCGTTGTGCTGGCAAAAAATTTCGACATCCGCGCGCGGACGATTCATGAGCTGCCCGGCGCGCAATTCATTCCGTTCACGGCGCAGACGCGCATGAGCGGCGTGGATATTGAAGGCAAACAGATTCGCAAAGGCTCGGCGAATGCCATCCGCCATTTCACCGGCGGAATGTTTCCCGCAGAAATTGAAAAAATCGTAGAGGCAATTTCGCTTTCCGGCGGCACGCCGCTGGTCGTCGCCACCCGCGACCGCGCGCTCGGCGTGATTCATTTGAAGGACATTGTGAAGGGCGGTCTGGCTGAACGCTTCAAACGTTTTCGCGCGATGGGCATCCGCACCGTGATGATCACCGGCGACAATCCGCTGACCGCCGCCGCGATTGCCGCCGAGGCGGGCGTGGACGATTTTCTCGCCGAGGCAGAGCCGGAGGACAAACTCGCGCTCATCCGCAAGGAACAGACCGGCGGACGCATGGTCGCAATGATCGGCGACGGCACGAACGACGCGCCCGCGCTCGCGCAGGCCGACGTTGGCGTGGCGATGAACACCGGCACGCAGGCCGCCAAGGAGGCCGGCAATATGGTGGACCTCGATTCGAACCCGACTAAGCTGCTCGAAATCATTGAAATCGGGAAACAACTGCTCATCACGCGCGGCGCGCTCACGACCTTTAGCATCGCCAACGATGTCGCGAAATACTTCGCCATCATTCCGGCGATGCTGATGGCGACGTTTCCCGTCATCGCGCCGCTGAACATCATGCGTCTGCACAGCCCGGACAGCGCGATTTTGAGCGCGGTCATTTTCAACGCGCTGATCATCATCGCGCTGATTCCGCTGGCGCTGCGCGGCGTGAAATTCCAGGCGCTCGGCGCGGCGGATATTCTCCGGCGCAATCTTCTGATTTATGGTATCGGCGGCGTCATCCTGCCGTTCGTCGGCATCAAGGCCATTGACGTGATTGTGGCCGGCCTGCACCTCGCGTAAAATGAAAACGGCTCTTTCACCACAAAGGCACAAAGAACACAAAGTGGTTCTTTCTTGTGTCTTCAACCTTTGCGGTAATCAACGTTGGGAATCCCTTTATTCCTTCGTGTCTTGGTGGTTAACAATTTTTACCTATGAAAAACATCTTTGCTGAATTCGGCCGCTCAATTGTGGCGACAATTTTCTTCGCTGTCATTCTGTGCGGCTTGTATCCGCTCATCGTCTATGGCGTGGGGCAACTGCTGTTCCCGCACCAGGCCAACGGCAGCCTGCTCGTGGACAAATCCGGCGCGGTGCGCGGCTCGGCGTTGCTGGCGCAAAATTTCACCGGCGCGCAGTATTTCCATCCGCGCCCGTCGGCGGCGGGATCGAACGGTTATGATCCCACCAGTTCCGGCGGCAGCAATCTTGGCCCCACCTCGTCGAATCTGGTCGCGAACATCACCGCGAACATCGCCAGTTACCGTTCCGACAACGGCCTCGCGACAAACACGCCGGTGCCTGCCGACGCCGTGACTGCGTCCGCCAGCGGCCTCGACCCGCACATCAGCGTGGCAAATGCTGAAATTCAGATTCCGCGCGTGGCGAAAGCACGCGGGATTTCCGAGGATCGTGTGCGCGAGCTGGTGAAACATAACACGAGCGGCCGCGACCTCGGTGTTTTCGGCGAGCCGCGCGTGAATGTGATGACGCTGAACTTCGCACTCGACCCGTTGGCGCAAAAATAGTTTCTTTGCGGGATGGAACCGCCCGCCATTGAACGATTGAAGCCGGAGGATTTTCTCCGGCTCATCGAAAAAAGCCGGCTGGGAAAATTGAAGATTTATCTCGGCCACGCGGCGGGTGTCGGCAAAACCTACGCGATGCTCGAGGAGGCGCATCGGCTGAAAAAGGCCGGCGTGGACGTGGTCATCGGCTGGGTGGATGCCCATGGTCGCAAGGATACCGAGGCGCTGCTGGAAGGTTTGGAAATTATCCCGCGAAAGCAAGCCGAGCACAACGGTCGCGCCGTCGAGGTTCTCGACGTTGGCGCCATTTTCAAACGCCACCCGACCATTTGCGTCGTGGACGAATTGCCGTTCACGAATGTCGCCGGTTCGCAACATCCCAAACGCTATCTCGAAGTGCATGATTTGCTGCTGGCCGGCATCAATATCATCACCGCGATGAACATCCAGCATCTCGAAAGCCTGCACGACACGGTGCTGCACGCGACGGGCGTGGACGTGCGCGAGCGTGTGCCGGACCGTTTCGTGCTGGAGGCGGACCAGGTGGTAAACGTGGATTTGACCGCCGAGGAGTTGCGCGAGCGGTTGAAGATGGGAAAGATTTATCCCAAGGATCGCATCGCCGCCGCGCTCGAGAATTTTTTTTCGGAGAACAATCTGAACGAGTTGCGCGAACTGGCCCTGCGCGAAACCGCTGCCGCGCTCGACCAGCGCCCGCGCCTCGGCGCAAAATCGCCGCCAGAGGTCAGCGAAAAAATTGCTGTCTTCATCAGCACAAATCCAGTCACGACCGCGAGGTTGTTGCGCTCGGCCTCGCGGCTGGCGGGCCGGTTGAACCGCGAGTGGATGGCCGTTTATGTGCGGTGCAAAAAGGAGGATCCGATGCGGATTTCATCGGATTTGCAGCGGCAATTCATGCAGAACGTCCAGCTTGCCACCGAACTTGGCGGCAGCGTGACGGTGCTGGAAAGCGAGGATGTTTGCGAGGCTTTGTTGAAGTATTGCCGTGAAAATGATGTCAACCTGGTCGTGCTCGGCACAACGGAACGGCATTGGTGGCATTTCACGCGCCCGAATGTCCTTGAGTTTTTCATGCACCACGCGCCTGGTATTGACATTCACATTGTTGATCCGAACGGCTGACGTGTCTTGATGCAATGATGTTTTCAATGCCGGTATCGTCAGCTAACCTCCCCGGGCATTTGGAAGGGCGAGCCTCTGAACCGCACTGTCTGCGGTCATCAAGTTCACCCGGTTGGCCTTGAATTTATGAATGTGTTTGGTTGGGTGAAAAACATGGTGATCGGCCGGGCGCGGAATCTTTCCGACAAGTCCCTGTTTCACAATATGTCGCTCGTCGCGCTGCTGGCGTGGGTCGGCCTCGGCGCGGACGGCTTGTCGTCCTCGTGCTACGGCCCGGAGTCGGCGTTTCTCGCGCTGAAAACGCACACCGGCCTGAGCCTGTTCGTGGCGGCGGCGACGGTGCTGACCATCATCATCATCTGCACCAGCTACTCGCAAATCATCGAGGCGTTTCCCACCGGCGGCGGAGGCTACCTGGTCGCAAGCAAGCTGCTTTCACCGACGGTCGGTGTCGTGTCCGGCTGCGCGCTGATCGGCGATTACATTTTGACCATCGCCTTGAGCGTGGCGGCTGGCACGGATGCGATCTTCAGCATGCTCCCGGTGGAAATGCAGGTTTGGAAGGTGAAGTTTTCCCTCGGCATCGTCATGTTCCTCACGCTGCTGAACCTGCGCGGCGCGAAGGAATCGGTGATGCTCTGGGTGCCGGTGTTTTTTGTGTTCGTCCTGAGTTACACGTTCGCCATTATTTATGCCATTTCCGCGCACTTCGGCGAATTGCCCGGCGTCGCCCACGGCATGGTGTCGGACGTGAACGCCGGCGCGGCGGAAGTCGGCTGGTTCGGTCTCGTCGCCGTCGTGCTGCGCGCCTACAGCCTCGGCGCGGGCACTTACACCGGCATCGAGGCCGTCAGCAACGGCCTCAACACCCTGCGCGAGCCGCGCGTGCAGACCGGCAAGCGCACGATGATTTACATGGCGGCGTCGCTGTCGTTCGTCGTCGGCGGACTGCTGCTGGCGTATCTGCTTTATCACGTCACGCAGGTGGACGGCAAGACGCTGAACGCCGTGCTGTTTGAAAAAATCACCGCCGACTGGCCGCCGCTCGTTTCCAGGGGATTTGTCATCGCCGCGATGGCGTCGTCGGGCGCGCTGCTGCTCATCGCGGCGCAGACGGGCTTTTTCGGCGGGCCGCGCGTGCTGGCCAACATGGCGGTGGACCGCTGGATGCCGACGCGTTTCGCCACTTTGAGCGACCGGCTCGTCACGCAAAACGGCGTGCTGCTCATGGGCGGCGCGGCGTTTGTTCTGCTGTTCTTTACGGCGGCCGCCGTCAACCTGCTGGTGGTGCTTTACAGCATCAACGTCTTCATCACCTTCAGCCTGTCGCAGCTCGGCATGGTGCGGCATTGGTGGATGGATCGCGACAAGGAGCCGAAATGGAAAAGCAGGCTGCTCATCAACGGCATCGGCCTGCTGCTGACCAGCGGCATCCTCATTTCGCTCTGCGTGGTGAAATTTGACGAAGGCGGCTGGGCGACCCTGCTCGTCACCGGCGTCCTCATCGGCGTCGCGTTCTGGGTGAAACACCATTACCGCCAGACGCAGAAAAAACTGTTCCGCCTCAACGAGCTGGTTGCCGCCGCGCTGGCCGACGAGGCGCTCATCACCCCCGAGATGCCGCCGCCCCAATGCGACCCCAATGCGCGCACCGCCGTGTTCCTCGTCAACGGCTTCAACGGCCTCGGCCTGCACACGCTGCTGGCCGTCGTGCGGATGTTCCCGAAGGTCTATCGCAACTTCATCTTCGTGCAGGTCGGCGTGCTGGACGCGGGCAATTTCAAGGGCGCGTCCGAGGTGGAAAATTTGCGCGAATATTCCCGGCGCGAGGTGGAGAATTATGTGACCTACATGAGCAAGCGCGGATTTTACTCCGAGGCGCGGTTCGCGCTGGGCACGGACATCGTGGAGGAGGCGGCGAAGCTGTGCGAGGAAATCGCCGAAAAATTCCCGCAGGCGCAGTTCTTCGCCGGCCAGCTCGTGTTCAAGGATGAAAACATGGTGCGGCGCTGGCTGCACAATCACACGGTCTTCGAGCTGCAGCGCCGCCTGTATCAAAAGGGCCGCGCGATGCTCATCCTGCCGATCCAGGTGTGATCAAAAATCGCGCGTCTCGCCGGGATGCAGCAGATGCAGCGTCTTGCCGGCGGCGCGGAATTTTTCCTTCGTGGCGGCGTGGTCAATCGTGATCGGCGGAAAGGTGTCGAAATGGATGCCGAGAATTTCGTCGCAGCGGATGAAATTGGCGGCCTTCACCGCGTCGTCCGCGCCCATCGTGTAATTGTCGCCGATGCAGAGCGCGGCGAACTTCAGCTTCGTGGATTCGCCGATGAGCTTCATGTCCATCGTCAGCGCGGTGTCGCCGGAGAAATAGAAGCTGCCTTCCGCCGATTCGACGACGAAGCCGCCGGGATTGCCGCCGAACGCGCCATCGGGCATCGTGCTGGAATGGATGGCGTTCACAAATTTCACGCGGCCAAAATCGAACCGGCAGCTGCCGCCGTGATTGAGCGGATGGACCTTGGGGGCGCCGTTTTTGTTCAGCCAGGTGGCGACCTCGTAATTGGCAATCACCAGCGCGCCGGTGCGCCGGGCGATTGCCACCGCGTCGCCGACATGGTCGCCGTGCCCGTGCGAAACGAGGATGAAATCCGCCGCCACCTTCTCCGCGTCGGTGTTTTTGGCGAGCGGATTTCCGGTGATGAACGGATCGAACAAAAGAACTTTGCCCCCGACCACGACGGTTAAACAGGCGTGACCGTGGTAAATAACCTTCATACGTTCCGCATCAGGCCGTTGTGGCGATCATCTCCGGCTCCGGCGTGTCGAGGAAGCCCTGCAAATGCCGGACGCGCGTCGGGTGACGCAGCTTGCGCAGCGCCTTGGCCTCGATCTGGCGGATGCGTTCGCGGGTGACGTTATACATCTTGCCGATTTCCTCGAGCGTGCGTTCGTAGCCGTCGAGCAGGCCGAAGCGCATTTCGAGAATTTTCCGTTCGCGATCCGTCAGCGTGGTCAGCACGTCGCTCAATTTTTCGCGGAGCAGGCTGTAGCTGGTGACCTCGGACGGATTCTCCGCCGATTTGTCCTCGATGAAATCGCCGACGCTCACGTCGCCGTCGTCGCCGACGGGCGCATGGAGCGACACCGGCTGTTGCGCCATCTTCAGCAGCGCGTGGATGCGTGAAACCGGCATGTGCATTTCATCGGCAATCTCCTCCGGCGTGGGTTCGCGGCCCAGCTCCTGCGTGAGCTGCTTTTGCGCGCGCCAGAGCTTGTTCATGATTTCGATCATGTGGACCGGGATGCGGATGGTGCGGGCCTGGTCGGCGATGGAACGCGTGATGGCCTGGCGGATCCACCAGATGGCGTAGGTGGAAAACTTGTAGCCGCGGCGATACTCGAATTTCTCGACGCCCTTCATCAGGCCGATGTTGCCTTCCTGGATCAGATCAAGGAAGGACTGGCCGCGGTTGGTGTATTTCTTGGCGACGGACACGACAAGGCGCAGATTCGCCTCGGCCATGTGGGTCTTGGCCTTAAGGCCGCGGTCGGCGGCGGCCTTCAAATCCTTGAAGACCTTGGAAAATTCCTCGCGCGGCATCCGCACGAACTGTTCGAGCGTCTGGATTTTGGCGCGCTCGGCGTCCAGCGCCGTGCGCCGTTCGGCGGTGGCGCGCTGCGCCTCCAGCTCCTGAATGTGGCGCAGGCTCGCCTGGAATTTTTCGTGGACGTTGCTGGCCACGATGATCATTTCCTCGACGACCTTCTGCTTGTAAAAAAATTTCGGGAACAACTCCTGCAGCTTCGCGCCCATTTTCTTCAATTCGCGCTGGAGCTTTTCCTTGCGCCCCTTCTGCGCGGCCTTCTGGCAGTTGAAATACTTCACGTCCACGCCCTGGTCGAGCGCATGGACTTTTTTGATGAGCTTGCGCACGTCGCGCAGATGGCCTTCGCGGTTGGCGATTTTCTTGTCCACGATGACGCGGTCAAAGCGTTCCTTGGGCGGCTCGGAGAGGAGTTTCTCCGCGATGGCGATGTGTTCCTTTGCGGTGAAACCGAGGCTGTAGACGATGCGTTTCATCTCGACTTCGGCCTCCTCGATGCGCTTGCAAATCTCAACCTCCTGCTCGCGCGTGAGCAGCGGGACCTTGCCCATCTGGTTCATATACATCCGGACGGGATCGTCCAGAATTTCCAGGCGCGCGTCCTCGTCGGCTTCCTCCGGCTGCGCATCGGGCTGCTTGGTGCGTTCAGCGCGTTCGGCTTCGGCCTGGTCCATGACGATTTCCACGTCCAGGGCGCGCAGCTTGCTCAACAGCATGTCGAGATCGTCGGGGCTTAAATTTTCCGGCAAAACGTCATTGATGTCGTCGTAGGTGATGTAACCGTGTTCCTGCGCGAGATGGAGCAGCGTCTTGATTGTTTCGGTCAAATCCACGGTGGACTGCGGCCGCACCGGGGCCGCCGCGGTGCCGTTTCCGTTGGCCGGCAATTTTCCCGCCGCGACGGAGATGTCGTGCGTTTTGGATTTTTCATTCGATTCCGCCGCCTTGGCCGCGTTCCGGCGCGCGCTGCTGGTGATGACAAAGCGCCGCCGCACCGGGGCCGTTTTCGCCTTGGTGTGTCGTTCGCCGCCGTGCTTGCGGCTGTGCGCCGCGCTTGAAGCCGCTGTTTTTCGATTCAACATAAAATTATGAGACCCGGATAATCCGCTTTGGTTCAGAGAAATTCATCGGCGATCTCTGTTTGCGGGCTGCGGCGGTCCTGAATTGCTCACCCGACCACTCGCCCGTGAGTCATGGAGACTGCGAACACCGGAAGACCGACGCGGCTTCATACTAGCCGCTTTTGCTTGGAAATCAAGCATAATCGTCACTTTATCGTAACTTTTGGGATGAATCAGCAAACCGCTGGAATGACTGGCGAATTCCGGTCCAACTGACTTGCCATCAGCGGGTTGTGAATAAAATCAGGCCCGTTCGCGCACGGCGGCGATGTCGCGGATAATTTGCTCCCGCAATTCCCCCGGCGAGGCGAATTTCCTCTCATCCCGGAGCTTTTCGCCGATTTCAACCTCCAGTTCCGTGCCGTAAAGCCCGCCGCTGAAATCCAGCAGGTGCGCCTCCACGCGAAGCTCCGGCTTGGCGGACGCCACCGTCGGGCGCAGGCCGATGTTCAATGCCACGCGGTAAGATTGTCCCTTCAAGTTTGTGAAACCGGAATACACACCGTTCGGTGGCGGAACCAGGCCGGCTGTGTCCAGGTTCGCCGTCGGGAAGCCGAGTTGCCGGCCCAGCTTGTCGCCCTCGACCACCCGGCCGGCAATCGCATAAGGCCGGCCCAGCATCTGGTTCACGGCATCCAGTTTGCCGGCGCGGACCGCCTCGCGAATCCGCGTGCTGCTGACGGCCCGTCCGCCGATTGAAACCGCCGCCAGGCCGTGAACGGAAAAACCGATCTCGCCGCCCAGTTTTTTCAACAGCGCGACGTCGCCGCCGCGTTTGTGGCCGAAAACAAAATTCGCACCGACGCAGATGCTCTGGATGGAGCCGATTTCGCGGGCCAGGTCGCGCACAAAAACTTCGCCGGACTGCTCGCTGAATTTTTTGTCAAAGCCGACCAGCAGCAGATGATCCGCGCCGAGCGACTCGATGGCGCGCAGTTTTTGCGGCAGCGAATAAACCAGCGGCGGCACGCGGGCGGGCGCGACGACGGAACTGGGGTGCCGGTCAAAGGTGAGGACGAGCGCGACGGCATCATGCTTGCGCGCGTCGGCGATGGTCTGGCGGATGATTTGCTGGTGGCCGAGATGCACGCCGTCGAAAAAACCAATGGCGAGGCAGACCTTGCGGCTGCCCGGTTTCAGTTCATTCGCGGCGTGGACGATTTTCATTGAGCGTGAATCGTTGAATCGTGCTTCGCATTCTGGCTTTTCCGGTGCAACGATTCAACGATGTAACGATTTACGAGTTTGCCGCCGCCAGCTTCAAAAACGGCAGCACGCGCTTCTCCAGCTCCGCCGGCGTCATTTTCAAAACTGCGTCCAGCGGCGTCGCGTCCGCCACGTCGAACTTGCCGGAAACGCTGCGGCGCAGCGCGGTCAGGTGCGCGCCGCAGCCGAGCTTCTGGCCGAGATCGTGCGCGATGCTGCGGACGTAAGTGCCCTTGGTGCAGGCGATTTTGAACGCGCCGAACGGCAGCTCGTAGCTGGTGAACCGGAAGTTGTAAATGTGAACCAGCCGCGGCTCGCGTTCGATCTCGATGCCCTTGCGCGCGAGTTTGTAAAGCGGCACGCCATTTTTTTTGATGGCCGAAACCATCGGCGGCACCTGCATCAGGTCGCCGATGAATTTCGCCGCCTCGTCGTTCAACTGGTCGAGCGTCATCGGCATCACCGGCAGCGAGCCGGTCAGTTCGCCGTCGCAATCATAGCTGTCGGTCGTCTCGCCGAATTTGATGGCGCCTTCATAAACCTTGTCGTCGCCCATCAATTTTTCCGACAGCTTCGTGCCACGGCCGAGCACGATGATGAGCAGACCGGTGGCGTTCGGGTCGAGCGTGCCGCAATGGCCGACCTTCTTGATTTGAAAGCGCCGGCGGATGGCGTCCACCACGTCGTGCGAGGTTGGGCCGGCGGGCTTGTCAATGAGGATCGCCCCGTCGAGTGCGGAAAATTCTTGCATGGCAAATCACTTTGCGGCGTTCAACGCGCGTTTGATGGCGGCGATCACCTTGCGCTGGACGGACAGCGGCTGGCCGGAAATTTTCGCGCCCGCCGCCGCCGGATGGCCGCCGCCGCCGAATTGTGCGGCGATTTCGTTCACGTTCACCTTGTCGCTCTTGGAGCGGAGGCTGATGCGGACCAGGCCGGGTTCGACCTCCTCGAAAACGCAGGCGACGACGACCGGCTCGATGTTGCGGATGTGGTCAATGAGTCCCTCGGTGTCCTCGCTTTCGCCGCCGGTGCGGGTAAAATCGGCCTGCTTGAGCCAGAACCAGCCGATCTGGTCGTGGTGCGTCAGGCGGAACCGGCTGTAGACGTGCTGGAGCAGTTTGGCGCGGGAGAGCGGATACGATTGATAAACCTCGTCGCAAATTTTCGCAAGGTTCGCGCCGCGCGTGACCAGCTCGGCGGCGGCGTGAAACGTGCCGGGCCGCGTGGTCGGATAGCGGAACGAGCCGGTGTCGGTGGAAACGGCGGTGAACAGGTTGTCGGCGATGGGTTTGGTGATCGGCCAGTGCGCGACCTTGAGCAGCCGGAAAATCAATTCACCGCAGGAAGGCTCGCGGGCGGAGACCCAGTTGATGTCGGCGTAGCGCGTGTTGCTTTCGTGGTGGTCAATGTTGATGAAAATCTTCCGGTCGGCTGCGCACTCGCCGGTCTTGCCAAGGCGCTCGAAGCTCGCGCAATCCACGGCGATGACGCAGTCGAATGCCTGCCCGCGCTTCGGTTTTTGGAACAGGCCGGCGGGGTCGAGGAATTTGTATTTTTGCGGGACAACATCCTCGTTCCAGCAGAAAACTTTTTTGCCCTCGTTCCGCAGCGCCATCGCGAGGCCGAGCTGCGAGCCGATGCAATCGCCGTCGGGCCGGACGTGGCCGACGATGCAAAAGGTCTTGTTCTCACGGATGACCTCAAGAATGCGGTCAATGATTTTGGGGTGGTTTTTCACTCGGGGATTTCAGCGTCACCGGCCGGCGCGGATTTTTCCAGCTCCTCGATGATTTGCAGCACCTTGTTGCCGCGCACGATGGAATCGTCGAAGACAAATTTCAGCGTCGGCGTGAACTTCAGGATGACGGACTTGCCGACAAGCCCCTGGATGCGGATGCGATGCTCGTTGAGCACCTGGATGCCGCGCTTCTGCTGGTCGGCGTTGCCGAAGATGCTGATGAAGACGACGGCGGATTTCAGGTCGCCGGCCACGTCCACGTCGTTGACGGAAATCAGGCCGCATTCGTTGACGTGAAATTCGCGGCGGACGGCCTCGCCGATTTCGCGCTTCAACAGTTCGCGCACCCGTTCATGTCGCAGGTTGTTCATTGTTTCCGTTGAAAAGTTCGACTGTGAACCGTCTCAACCATACAACGATTCGCGGTCCGGCGCCTGTCATAATTTCGCGGCAACCTTTTCAATGACATAACACTCGATGGCGTCGCCGACCTGAAACTCGCTGTAGCCCTCGATGCGGATGCCGCATTCCATGCCGGCGCGGACTTCGTTGACCTCGTCCTGGAACCGGCGCAGCGATTGCAGGATGCCCTCGTAAATCACGTCCTTGCGGCGGCGCACGCGCACCTTGCCCCGGACGATGCGGCCGTTGGAAACCATGCAGCCGGCGACCGGAGTGCCCTTGGACAATTCAAAAATCTGCCGCACTTCCGCCGAGCCGATGATGTTTTCCTTCATGTCCGGTTCCAGCAAGCCGGCCATGGAATCCTTCACCTGGTCAATCAGCTCGTAAATGATCGCGTAAAGCTTGATTTGCACGCCTTCGTGCTTCGCCTTCTCGGCGGCGGTGCTGTCCAGCCGCGTGTGAAAGCCGAGGATGACGGCGTGGGACGCCGACGCCAGCGCCACGTCGTTTTCGGTGATGGTGCCGACGTCGCTGTGGATGATTTCGAGGGAAATCTTGTCCGACTCGATTTTCTTGAGCGCCTCGACGATGGCCTCGACCGAGCCTTGCGCGTCGGCCTTGACGACGACCTTGAGGCCCCTGGTTTGCGCGGCCTCGAGCGACGCGAACAAATTTTCAAGCGTGACCTTGGAGCGGCTCTCCAGATCCTGGCTTTTCGCCTCCATCGCGCGCTGTTCGGCCAGGTCGCGCGCCGCCTTTTCATCCTCGACGACGCTGAATTCCAGCCCGGCGTCCGGAACGCCGTTCAGGCCGAGCACCTTCACCGCGACCGACGGCCCGGCTTCCTTGAGCCGCTTGCCCTCCTCGTTGATGAGCGCGCGGACGCGGCCGTAAAATTCGCCGCACAAAATAATGTCGCTGACGTGCAGCGTGCCTTTGCGGACCAGAACCGTCGCCATCGGGCCGCCCGGCTCGACGCCGGATTCGATGACATTGCCCTTGGCGTGCCGGTCGGGATTTGCCTTGAGCTCGAGCAGTTCGGCCTGGAGCAGAATCATTTCAAGCAGCTTGTCCACGCCCTGCTTGGTCAGCGCCGAAACGTCCACGAAAATCGTGTCGCCGCCCCAGTCGTCCGGCACCAGCCCCTTGTCCTGCAACTGCTGGCGGACCTTCAGCGGATTCGCGTTCGGATGGTCCATTTTATTGACGGCAACGAGAATCGGAACTTTCGCCGCCTTCGCGTGGTTCAACGCCTCGATGGTCTGCGGCATGACGCCGTCGTTCGCCGCGACGACGAGCACGACGATGTCGGTGACATTCGCGCCGCGGGCGCGCATGGAGCTGAACGCCGCATGGCCGGGCGTGTCGAGAAAAGTGATTTGCGCCAGACCCTTTTTGCGCTCGGGATGCGGCACGGAAATCGTGTAGGCGCCGATGTGTTGCGTGATGCCGCCGGCCTCGCCCGCCGCCACGTCCGATTTGCGGATCACGTCGAGCAGCGAGGTCTTGCCGTGGTCAACGTGGCCCATGATGGTCACGACCGGCGCGCGCGGCTTGAGATCCTCCGGCTTGTCGTCAACGTCAAGCTCAACTTTTTTCTCGACCGCGTGGACGACGCCTTCGCCCTTGGCCCGCTTTTCCACCTCAAACTTGAATCCGTATTTGGCGCAAAGCTGCTGGGCGATTTTTTCGTCAATCGCCTGGTTGACGGTGGCGAAAACGCCCAGCTTGATCAAATCGCCGATGATGATGAACGGCTTTTGCTTGAGCTGTCCGGCAAGCTCGCGAACGATGATCGGCGGCTTGACGATGATGACCTCGGCGCTGTCCGGCAAATTGATTTTTGGACCCGACGGTGTGGCGGGTTTGGCCGGCTCGCGCGCCGGCGGCGCGGAGCGTCCATCGCGCGAGTGCTGGAATTGCCGGCGCGAACCCGGCCTTTGCGGCACACCCGGCCGCGGAGGCGGCAGTTTGGCGTCTCCGCCCCTGTCGCCGGTGCGCGCCGACGGGCGCGTTGGCAACTGGATGAACCCGACCTTGTCGCCGATTTTCGGCACAGCCGGTTTGGGCGGTGGCGGCGGCGGGGCTGGCGGTGCTGGCGGCAACGGTGGTGTCGGCGGTTTTGGCGCTTCAACCACGGGCGGGGAAATTGAAACTATCACCGGCTCCGATTTGGGTTCGGGCACCGGCGGCGGGGGTGCTGGTGGCGCCGGCGGCGGTGTCGGCGGTGTCTTGATGACGACGATTTTTTCCTCGACGGGCGCGGGCTTGGGCGGTTCGGGTGCGGGCTTGGGCGCGAGGCGTGCGGCGGCTTCTGGATGACTTTTTACCAGCGCTTCCTCAAGCCATTCGGCGGTGATTTTATCCAGCGAACTGGACGCCACTTTGGCGGCGGCAATGCCCATCTCCTTGGCCTTGGCGAGAATTTCCTTGTTCTCGAGGCCGAGCTTTTTCGAAATGTCGTATATCCGAACGGGCATAAATTATTACCGTCGCCGACCGGAATGGGCAGTGGGCCTTCATGGCTCAAAGTGCGCGAACAAAAATTGTTCCGGTCCGCGTCATAAATCTCAACTGTTTGCCCCGACCTGCGGGTCGGGAGCCGCCGGCGTTTCGCCAGCCTTCACCACGTGGCGCTCCGCCTCGGCGTGCGCCGCCTTCAAAATTTCCGCCGCCTTCTCGCCGATTTGCGGGATGCTGCTCAAATCGCCCTCGTCCGCCGACAGCAAATCCTCCAGCCGCGTCAGGCCGGCATGGACAAGCGCGTCCGCCTGCTCGCGCGCAATGCCCGGAATGGCCGCCAGATGTTCCACGGCCTCCGCGACTTTTTCCTCGAATCCCTTTGTGACGACGTGTTCGGCGTCAATGTCCACTTCCCAGCCGACGAGCCGGGCGGTCAGCCGCGCGTTCTGGCCGCGCTTGCCGATGGCCAGCGACAACTGGTCCTCGCCCACCAAAATTTTCAGGCGCTTTCCGGCCTCGTCAATTTCAATGGTCTTCAGCTTGGCCGGTTCGAGCGCCTTCGTGACAAACGTCTTGATGTCGGACGACCACGGGATCACGTCCACCTTTTCGTTGTTCAGCTCGCGGACGATGTTTTTCACGCGCTGGCCGCGCATGCCGACGCACGCCCCGACCGGATCCACTTTGGGATCGCGGGAATAGACCGCCATCTTGGTGCGGAATCCCGGCTCGCGCGCAATGCCCTTGATTTCGATCGTGCCGTCGCTGATTTCGGAGACTTCGAGCTGGAACAGCTTGATGATGAAGCGCGGGTCGGCGCGGGACAAAATGATTTCCGGTCCGTGCGGGCCTTCCTGCACGGCCTTGACGTAGCAGCGGATGCGTTCGCCAACCTGGTATTCCTCGGTCGGCACGCGCTCGCGATTGGGCAGCAGCGCCTCATATTTGCCGAGGTCCAGCATCACGTCCGAACGCTCGAACCGCCGCACGGTGCCGCTGACGATGTCGCCGACGCGGTCCTTGAATTCGGTGAAAATCAGCGCCTTTTCGGCCTGCCGGATTTTCATCATGAGCGCCTGCTTGGCGTATTGCGAGGCGATGCGGCCAAAACCGGCGGGCGTGACTTCCTTTTCGAGTTCGTCGCCGATTTTCGCGTCCGGCTTGATGCGGCGCGCGTCAAAAACGGAAATCTGGTCGTGAATGGAAATGACCTTGTCGGAGACGATGAGCTTGGCGAAGGCCTTGATGTCGCCGTTTTTCTGGTCAATTTCGACACGGAGTTCCCGCGCCGCGCCGACCGCCTTTTTGGCGGCGGACAGCAAAGCCTCCTGGACAGCGCCGACCAGGACATCACGGTTGATGCCCTTCTCGCGCTCCCAGAATTCCAGAACTGCCAAAAAATCCGCGTTCATATCCTGTAAACGGTGTTTGCATCCCGGCTTCCGGCGAATAAAAAAGCCGGAAGATGTGCATCTCCGACTTTCGCGCGCTGGCCGAACCAGCAAACTTTACCATTCTCGAAGGAAAAGAATAAAATTTTTACGGCAATGCGTCAAGCGCAAAACATTTGCTTGTTTGAAACTTTCGTCCGCCGGCGGTTTTAGATACAAGAAGTCATGCCGCAATTTTCCTACAAGGCGCGGAAACGCTCCGGCGAACTGGTCGAGGGCATTCTGGAAGTGGCCGACCGTCCGGCTGCCGTGGCGCAAATCGAGCGCCTCGGCCTCTTCCCCGTTGCCGTGGACACGGCCAAGGGCGCGCCGGCCGGCGACAAGCGCTCGGCGCGGGCGTTCGACTGGCGGTCGTTTCTCCCGCCGACCTTGCGCGAGCATTTTGAGCAGCAGCGCAAGCCGAAGCTGCAGGAGCTGGCCACGTTCACGCAGCAGCTCGCCAACCTGCTCCAGGCCGGCATGCCGCTGTCCACCGCGCTCAACAGCATGACGTATCTGGAGACAAAGGGCATTCCGTCGGACGTGAGCCGCCAGCTCAAGCAGGAGGTGAGCGAGGGCCGGGGACTGTCCGACGCCATGGCCAAGCAGCCGCGCATCTTTTCGGACTTGTATGTCAACATGGTCAAGGCTGGCGAGTCGAGCGGCGCGCTGGTGGACGTGCTCCGGCGCATGGCCGACCATTTCGAGAAATTCGCGCAGGTGCAGGCCAAGTTCACCTCGGCGCTGATTTACCCGGCGCTGGTCTGCTGCGTGGGCGTGGGCATGATCGTCTTCTTCCTCACGGTGATGCTGCCCAAATTCATGTCGCTCTTCGGCGACGTGGGGTTCAAGCGGCTGCCGATGATGACGGTGATCCTGATCAACATCAGCGACGCCTTCAAACATTACTGGTGGCTGATTCTGGGAATCATCCTCGTGCTGGTGATTTTGTTCAAGCGGTTCCAGGGGACGGCGACGGGGCGGCGCAAGATTGACGAGTGGAAGATGAAGGCGCCGCTGCTGGGCCGCGTGATTTCCCTGAACCTCTACGGCCAGTTCGCGCGCACGCTCTGCACGCTCCTCCAAAACGGCGTGCCCATGCTCACCGCGCTCAAAATCACCGAGCAGGTCATCCCCAATTCCATCATCAAGGAGGCCACCGCCCGGACGCGCGAAGCGGTGACGGACGGCAAATCGCTCGCGCAGCCGCTGGCGGCCAGCAAGGTCTTCCCGCGGCTGATGGTGGACCTGGTGAAAATCGGCGAGGAAACCGGCAACGTGGCCGACGCGCTGAACAACGTGGCGCAGACGTATGAAAACGAGTTGAACATCGCCCTGCGCGTGATGATGAATTTGATCGAGCCGGTGCTCATCATCGCCATGGCCGCCGGCGTCGGCTTCCTGCTGGTCGCCGTGCTGGGCGCGATGTTCTCGATGATTTCCAGCATCGGCACCGGAATGGGGGGGAACTGATGCAAGGATTGCCGACTGCTGATTGCCGATTGCCGATTGAATTTGGGCATGAAACGGCAAGTTGTTCCTCAATTCAAAATTGCCGCGCCTTCACGCTCATCGAACTCATGATGGTCGTCGCCATCATCGGCCTGATGATGGCCTCCGGCGTGCCGGCCATCCTGTCGGTCACCCGCGAGGCGCCGTTGCGCAAGGCCACCAACGACATGATGGAAATTTGCACCCGGGCACGGGCGCAGGCGATTTTGCAGGGGCAGACGATGATCGTGACTTTCCATTTCCATCCGCGCCTCCGGACGGTGGAACTCAACGGCGGTGCGGGCGCGTCCGCGCCATCCACGCGGGCGGGCCACGCGGCGGTGAACGCGACGGAATTCGATCCCAGCGTGGTCATCGAAGGGCTGGGCATCAACGGCTATGATTACACCGACTCGGACGGGGCGGCGTTCGTGCATTTTTTCGCCAACGGCACGAGCGATGAAATGACGCTGGTGTTAAGCTCGCTCGGCGAATACCGGAAAATCACGCTCGAAGAAATCACGGCGCTGGCGTCCGTCGGAAATGTGCGATGAAACCGCCCGCCCCCACAACCAAAACGGCCCGCGGCGGTTTCTCGCTGATCGAGGTGATGTTTGCCGTCGTCGCATTTTGCACGGCGACCTTCGCGATTCTGGCCCTGGTTTCGCAGTCGCTCGACATCGCGCGGCGGCTTCAGCGGCCAATGGTGGATGCCGGCCTGGTGGCGTCGGAGCTTTCGCTGACCAATAAATTTGTCGAGGGCACGAAATCGGGCGACCTCGGCGAACTGCTCGGCGACGACTACCGGGGCTACACCTACGATTATGCCGTGGATGAGGCGCAGACCAACAAATTGTTCCAGGCGGTCATCGCCATTCAGGGCAATGAAGGCAGCCGGCCGGTCATCTCGAAAATGACCGTCTTGTTTTACCGTCCCGATTCGGTGGCAGGCAGCCTCGACGGCGGGAATTTCACGAAATGAACCGGGGAGAAAAATTGCGGAACGCGGAGCGCGGAACGCGGAGTGGTTCCGGGGGGAAATCCGCGCGCCGTCATTTATTCCGCACGCCGCACGCCGCATTCCGCAATTCCACGGCCTTCACGCTGATCGAAGTGATGATTGCCGTCACAATTTTCAGCATGGTGGTGGCGGCCATCTACTCGTCCTGGGCGCTCATCCTGCGCGCGTCGCAGGTCAGCCAGAGGGCGGCGGCGGAGGTGCAGCGCCAGCGCGTCGCCATCCACACCATCGAGGATTCGCTGACGTGCATCGAGTCGTTCCAGGCGGATTTGCAGTATTACAGCTTCATCGTGAACGACGATCCGCCGGAGCTGGATTTCACCGCGCGGCTGCCGGACAATTTCCCGCGCAACGGAAAGTTCGGCGACCTCAACGTGCGGCAGTTGATGTTTTCCATCGCGGCCGGGCCGGACTCGGAAAAGGACCTGGTGCTCCGGCAGAAGCCGATTCTCCTGGATTTGGACCCGGACGAGCAGCAGCACCCGCTCGTGCTCGCGCGCTATGTGCAGACTTTCAAGGTCGAATGCTGGGACACCAACCAGGCGGAATGGGTGACGGAATGGATCAAAACCAATTCCATCCCGCCGCTGATCCGCGTGAGCCTCGTGCTCGGCAACAATAACAAAGACAACGCCTCTGGCGGCCCCACGCCGGTGCGGTCCGTCACCCGCGTCATCGCCGTGCCGTCGCAATCCATGCCCGCCGCGGTGCAGGTGCCGGGCGGCGGCGCGCCGGGCGGCATTCCCGCAATTAACCTGCAAAAATGAAAATCCGCCTCCGCCCCCGATCCAACGGCTTCGCGCTTCTCATCGTGATGTGCGCGATTTTCGTGCTGTCGTGGATGGCCTGGCTCATGTCGGCCTCGATGAAGGTCGAGAGCCGGCTGGCGGTCAGCAGCAACAACAACCAGGAGATGATCTGGCTTGGCCGCTCCGGCGTGGAACTGGCCCGCTGGGTTCTGGCGCAGGAGGCGGTGCTGCAGCCTTTCGATTCGCTCAACCAAAAATGGGCCGGCGGATCGGGCAGCATGGCTGAATCCAACAGCGTATTGGCGTCCATCCCGCTGGACAATTATCCGATCGGCGACGGGAGCGTGTCGGTCAAAATCACCGACCTCGACCGTCTCGCGAACATCAACACCGCCGGCGCGCCGGTAATTCAGCAGGCCCTCACGCTCATGGGCGTGGACGCCGGCGAGATTTCCGTCGTGTCCGATTCCATCCAGGACTGGGTGCAGGCGGGCGACGCGCCGCGCATCGCCGGCGCGAAGACGGATTACTACCAGGGGCAGAACCCGCCCTACAACTGCAAGGAGGCGCCGATGGACGACATCTCCGAACTGCTGCTGGTGAAGGGGATTTGGGATCATCCGGAAATTTATGATCCGAAAACTTATGGCGGCGACGCGATGAGCGGCCGTCCCGCCGCGTTCAAACGGCATCAACTCGGCTTTGGCACCGCTCCCGGCGAGACGCCCAGTTATCCGTTCGGGCTGGTGGATTTGTTCACGCCCTTTTCCTCCGGCAAAATCAACATCAACACCGCCGACGCCAACGTCCTGCAATTGCTGCCCGGCGTGGATGCCAACGCCGCCGCCAGCATCATCAAATACCGCTCCGGCCCCGACGGAATTGACGGCACGCCGGACGACACGCCGTATCAAAACGCCAACCAGCTCACCGCCTCCGGCATCAACCCCTCGGCGGTCGGGCAGATGGGCCGCCTCTGCGACGTCCACAGCACCGTGTTCAAGGTCACCGTCACCGCGCACATCGGCATCGCCTCGCGCGACTTCAACGCCATCCTCTACCGCCCGACCGGCAGCCACACCGTCCAGGTCGTCAGCTTTTACTATTGAAATTGGCCTTGCCTCAATTTGGTGGACAGGCGGTGGATGATTTGCGCCGGTGGTGGATTTGGAATTCAATCGCAAATCCGAAATCGCAAATCGTCAATTCGCTAGGCCGCTTCCGCGTCCTGCTTGCGCCGCACAAGCGGCTGGCTTTCGCCGCGCACGACCTGCCGCGTGATTTTGACGTGGATCATGTCGCCGCCGTCCGGCGCTTCATACATCAAATCGAGCATCAGCTTTTCGATCAGGCTCCGCAGCGCGCGCGCGCCGGTGCCTTTTTTCATGGCCTGTGCCGCCAGTTCGCGCAACGCGTCGGGCGTGAATTCCAGCTCCACGCCCTCCATCGCCATCAGCTTGGCGTATTGCTTCGTCAGCGCGTTCTTCGGCTCGGTGAGAATGGAGACCAGTTGCGGCTCGCTCAATTCCGCGAGGGTCGTCACGACGGGCAGGCGTCCGATGAATTCGGGGATGAAGCCGAAGTCGAGCAAATCCTCCGGCTCAACCTGCTGCAAAATTTCGCCGCGCGCGGCCACGGCGGCCTGCTGCGCCGTGCCAATCGCGCCAAAGCCCATCACGTTCCGGCCCAGCCGCCGTTGGATGACCTTTTCCAGGCCGACAAACGCGCCGCCGCAGACGAACAAAATGTCCGATGTGTCCACGCGGATGTATTCCTGTTGCGGATGCTTGCGGCCGCCCTGCGGCGGGACGTTGCAGACCGTGCCTTCGAGGATTTTCAGCAGCGCCTGCTGCACGCCTTCGCCGCTCACGTCGCGCGTGATGGACGGCCCCTCGGCCTTGCGCGCGATTTTGTCAATCTCGTCAATGTAGATGATGCCGCGCTGGGCGCGCTTCACGTCGTAATCCGCGTTTTGCAGCAGCCGCAAAATGATGTTCTCCACGTCCTCGCCGACGTAGCCGGCCTCGGTCAGCGTCGTGGCGTCGGCGATGGCGAACGGCACGTCGAGGATTTTCGCCAGCGTGCGGGCGAGCAGGGTCTTGCCGGAGCCGGTCGGGCCGATCATCAAAATGTTGCTCTTCTCGATTTCCACGTCGGCGTGTTTCGGGGATGGAGCCTTCGCCGTCTCGTCATTTTCCGCCGCAGTTTTTGGTTGAATGCGCTTGAAGTGGTTGTGAACGGCGACGGCCAGGGTTTTTTTGGCGTGTTCCTGACCGACGCAAAAACGGTCCAGCTGCCGTTTGATTTCCGCCGGCCGGGGCACGGCGAGCTTCGGCTGTTTTTTCTGATCCTGAAGCTGAAGCTCCCGGTCGAGGACGTTTTTGCAGAGGATGATGCAGTTGTCGCAAATGTAGACGCCGGGTCCGGCGATGAGCTTGCGCACTTCCGCGTGCGATTTGCCGCAGAAACTGCACATCGTGATGTTGGTCGGGCGCGCCATCTAACGGTTGCTTATCGGCATTCTAGGCGACGACTGAACTTTTTTCCACGCCGGGGATTTCGCGGCGCGATTGCACGACCTGATCCACGAGGCCGTAAGCTTTTGCTTCCTCGGCGGTCATAAAATTGTCGCGATCGCAGTCCTTTTCGACCTGGTCAATCGGCTTGCCGGTATGTTTGCTGATGAGTTTGTTGAGCACCCGCTTCTGGTTCAGCATGTATTTGACGCGGATTTCGACATCGCTGGCCTGGCCCTCCGCGCCGCCGAGAATCTGGTGGATCATGATGGTGGAGTGCGGGAGCGCGAAGCGTTTTCCCTTGGTGCCGGCGGCGACCAGCACGGCGCCCATGCTGGCGGACTGCCCGATCGAATAGGTGTTCACGTCGCAGGTGAGATATTGCATCGTGTCGTAAATCGCCAGCCCCGCCGTGACGCTGCCGCCGGGCGAATTGATGTAGAGATGGATGTCCTTCTTTGCGTCGGACATTTGCAGGAACAGAAGCTGCGCGATGATGATGTTGGAAATGTTGTCATCCACCGGCGTGCCGAGGAAAATGATGCGGTCCACGAGCAGGCGGGAATAGATGTCCCACGTCCGCTCGCCGCGCCCGGTCTGCTCCACCACAATTGGAACGAGAAAATTTTGCATGACTGCAAACTACTTCATTTGAAGATTGCTGCAAAGAAAGAATTGTTTCAGCCACGGATTGAACACGGAGAAAACACAGATTTGAAATTCAAAATGCGGCGCAAAGGAGGCAAAAGCGACGAAAGGAAATCATCTCACAAACTTCGCAGCTTTCGCGTGACGCTCCTCATCAGTGTTCAATCTGTGTTTCATCTGTGGCTGAAAGTTTCAGGCGAGATGGTTCACGCGCCAATCTGCTTCTGAATCGCGCCGCAGATTTTTTTCGACCATTTTTCCAAATTTTTCGCATCGCGGCCCTCGAGCAGCAGCCGCACTTTGGGTTCCGTGCCGGAATAGCGCAGCAGCACGCGCCCGCCGCCGGATTTCAACTCCTTTTCCGCGTCAGCCAGCAGCTTCGTCACGCCGTCGAGCTGCTCGAACGGTTTTTTCTCGCGCACCCTCACGTTGGTCACGAGCTGCGGAAAGCGCGTCCAGCATTTCGCCAGCTTCGAAAGCGGCTGCTTCTGCGTCTTCATGATCCGCAAAATCTGGAGCGCGGCGACCAGGCCGTCGCCGGTGGTGCCGAAGTCGCGAAAGATCAAATGGCCGCTCTGCTCGCCGCCGAACCGGAAGCCGTTCCGCAGCATTTCGTCAATCACGTTCTTGTCGCCGACGGCGGTGCGGACGATCTTGCCGCCGGCGGATTGGATGGCCGGTTCCAGGCCGGCGTTGCTCATCACGGTGGCGACGAGCGTTTTCCCGGCCAGGGTGTTTTGCGCGAGCATGTCGAGCGCGGCGATGGCCATGATGTCGTCGCCGTCAATCAATCTGCCCCTTTCGTCGCAGAGCAACACGCGGTCGGCGTCGCCGTCGTGCGCGATGCCGAGATGCGCCTGGTGCTCGACGACCTTGCGGCAAAGATTTTCCGGGAACATCGAGCCGCAGTTTTCATTGATGTTTTTTCCGTCGGGCTGGTTTCCAAAAACAACCACGTCCGCGCCGAGTTCGCGCAGGACGCAGGGCGTGGATTTGTAGGCCGCGCCGTGGGCGCAATCCACGATGATGCGCAGGCCCTCGAGCGTCAGGTTTTTGGGGAAGCTCGTCTTGACAAATTCGATGTAGCGGCCCAGCGCGTCGTCAATGCGGACGGCCTTGCCGATTTCGCCGGCGGTCGGCCGGATGTTTTCGATTTCACCGCTGAAAACCAATCCTTCGATTTCCGCCTCGATCTTGTCATCGAGCTTGTAACCGTCGGCGCGAAAAAACTTGATGCCGTTGTCGGCGTAGGGATTGTGCGAGGCGGTGATGACGATGCCGGCGTCGGCGCGCAGGCTGCGCGTGACATAGGCGACGCCGGGCGTGGGCAGTGGTCCGATGAAGAGCACGTCCACGCCCATCGAAAGGATGCCGGAGGAGATGGCATTTTCGAGCATGTAGCCGGAGAGCCGCGTGTCCTTGCCGATGACGATTCTGTGGCGGCCGTGGCCGCGCGACTGCGTTTGGAGATTTTTGAAGACGTGCGCGGCGGCGCGGCCGAGCTTGAGGGCGGTTTCCGCCGTGACGGGTTCAATGTTTGCGGTGCCACGGACGCCGTCGGTGCCGAAGATTTTTTTCCGGTTGCTCATCATTTTTTGCGTTGCGGGGGGATGACCACGTTCACCTCCGCCGGGTTCACGTTCACCAGCGCCACGCCGGCGGGCATTGAGATGTCCACGCGCCGGCGCAGGTCGCGCGCGGTTTCGATGTCGGTCAAATCCACGAGCGCGTGAACCTGGTCCGCCAGCAGCGCCGCCATGATTTCGCGCCGGCCGCTGACGGAGACCGTGACCGCGCTGGGTGTGACGTGAAATTCCCGCACGTCGGCGGCGGCGGAAACGATGAGCACGGGCAGGTTGGTGAACGTCATCGTGATCGGACTGGGCGGCAGGGGTGGCTCGATGGTTTGCGGCACCGATTCCTCAAGAATTTTGTGGACGGTCAGCCAGATGGCCACGGCCAGGATCAGCGAAAATAATTTCCAGCCCAAATCTTTTATGAACCAGTCGCGCAATGGCATAAAATTCAGTGTCCGGCCGGTTTGTTCGCCGGTTTGGGTTCATTTCGGGTGACGACGGCCGGGCCGGATTTGTGATGTTCGCCCAACCGCGCGTGCAGCCAGACAACGCTGCTCCGCGGCTTTGCCTGCCGCAACAGCACGGAGGTCAGAAACGAGCGCAGTTCCTCCAGCGACACGCCGCGCACCAACTGCCCCTTGTAGGCGTGCGAAATCATGCCCGTTTCCTCGGACACGACGACGATGACGGCGTCGGTCTCCTCGCTCAAGCCGATGGCCGCGCGATGCCGCGTGCCGAGGGACTTGTTCAAATCCTGCCGTTGCGTGAGCGGGAAAATGCACGCGGCGTAGGCGATGCGGTCGCCCTTGATGATGACGCCGCCGTCGTGGACCGCGTTGTTCGGGAAGAAAATCGTCTCCAGCATTTCCGGCGTCGCGTCGCAATCCACGCGCACGCCGGATTCGACGGCCTCGTAGAGCTGGATGGATTGTTCGATGGCGATGAGCGCGCCGATTTTGACCTCAGCCAGGCGTTCGGCGGTCTGGATGATGACCTCGATGCTTTCGCGCTGCTCGCTCGCGGTGGAGAACAGCGGCAGGTTGCCCAGCTCCCCCAGCATCCGGCGCAGCTCCGGCTGGAAAATCACCAGCGCGCCCAAGGCGATGAAGACGGACGCGCCGCTTAAAATCCAGCGCAGGACTTTCAAATCCAGAAGGGTCGTGACCGCCGTGAGCGCCAGCAGCACGACCACGAAGCCGATGACCACCGGCCAGCCGCGCGTGCCGCGCACGAACTTGAAGACGAAATAAATCAGCACCGCGAGGATCAAAATTTCCAGCGCGGGCCGCCACCAATCCAGGTTGTGAACAAGGTCAGGCATCAATTTTTCCTTCGGGCCAGCAGGGCCTCCGCCAGGCGCACGGCCTGGACGGTTTCCGCCACGTCATGCACGCGGATGATTTGCACGCCCGATGCAACGGCCAGAGTCGCGCACGCCAGCGAGGCTGGCAAGCGTTCATTCAGGGCCGCGCCGAGCAGTTTCCCGATGAATGATTTGCGGGAAACGCCCAGCAGCAGCGGCCGCTTCAATCTTGTAAAGCGACGCAGGTTCGCAAGCAACTGCAAATTGTGCTCCGGCGTCTTGCCGAATCCGATGCCGGGATCGAACACGACCCGGTCGGCGGCGACTCCGGCGGCCTCCAATTTCCCCAGCCGTTCGCGGAAAAATGCGCCGACGTCGCGGACGACATTCTTGTAAACCGGGTTTTTCTGCATCGTCCGCGGGCCGCCTTGCGCGTGCATGCAAACATAACCGGCGCCAGACTCCGCGACGATTTTCCACATCGCGTCGTCGCTGCGATTCGCCGCCACGTCGTTGACGATGCTCGCGCCGGCATCGAGCGCGGCGCGGGCGACGGCGGGTTTCACCGTGTCAATCGAGAGCGGGATTTTGACTTTCGCGGCAAGGTTTTTGATGACCGGAATTACCCGGCGCAATTCTTCATTTTCAGAAACCGGCCCGGCGCCGGGCCGGGTGGATTCGCCGCCGATGTCGAGGATTTCAGCGCCTTGCGCGACCAGCTCCAGCGCGTGCGCGACGGCTTTCGCCGGGCTGGAAAATTTGCCGCCGTCGGAAAAGGAATCCGGCGTGACGTTGACGATGCCCATGACGAGCGCCGGTCGCGGGAAACGGAATTCAAATTGTCGGGCGCGAAAGATCATTCAATTGGCAATGTCGGACATGGATTGATTGTGCGCCTTCCCGGTCAGGAATTCAAAGCCAACCGCGCCAAAAGCGGCGAGCGGAACCGGCGGTTCAGGCAATCTTCAGGAAGGTGGAAATTTTATGGGTCAGCGGCGTGCGGCGAAGGCAGGAAATGGTGCAGAGCCGGCGGCAGGCGCGCGTGCCGCCGCGGATTTTTTTCGTCAATTCGCTTTTCCACATCTCCTTCAGCGTCGTCTTGTCGTTGACCAGGTTGCCGATGGGCGGATGGTAGGGGCACAACTTGACCTCGCCGTCATGAATCCACAGGTTGTCCGTGCCGATGTTGCACTCCGGCTCGGATGGATCCATTTCGAGTTTTTTATTGTGCATCGTAAATTCCTGCCCGGCGCCGTCGCGGCACATTTTGACCATTTCGTTCAGTCCGTGGTCGGTGGCGTGAATGGCATACCCTTCGCGTTTCAGCCGGCGGATTTCATCCGTCAGCCGCTGTAGCCGGCCGATGTCCTTGATGTAAAGCAAATCCTTTGTCGCCTGCGGCATTCCATCCATCGGCTCAAACATTTGCGGCGTGCAAATCACGCCGTCAATTTTTCCGTATCGTTCCGCGATTTTGAGGAACGACTCCATGTTGATGTCGGTGAGGACGGTTTTGACATTGATGCTCAGGTGTTTCTTCTGCCGGTCGCGCTCCTTCAGCAGCAGGTCAATGCAGCGGAGCGTCTTGGCCGTGCCGTCGGTGTGCGGGCGGATGGCCTCGTTTGTTTCCGGGTCGAGCGATTCGAGCGAGACGCCGATGTTGAAGAGGCCGGCGGCGATGAAACGCCGGGCCATCTCCTCGTTCATGATGTAGCCGTTCGTCGTGAAGCGGAAATCCAGGCCCAGCCGGCCGGCCTGCTCGATCCATTCGGTTAGATGGCGGCTGGTTGTCGGTTCGCCGCCCATGTAGGAAACGAGCGTGCCGCGTCCGCACAGTTCATGGATTTCGTCCAGCGCGCGCGGCATCAGCTCGTCGGGAAAACCGAGGCGGGAAATGGCCTTGTATTCCTCGCCCTTGAGGTAGCCGAAATTGCACATGATGCAGCGGGCGTTGCACGGCGCGCTGCGCCAGATGTGAACCGTGCGGGGCACCGCGATGAAAAGCGGGCTGCGGTCGGAGATGACGGCGCGAACCTCCTTGCCCAGGTAGGGCAAACCCTTCGCCACCTGTCTGGGCAAGGATAAAAGCTTCATATTGAAGGTTGTGTTTGTTCTGCCGCCGTTCCACCGGCAGGATTTCCGGGCATTCTGGGCGAAAAAATGGTGGTGTCAATCCAATAGGGTTTCGAATTTCAACATTTAGCATTACTTAACCATAAGGTCCTTCCCCGAAAAATAGGCGATGGTGTCGGTCAGGCCGGCGGCGAGCTTCACCCGGGGTTCCCACTTTAGGAACTTCTTCGCTTTGGTAATGTCGGGTTTGCGCTGCTTCGGGTCGTCCTGCGGCAGCGGCTTGAAGACGATTTTGCTTTTGGAATTCGTCGCGCGGATGATTTCCTCCGCGAATTGCTGCATGGTCAGTTCCGCCGGATTGCCGATGTTCACCGGCAAATCGTAATTGCTCATCATCAGCCGGTAAATGCCTTCAATCAAATCGGAGACGTAGCAAAAGCTGCGCGTCTGCGTGCCCTTGCCGAAGACGGTGACGGGCTTGTTTTTGAGCGCCTGGCTGATGAACGCCGGCACGACGCGGCCGTCGTTCAAACGCATCCGCGGGCCGTAGGTGTTGAAAATCCGCACGATGCGCGTCTCGACCTTGTGCTCGCGGTGATAGGCCATCGTCATCGCCTCGGCGAACCGCTTGGCCTCGTCGTAGCAGCCGCGCGGGCCGATGGTGTTGACGTTGCCCCAGTATTCCTCGGTCTGCGGATGGACGAGCGGGTCGCCGTAAATTTCCGAGGTCGAGGCGATGAGGAAGCGCGCGTTTTTTTCCCTGGCCAGGCCGAGCGCCTTGTGGGTGCCGAGCGAGCCGACCTTGAGCGTTTGAATTGGAAAATTCAAATAGTCAACCGGGCTGGCGGGCGACGCGAAATGCCAGACGTAATCCACCGGCTCGTTCAGGAACAGGAACTCGGTGACGTCCTGCAGGATGAACTTGAAGTTCGGGTTGCCGCCCAGATGCGAAATGTTGTCCACGCTGCCGGTGATGAAGTTGTCAATGGCGATGACGCGGTGGCCGCGGGCGAGCAGCAGATCGGTGAGGTGCGAGCCGAGAAAGCCGGCGGCGCCGGTGACGACGGAGGTGGGTTGTTTTTTGCTCATCGTTGAATCGTAAATCGTTGAATTGTTAAATCGTCAGGGCCTGAAGATTATTGAAACGCTGCGGCGGTTCAACGATTAAACGATGCGCGGCATCACTTCGCCCCGGTGGCGATGAAAACGGCGGGGACGGTGCGGAACAGGATTTTGATGTCCAGCCACAGCGACCAGTTGTCAATGTATTCGAGATCCAGCCGCACCCAGTCCTTGAAATCGGAAATCTGGTTGCGGCCCTGGACCTGCCAGAGGCAGGTGAGGCCGGGCTTGACGCTCAGGCGGCGGCGGTGGGACAGGTCGTTGAAGCGCCGGACCTCGTCCACCGGCAGCGGGCGCGGGCCGACCAGGCTCATCTCGCCGCGCAGGATGTTGAAGAGCTGCGGCAGTTCGTCGAGGCTGTAGCGGCGCAGGATTTTTCCGAGCGGGGTGATGCGCGGATCCCTGGCGATCTTGAAGACCGGGCCGCTCATCTCGTTCATGGATTCCAGCTCGTGCTTGAACTGCTCGGCGTTGGTGACCATCGTGCGGAATTTGTAGAGCGTGAAGGGCGCGCCGTTCAGCCCGGACCGCTGCTGCCGGAAAAAGACCGGGCCGGGCGAAAACAGCTTGATGAGAATGGCCACCGGCAGCATGACCAGCGGCGCGAGCACCGCCAGCATGGCCAGCGCGCCGAAGAAATCCATCAGCTGCTTGACCAGCCCCGCCCACGAGGATTCGGGCGTGGAGCGGAAAATCAGCAGCGGGTGGCCGAGCATTTCGTCGAAGCTTGCGTGCGAAATGTGGGTGGTGAAGGGATTGGCGATGAGCCAGACCTCGACGCCTTCAAGTTCGCAGGCCTTGATGACGCTTTCCACCTGCTCGAAATAGGTGTGCCTTGGGCTGATGATCACGCCATAGACGGAGTGGTCGTGGAGCATCTGGACGAGTTGCGGGATCGGATGGGCCAGATTGAAGTGGGCGACGACGGAAACGGTTTCGTCCTTCCGTTTTTCGAGTTCATGGCTGATGCGGGTGTTTTCGCTTTCCATGCCGGCGAGGATGAAGCGGCGTTTGTATTGGCCCTGCGCGTATCGGCTTCTGAATGCCAGCCGCAGCACTTCCTCCTTTCCATAAATCAGCGTGAAACTGATGATGCCGAACAGGACCGGAATCCAGCGCGGCAGGTTGAGGTGCAGGGCGTATCCCACCAGCACCAGGGCGATGGTGGTAAGAGCGCAACCCTTCAGGAGCGGCCACAGGATGTCGCTGCGCGGGCCGAGAATCTGGCGTTTGTAAAAACCCTGCGATTCGAGGATCAGCGGCGTGATGGGAATCAGCGCAAACGCCAGCAGGAGGGTGTTGATGTTGCTGAAGGCGTCGGGCGGAATCGGTTCGAATCTCAGCCAGACCGAGAGGTTCGCATCGGCGCGCAGCAGGTAAGCCGCCCAAAAACTCAAGGCCACAAGGCAGGCATCCGCCAATTGGTGGGTTTGCGTCTGAATTTGATGATCACGCCGCAACATGGTTCTTCAGGGCGAACACTTTACAGCAACAAAGGCCGGGTGCGAACTTAAAAATTTCAGCCTTTCAGCGTCCGGCCGGCGGCATTTGAAACTCCGGCACCGCCGCCGCGATCACTTTTTCCATGCGCGCCGCCGCAGCGTCTTCCCGGCCCGGTTCGCAGGCGGAAAAATACGAGACGTAGGCCCAGCGCTGCCAGACCGCCTTGCGCAACAAGTCCAGCGCCAGCGAGCGCATGAACTGATAGTGGCTCGGCGTTTCCTCGCCGTCCGCCACAAACCAGAAAACATAAATGCCGCCCACCGTTTCCTTCCGCCCGTCGGGAGTTTGGAATGAATTGGACACAATCCATTCCGACACCGGCATTTTGTAGGGCAGTGGTCCGGCGATCGGAAGATTCACCGTCTTTTTCGAGCGGATGTTCCAGCCCTGCCCCGGCAGGCAGTAATCCGGCTTGTGAATGCTCGTCCGGTCCGCCCCCATCAGGATGACGGTGCCGGTCATGTCAAAACCGTCGGGCGACTGGTAGTGGCGCTCCGCGTAGCTGGTGTCCGGCGGCAGATAACCCAAAACCACCTCCGGCTCCGGCACGTTCGTGGAATCGCAGTCCAGAACGCGCTCCGGCAAATCCAGATTCATTTTCAGCGTGCCCGCAACCGGCGCGGCCTTGATGCCGGGCTTGCCGAGCCGCTGAAACGACTTGAGCCGCGCCAGCGCGCCGGCGGTTCCCGCCATCAACGCGAGCGCCACGAGCAGCAGGAGCCATTTTTGATTTTTCATGGGCGCGATTTTTTCAACTCCCGGTCTTCCAGCCAGCGGCCCGCGAGCAGCAGGCCGGCCATCGCCGGCAGGTAGGGAATCAGGCTGATGATTCCCAGCGGACCGCCTTCGTGGACGTAATTGCCCCACGGCTGCCCGCCGAGTTCCCCCGCCATGATGATCAGCAGCATCCGCGCGAGGTTGCCCAGCACGGAGAGCGGCAGCGCGAGCGCCATGAGCAGCAGCCGCTTCCACGGCGAGCGGAAGACAAAAAATCCATAAATCGTGGCGAGCAGAAAAACGGCGATGAGGCTGCGCATGCCGCTGCACGGCGCCGCAACGTCAAATCCGTAGCTGCCGGAGGGATCGAGCAATTGCGTCCCCACCCGGATCACGTTGATGCCCAGAATCCAGTGCGCCACCAGCTCCGAAAGCCGCGTGACCAGTTGCCGCAGCGGAAACGTGATGATCTCGGCGCGCTGTCCGAGCGGCACCGAAAACATGAACAGGAAAAACGGGAACAGGCTGTGCCGCAGCCAGGCGGTTCCCCATGCCAGCCCCATCAGCCCGAAAACGCCCGTGAACAGCGCGATGATGGAAAGGTAGGGTTGTTGCATGGCGAAACCCGCGATGTGCAGCATCAGCGCCGCCAGCAGAATCAGCAGGCCCGGCCACCAGAGTTTCAGCGGCTGCGCCAGCAGTTCCCGCCGCTTCCACCAAAAAAGCCCGACGACCAGAAACGGAATGAAGTTGCCGTGGCCGTCGTCGGCGGACGGATTGTCATACTGCCCGTGCATCCACGAAAACAGCGACGGCGTGTGGACGTAGCCGAGAATGGCGTTGCCGAGAAATTGGAACAGCGTCAGCCACGCCGCCAGCAGCACGAAGAAAAAGGCCTTGTTCGGCAGGCGGCGCCAGCATTCCGCCGTGTCCTGCCAGAAACTCTTTCGCGGTTCGCTGTTCGGGTTGTCGTTCATTGGTGCGCGCTGGCAGGATTGAGATACCCGAACGCCCGTTTTCACTCAAACAAAATTAACATGCGGCGCGCGGAATTATCGTTGACGTTCCCGGCGCGAAACAAATACTTACCGCAAGTTCATGTCGAAAAATTCAATTTATCTCATCACCGGCGGCGCCGGGTTCATTGGCTCGCATTTGATTGATTCCCTGCTGGCCGACGCGGCCACGAAGGAAATCCGCGTGCTCGACGATTTTTCCTCCGGCCGCCGCGAGCATCTGGCGCGGCACGCCGGCGACCCGCGCCTGAAAATCTTCACGCTCAACCTGCTGGACCTGGAAAAGGCGCTGCCGCATTTCGCGGGCGTCGGGCGGGTTTTTCACCTGGCGGCGAATCCCGACGCGCGCCGGGGGCTGGAAAACACCCGGCTGGATCTGGAGCTGGAAACGCTCATCACCTACAACGTCCTCGAAGCCATGCGCCGCAATTCGGTGCCGCAAATCGTCACTTCCAGTTCGGGAACGGTCTACGGCGACGTGGGCACGACCGTGACGCACGAAAATCTCGGCCCGTGCCTGCCGGTGAGCCTTTACGGCGCGGGCAAGGTCGCGGCGGAAGCCCTCATCACGGCGTTCTGCGCCACGTTCGGGATGCGCGCCGTCATCCTGCGCTTCGGCAACATCGTCGGCGACCGCACCACGCACGGCGCGATTTACGATTTCATCAAGCAGCTCGCGAAAAATTCCGCCGGGCTGAAGGTGCTCGGCAACGGCCTGCAGGCCAAACCCTACGTCTATGTCCGCGACCTCGTCGGCGCGATCGTTTTCGCCGGGAAAAAATGCGCGGAGCTGGAGGCCGGAAAATTCGACGTGTTCAACGTCGCGCCCGACGGCGCCACGTCCGTGCGCTTCATCGCGGAGGATCTGGTGGCGCAATTGGGGTTCAAGGGCCGGACGAAAATTTCCTACGGCACCACCGCCGGCGGCTGGCCGGGCGACGTGGCGCAATCGCGCATGGACGCCTCCAAAATCCGCAGGGCTGGCTTCACGCTGCCGCGCAGTTCCGACGAGGCCGTCCAACTGGCCATCAGCCGCATCATCGAATGGCTGCCGCAGCACAAGGGCGCGGAGGATGATTTGCGCCTGCCGGCGGATGCCCGGCCCGAGCTTGCGTTCAAATCGCCGCCGCAATCCGCTTCAAAAGCTCCAGCGCCGAGGCGTTGAGCGACAGGGCGCGTTCATTCGTCGCCGCTTCGGTGTAGCACCGGAACTCCGGCGCGTTGCCGGACGGGCGCAGGTGGATGATTTCCTCGCTGGCGAAGGTGATGCGCAGTCCGTCGGTGCGGTCGAGCCGGGTAACCCTGCCGGAAAGCGCCCCGAACACTTTTTCGATGGCCGCGCAATCAACCGCTTCATCGCCGGTGGAGAATTTGGCGAGGATGGCGCGGCTGTTCGCGGTTGGAAAATTCTTCAAACGGTCGCTCGCGGTAAAGCGCGCGGGCAGTCCGGCGACAAGCCCGGAAACTTTCCTTCCGCATTGCTTCGACATGAGCAGGATGCCGAGGATCACGATGACGGCGTCGCGCGTCGGCAGGGCGCGGAGGCGTTTGCCGCCAAACGTCACGTCGGAGTTGAGCAGGAAGCCGCCGTTGGCCTCGTAGCCGACGACGATTTTCGAGCCGGCGCGGCCGGCCTCGAGCATGGACGCGATGACGTAGGGCGAGCCGATGCGCGTGCGGCGGACGGCCGGGAACCAGCCGCATTTCTCGACGGCGGTGTTGCAGCTCACCGGCGTGCTGACGGAGTCCGCGCGGAAAAATTTTGCGCACAGAATCCCCGCCACGTCGCCGCGCAGCCACTCTCCGCGTTCGTCGCTGACGATCGGCCGGTCGCTGTCGCCGTCGGTGGAAACCAGCGCGTCGAACTTGCCGGATGACGCCCATTTGCGCGCGAGCTGCACGTCCTCCGGGCGGATGGCCTCGGTGTCCACGGGGATGAACTTTTCCGAGCGGCCGAGCGGGGTGACTTCCGCGCCGAGGCCGGAAAGGATTTTCACCAGCAGGTCGCGCCCGACGGCGGAATGTTGATAGACGCCGACGCGCAGGCCCGCCAGCGCATTGCGCTCAAATGCGTCCAGATAGCGGGCGACGTATTTTTCGCCCACCTCTGCGGCAATGGCGCGCGGCGAAGTGTTTTGCTTCACAAACCCGCCGGCGGCATCGAACAGCGCGTCGTTCAATTCCACGGTCTGCCCGGCCATGCCCTGCTCGTCATCCTTGAGCACTTCGCCGGTGGCCTTGTTGAATTTGATGCCGTTCCGGTCATCGGGAATGTGGCTGCCGGTGACCATGATGGCGGGGATTTTTTGCTCCAGACCGAACAACGCCACCGCCGGCGACGGAATCTTGCCGCAGTTCACCGCGCGATAGCCCATGTCATCGGCGGCGCGGCAGGCGGCTTCCATCACGCGGTCCGTGCTGGGGCGGAAATCACCGGCAACGGCGACGGACTCCCCGGCGCGTTTCAGTTCGCCGATGGATTCGAGGTATTGGAGAAAACCCCTGGTGTAGGCGTAGCAGACGAGGTCGGTCATGGCCGTGGCCAGCCCGCGGGCGCCGCTGGTGCCGAAGGCGACGCCGCTGGTGGCCATGAGTTCGCGGATGGAAATCAGCATGGAATTAAAATTAACGATGATTCAGCCGGAGCCAAGATTTTTCATCGGGCCGGCGGTTGTTCGCGCAGACAAAGGCCGCCCGTTTTCCGGTCCGCAATCACTCCAGCGGATATTTTTTGAAGCCGCAAAGCTGGCCGGCGATTTTCAGGGCGAAGACCGGGTTGTTTTTGAAATAGCGTTTCGCCAGTCGGCGCGGCTCCTGGCAAAGCCGGTAAAGCCATTCCAGCCCGCTGCGCTGCATCCAGCGCGGTGCCTGCTTCACGCGCCCGCTGTGGAAATCAAACGCCGCGCCCACGCCGATCATTAGCGTCGCGTCCAGCTTCGGCAGGAATTCCGCCATGAACTTCTCCTGCTTGGGCGTGCTCAAGCCCACCCACAAAATGTCCGGCCGCGCCGCGCGAACCGTTTCGGCAAATTGTTTTTCCTCGCCGGCATTCAGCGGGCGGAACGGCGGCGTGAACGTCCCGGCGATTTCCAGTTTCGGAAACCGCGCCTTCAATTTTTCCGCGAGCGCCTCCGCAGCGCCGGCCGCGCCGCCGAAGAAAAAGTGGCGGCACGGATTTTTTTCGCTCCACGCGCAGACGTCCAGCATCAGGTCCGGGCCATAAACGCGGCGCATTTCGGAATGGCCGCGGAGTTTGCCCATCCAGACCATCGGCATGCCGTCGGGCGTGCAGAGAAAGGCTTCGTTCAGGATTTTTCGGAACGCCGGGTCGTCCTGCGCCTCCATGACGCCGTGGACGCCGGTGACGCAGATGTAGCCCTTGCGCCGCGCGCGCACGGCGCCGGCAATGGCCGCCACCGCCGTCCGCAGATTCAGGACGCTGACGCCGACGCCGAGGACATTGACACGATTCGTCATTTACGATTCACGGTTTGCGATTTACGATTTCCGGGTTCGCACGGCGCGCAAATCGTATAACGTAAATTGCAAATCCGAAATGAAATTGCTTGTCTTCGCCCATGTGCCGCCGCCGTATCACGGCCAGAGCTACGAGGTGGAGCGCCTCTTGAACGGCTACGGCGGCAACCATCGCGAACGGAAGCGGCGGGAATCCCCCGGCCCGGCAAACCCTTTCGGCGTCGAGTGCTACCATGTCAACGCCCGCTATTCCCGGACGCTGGAGGACGTGGGCGAATTCCAGGGCACGAAGATTTTTCTGATCCTGTTTTACTGCCTGCAGGCCATCTGGTGCCGCTTCCGTTACGGCGTTGAAACCTTGTATTACGTCCCCGCGCCGGGCAAAAACTTCGCGCTTTACCGCGACTGGCTGGTGATGCTCATCTGCCGGCCGTTTTACAAACGGGTCATCTTCCACTGGCTCGCCGGCGGGATGGCCAAGTGGCTGGAAACCACCGTGTCCATCCGCACCCGCAGCCTCACCTACGCGCGGATGCGGGACGCGGACTTGAGCATCGTGCTGTCGGAATTCAACCGGCGCGACGCCGAAAAGCTCACCCCCCGGCGCGTCGTTGCCGTCGCCGGCGGCATCCCCGATCCGTGCCCGCAATTTGCGTCGGAAATTCTCCCGCGCCGGCGGGCGCGCGTCGCCGCGCGGAACAAAATCCTGGCCGGCGATTTTCAAGTCGCCGACGAGGGCGCGAAAATCGTGAACGTGCTTTTTCTGGCGCACTGCACGCGCGACAAGGGCGCGTTTGACGCCGTCGCCGGCGTGGCGCTGGCCAATGAAACGCTGGCCGCCGAAAAATCGCCGTTGCGCTTCCGGCTGACGCTCGCCGGCGGGTTCGCGTCCGACACGGAGGAAAAGGAATTGCGCGAGCTGGCGGACCGGAGCGACCTGCGGGGCGTCGTGGAAATTCTCGGTTTTATTTCCAGCGAACGCAAGGGCGTGGCGCTGCGCGACGCCGACATTTTTTGCTTTCCGACCTACTATCTGGCCGAGAGCCAGCCGAGCAATCTGATTGAAGCCCTGGCGTTCGGCCTGCCGGTGGTCACGACGCGCTGGCGCGCAATTCCGGAAATGTTTCCGCCGGATTATGCCGGTTTGGTGGACCCGAAATCGCCGGATCAAATCGCCGGAACCCTGCGGCGGCTGGCGGCGGAGGATTTGGCCGGGCCGCTGCGCGAGGTTTTTTTGCGCCGGTTCACGCTCGACCGGCATCTCGCCAACATGGCCGCGGCGTTTCGCAGCGTGGAGGAATGAATTTACGATTTACGATTTACGATTTACGATTCCGCTTCCAGTTCGCGCCCGGCGCGTAAATTGAATATCGTAAATCGCAAATGAAAATCGGCCTGCTCCAACTCAACTCGACCGTCGGCGATTTCGCGGCCAACCGGCAGAAACTTCTGGCCGCCTGCGAAAGGGCCGTCGCGCTCGGCGCGGAATTCGTCCTCGCGCCGGAATTGTTCCTGTGCGGCTACCCGCCGCGCGATTTGCTGTTGCGCGGGGATTTTGTCGAGGCCAATCTCGCCGCGCTCGCCGAAACCGCCAGGGGCATCGGCGCGGTTCCGCTGTGCGTCGGTTACGTGGACCGGAATCCCGAGCGGCCCGGACGCGCGCTGCGCAACGCCGCCGCCATTTTGAGAAATGGGAAAATCGTCTGGTGCACGCACAAATGCCTGCTGCCGACCTACGACGTTTTCGACGAGGACCGTTATTTTGAGCCGGCCAAGGCCATCGCGCCGTTTGAGTTCAACGGACACAAATTCGGCATCACGATTTGCGAGGACATCTGGAACGACGAGGATTTCTGGCCGGAACGGCTTTACCGGCGCGATCCAGTCAGGGAGCTGGTCGCCGGGGGCGCGGAAATCATCCTCAATCTCTCGGCGTCGCCGTGGCACGACGGCAAGGAGCGGATGCGGCTGGAAATGCTCCGGCGCGTCGCGCGCGACGAAAAAATTCCGCTGGCGCAGGTCAACGCCGTCGGCGCGAACGACGAATTGATTTTCGACGGCCACAGCGTCGCGCTGGATTCGCGCGGCGAAGTCGTCGCGCTCGGAAAAGGATTCGCCGAGGAGATTTTTGTGGCGGAACTCGGGGAAAGCGGAAAGCGGAAAGCGGAAAGCGGAAACAATTTTCCGCCGCGCGAGCAGCAGTTGTTTTCAGCGCTGTCGCTGGGCATCCGCGATTATGTCCGTAAATGCGGTTTCAAATCCGCCATCATCGGCCTGTCCGGCGGCATAGATTCCGCGCTTGTTGCCGTGCTGGCTGCGGACGCGCTGGGCGCGGACAAGGTGCTCGGCGTCTCGATGCCGGCGCGGTATTCGAGCGAGGGCAGCTTGAGCGATGCCGGGGCGTTGGCAAAAAATCTCGGCATTCGTTACGAGGTGCTGCCGATCGAACCGGTGTTCAAGTCGGTGGAAACCCAGTTGGGAAAGGTTTTTGCCGGGACGAAGCCGGATGTGGCCGAGGAAAACGTCCAGTCGCGGCTGCGCGGCGTGACGCTCATGGCGCTGTCGAACAAGTTCGGCGCGCTGGTGCTGACGACCGGCAACAAATCGGAGATGGCGGTGGGCTATTGCACGCTTTACGGCGACATGTGCGGCGCGCTGGCCCCGCTGGCGGACGTTTTCAAGACGGATATTTACAAGGTCGCGCGCTGGGTGAACCGCGACCGCGAAATCATCCCGGCGGCCTCGATTTCAAAGCCGCCGAGCGCCGAGCTGCGGCCGAACCAGACGGATCAGGACTCGCTGCCGCCCTACGAAATTTTGGACGCGATTCTTGACTTGTATGTCGTGAAAAATCTGGGCAGGCCGGAGATTGTCGCGTGCGGGTTCGACGCGGCGGTGGTCAACGACGTGCTCAACAAAATCAATTTCAGTGAATACAAGCGGCGGCAGGCCGCGCCGGGATTGAAGGTGTCGCCGCGCGCCTTCGGCATGGGTCGGCGGATTCCCGTCGCGCAGCGGTTCTGGGCCATGGGCCGGTAGGCCGGGCGGGCGGCGGGCAATTTTTTTGGTTTTGCGCCGGCAATTTGCATTTGTTAAGTTGGACAACAATGTCACAGAAAAACCGGTCACCTCATTTTGTCCCGGGTGTCTGGATTCAACTGCTGCCCTTGCTGGTGATGTTCACACTGTTGTGGGTCACGGCGTGGAGGCCGTTTAATTTAACGGCAACCACCGTGAAGTTCTGGGAGTATGTGGGATATGCGTGGCTTTACGCGGCGGTGGTTTATTTGCTGGGGCTGGTGATCTTCACAAAATATCTTCGCGCTTGGTGGCTGGCGGCCGGGTTTGCGTGTTTTTATTTTCTGCTTTACGCGGTGAACGCGGGTTTCATCCACAGCATGGGCATGATGCTGGGGCCGTATTTCGTTTGGATTGCCCGGCCAACTTCCGGGGGTGCTTATTTCAAGGATTATTTCACGAAATGGATTGTTGTTCTGGCGGTGTTTTGGGTGTTGAGCGGGGTTTTAGCGGCGTGGTTGATCCGTAGAAACGCAAAAACACTTGCTGCGGCGCATACGCGATGGCTGATCGTTCTGGCCGTCCTGCTATGGGTCGCGCCCATTTTGCGCGACGCGGGAATTTTCCGGCCCACCACCGTCGCCACCACGATCGTTCACGCCCCGCTCCAGCAGGGAATCTGGCGTCTGGACCAAACTTACTCGCTCCGGCTGGTGGCGGAAAACCCGCTCGTCATTTTTGGGAGGGCGGTTTCCATGCACCGGCTCAAGCCCCTGCGCCCGCGCCCGGCCGGCGATTTGAACGCCCTGTCGGATGCCCTGAAAACATGGCAGTTGCCGCTGGGACACCGGAAATATGCGCCCCTCGGCTTGAAGCCGTTCAACCACATCATCATGTTCGGAACCGAATCGTTGTCGCTGGATTTTCTGGCGCCCTACAACACCAGCCTGCCGGCGGACCTGACGCCATTTTATGGCTCGCTCACCAACAGCATGTTTCTGAACTATCAATGCGTCGCCCTGCCGACGCAGCCCGGGCTGGCGGTGACATTTAACAGCCATCCCAACGTCGGCGGCCTTTTGACGAGCGATTACGAGACGTCGCTGATCAAGTATCTGGATGCCCAAGGCTATGACACCTATTTCCTGATGAGCGGCCCGGAAACATTTCTCGGGGACAATACAGTTTTCAAAAAGATGGGGTTCCGGTATGTCATCGGAAGCCAGACCTGGCTGAAGGATCCGCGGCTGGCGCCCTTTGTCCAGGATCGCGGGCTGATGGACCAGATGCTTTACAACGAGGCGTTGGATTACATGGAGGCGAACCGTGACAGGAAGATTTTCATCCAGATCATGAACTGCGACACCCATCCGCCGTCCATGCGCGATTATTATGGCACGCTGCAATATCCGCCGCTGCCGGCTTCATTGGAAAAATTCACCGACCCGGATGTCCGCGCCACGCTCTCGGCCATTTTTAGGAACGATTATGACGTCGGCCAGACCCTGAAAAAAATGCGGGAGCGGAACCTGCTGACGGAAGACACGCTCGTCATCATTACGGCGGATCACAATTGTCCCCACAACGTCGGGCTGAACAAAATCCCCGGCTATCCCGACACATTCTTTTCGCGTCTGCCGCTGGCGTTCATCAGCGGACAGCCGTTGCCTGCCGCCGATTTGCGCCAGCCGCTTTCCCAGTTGGATTTTGCGCCGACCATTGTGCATCTGCTCGGACTGCCGGTGCCGCCGGGCTGGTGGGGGGAAAGCATTTTCGATCCCGGCCTGAACTCGCCCGCCATTTCAAAATTCGGCAGAAATCTCAACATCATTCCGCCCGACGGCAAGCCGCGACAACGTGTTTCGATGGATTATCCGAAAAATGCCGCCGAGAAAAACCTGGTGACCATTTTCAACACCATTTACACCGACATGCCGCCATTTGGAGTTGTTCCGCCCGGTGATTTGCAGACAAATCTGCCATAACGGATGAAATTCTCCATCGTCACACCGAGCTTCCGCAATTCCGACTGGCTGAAGCTCTGCATCGCGTCGGTCGCCGACCAGCGGGATGTCGAACTTGAACACATCGTGCAGGATGCCTGCTCGGACGACGGCACACAGGACTGGCTGCCGCGCGACCCGCGCGTCAGGGCGTTCATCGAAAAGGACGGCGGCATGTATGACGCCGTGAACCGCGGCTACCGCCGCGCGACGGGCGACATCCTCGCCTATCTGAATTGCGATGAACAATATCTGCCCGGCGCGCTCAAGGCTGTCCGCGATTTTTTTGAAACGCATCCGCAGGCCGAAGTCGCGCTGGCCGGCAGCATCGTCACCGACGGCGCGGGAAAATATCTCTGCCACCGGCATCCGATGATTCCGCATCCGCAGGGCGTCTGGTTTCGTTTCCCGATTTTGACCAGCTCCGTCTTCATCCGCCGCCGCGTCATCCACGAGCGCGGCATTTTTTTCGACACGCGCTGGCGCGACCTCGGCGATTTCCACTGGGTTCTGGCGCTGATGAAAAACAGGGTGCCGATGGCCGTCTGCGATTCGTTCACGTCCGCGTTCGCGGACACCGGCGGGAACATGAATCTGAAGCCGAACGCCATCCGCGAGAAGGCCGCGACGGACGCGTTGATGCCGCGCTGGGTGCGCGCTCTCAAGCCGGTTTGGATTGCGCATCACCGGTTGCGCCGTCTTGCCGCCGGCCATTTTTCCCTGAAACCGATGAGCTATTCCATCTACACGCTGCAAAGCGCGGAGCGCCGCGTCACCTTTGATGTTTCCAAGCCGACGGCAGTCTGGTGGAACCGGCTGTAAATCGGAGACGTTCAGGAATCTTGCAGGCGGACGAGGTAATAACGCTCCGGCGGCTCGTAAGGATCTCCGAGAAATTCCCATTGCTTCATCAAAACCCCATCGTATCGGGCGAGCCATTGCTGGACAGTCTCATTGGTTTTACCCAAAAAGGAACTCTCGACGACGGCATAATGAATGCCCGCCGAGCGCAACTGTTCCGGCGTGTCGCCCGGCAGAATCCTTTGAACCTGCCGCGTTCCGTAGGGCAGCCACATGGACGATTCGGCCTCGCCGGCGTTCGCCGCGTAGCCGAGAAGAATGTGCTCCGGCAAATTCCGCCGCAAGAACGAACGCTCGTTCGCAAAATCCGCCGTGCTGGAGTAAGTGTGGGCAATTTTTGAGACGAATGTCGAATCGGGATATCTTGCCTCAAGCCGGCTGGCAATCGTTTGCGCCGGGAACAGCGGCCGGTCCCGCGAAACGACCAGCAGCATCGCGGCCAACACCATCACCAGCAGGGCGCATGACCGCCACCAGCACCGCCGGACCAGCGCGGACTGGCCGGGCAAAAACAGGAGCGATGGAAACAGGAAAATATAATAGGGCGCCAGATACCGCCCGTTTTCAAACGTGCCGACCTTGGCCATGAAAACCACCAGCATCGCCCACGGCGTCCATCTCAAGAGCCACAGCCATCGGTCCGCGCTTTTTGCCGCGCCGGCGGTTTTGATTTTTTGGCGGCGCCGCGCGGCAAAAATGGAAATCAGGGTCAGAAGACATATTCCCGCGCCCAGCGCCGCGCTGGATTCGGCGACGCCGAAGCTCAAGCGCCCGAAGGATTCAAATCCGGCAAAATGCGCGCCGAGTGGAGTTTGCAGAAAATGGCCCATCGCCGCGTTCCACGAATTGAAGACCGGGAAGACCGGCGGTTTGAAATTTTGCGCGGTCAGGCAAAAAATGTTTCCGATGAAACCCCACAGCGGCGAGTGCAGTTCATTTCTGGCCCAATCTTTGGCGGACACGCCCACCCAGTTTCCGGTGTGTTGCAGATCGAAAAAGATCATCGGCAGCGCGGAGATGAGCAGGCACGCCGCGATGACAGCCAGCGATGAAAACGGTCGCTTGAGCAGCAGCCGCGCGCCCGGACCGATGGCGATCAGCGCCGGCAACACCAGCAGGAGGTTGGTTTGTTTGACGCCCGTGGCCAGGGCCGCCGCCAGCAGGGCGAGCCAGAGATCGCCGGTGTTTTTCTTCTCCCGGGCGCGCAGGGCGAAATCCACCGCCGCCAGGGCGTAGGCCGTGGCAAAGGCGTCGTTGAGGGTGGAGTTGGCCTGCATGATGAAGCACCAGCCGGAGGGCAGAATCCACATCCACCACCAGGCCACGCGCGGACGCACGCCCAGCCGCGTGAAGACGCTGAAGATCAGTCCCGGCAGCATCAGAAAGGGAAGCCAGTTGAGCAGAAACAGGAACCGGTCGCCGCGCGTCAGCAAAATCAGCGGGGCGAAAAGCCATTCAAAATTGCAGCCGGCGATGTTTGTCCGGACGTCGAGCGTGCGAATCCAGTGCCATTGTTCCGCCGCCAGCCAGTGCATGACGCGCGGGATCCGGTAGGCCGTCGAGCTGCCGTTCAGCGGGGCATACAGCGCACCCGCCAGCAGCGCCAGCAGCGCCAGCGCCAGAAAAATCGCCGGCGCGCCTCGTTTGAAGCGGGAGCGGAATGAATGAAACAACCGCGCCGGATTTTTTTTGAGCCGCCATTTCGCCCGTCGTTGCCGGAAAAGAAGCGCGATTCCGGCCGCCGCGAAAACAATTCCGTAGCCGGCCGGGTTCAACTGGCGGATGGCCGATAAAATCCATCCCGAGGCGACCAGCAGGGTGGAGAGCAAAATCCAAAATCGGACCATGTTGAGCACGAATTAAAATTGGATTGCCACCGTGCCGGGTGTCGAGCAATTTATCGCTTCTTGTGCAAAAGAAAATCCTGGTTTTCGGCGGCGCCGGTTTCATCGGCAGCCATCTGACCGAGCGGCTGATCCGCGATGGTGCCTCCGTCACGGTGTTCGACAACTTGAAGACCGGCCGCACGGCCAACCTGGCCAAAGTCTGGCGGCAGCCCGGCTTCCGCTTTGTCGAGGGCGACGTGCGCGAGAAGGACAAGGTGGAGGCGACCGTTCCCGGCCATGAGATCATCTTCCACTTTTGCGACGACAGCGACATCCGTTCCGCCGCCGAGCACCCGGACACTTACGTCGAACAAAACATCCTGGGACTGTTTTATGTTTTGGAATCCATGCGCAGGAACCGGATCCGGCATATTCTGTTTCCGAGCAGCACCACCGTTTTCGGCGAGCTGGCCAATCCGCCGGCTTCGGAGCGGCACGGCCCGATGGTTCCCCTGACCTTGTATGGCGGGGCGAAGCTGGCTGCGGAGGGGTTGATTTCGGCCTGGGCGCACACCTACGATTTTCAAGCCATCGTGTTTCGTTTCGTCGGCATCATCGGCGGACGCATGGATCACGGGGTGGTTCACGATTTCGTCCGGAAACTCCAGAAGAATCCGGCTCAACTGGAAATCCTCGGCGACGGCACCCAGAAGCGTTCCTTTGTCCTGGTGGATGACTGCGTGGAGGCGATGCTCTTTGCGCTCGCGAAGGCGGAAAAGAATTACAATCTCGTTCACATCGGCAATGTGGATCAGATTTCGATCAACGAAACCGCCCGGACCATCTTTGAGGTGATGAAGTTGAAGGACGTCAAGCTGCGCCCCACCGGCGGCAAGGTGGGCTGGAAGGGCGATGTCACCTCCAATTTCATCGCCACCGAAACTCTGACCGCTTGGGGATGGAAACCGCCGCGTTCGAGCCGGGAGGCGGTGTTTGAAGCGGCGGGGCGTCTGGCCTTGGAACCGGGCCGCGCATGATTTGTTCCCGGATTTTCAAAGGCGTTTCGGGACGATAAAGACGCCGGAAACTTTTTGGGGCTGAAAGTCGTTCACGAAATGCCCGGCAGGTGTCTGGCTGCAAATTTTTCCACGCGCGACCAGACTTCCTCTTCGCTGATGTTCCACAGGCAGCGCGGCGCGGGATAACGGCAGTAATCCGAGCACGGCATGTAAGGGCAGACCCGGCCCTCCATCCATTCCGCCGCCGGATGAAGTGGCGCGAACCACTCCGGCAGTTGCGGGCCGAAGAGGGTGAAGGTCGGCACGCCGCAGAACGCCGCGAGGTGGCCCGGCCCGGAATCGTTGCCGATAAATCCTCCGGCGCGGTCAATCAGCGCAATCAGCTCCGTCACCGTGGCGGGCGTGGCCACGGTGTTTTCGCCGGCCTTCAGCCACCATCCGCGCTGGTCGGGATCGCAGGCGATTTGCACCGGGATTTTTTGTCCGCGCAGGCTTGTGGCAAGCCGCCGGTAGTTTTCCAGCGGCCAGACGCGGACGGGCTGCCCGGCACCGCTGTGAATCAAGACGGTTTCCCGGCGGGGAACGGCGGGGATGGAAATTTTTTCGCGCGGCGGCAGTTCAATATCCAGCGCGCGGGCCACGGCGCGCCAGGATTCGTAACGGTGCGCCTCCGGCTCGGGCCGCGCCAGGGGCCGGGTCAGAAAAATCCGGCTGCCCACGCGCGGAAAGCCGATGCGGTCCCGGACGCCGGCGAGTTTCAGGAGCAGATGGTCGCGCGGATCCCATCGCGCGGAGAGGCCGGACGCGAAATGTTCCGTCGCAAGTTGCCGGCGCAGGCGGACTATTTCAAGCCACGGCCAGTGCCAGAGGCGGTATTTATTCTTGAACGCCGTCCACGGCGCGACGAACGGCACCACCCGCACCTCCGGCCAGAGGCGGCGCTGCAAATCGAGGGCGTAGGGTTTGGCGAGCAGGGTGATGTCGAAACGTTCCGCCGCGACGCGCAACAGGGGCGTGGCGATGATCAGGTCACCCAGCCCCCACAATTCCACGATGAGCAGTTTCGGTTTCAAGGCGGACGTGCTTCCGATGTCCTTTTCGGGAAATTCTTATCTTGGCAACACCGGCAACAACCGGGGCCGCTCCGGGATTCGCACCGGCGGCTCGACGGTTGTCATGGCGGGTTTCCGCACCAGGCGGCAGACGCCGCCGTTCAGGCTGATGCTTAATCCCAGCAGGCCGGCAAAAGCCGCCATGTCGCTCGAAAGCGCGCCGAAAATGAAGATGAAGGAAATGATTTTCGCCACGAACGAGGTGAAGAGAAAGGTGTTGACTGTTCGCAGCGCCGGGTCGCCGTAGTGCCGGTTGCGGTTGAGCGCCCAGATACCCGCGATCAAGAACCAGACAAAGGCGATGGCGCCCCAAATGCCAAAGGGCAGGATGACCGAAAGCGGCCCGTTGTGATAGTCGCCGGAAAGCGCAAGACCCTGTTCGCCGGGATCAATGCCGCGAAAGGCCGTGTCCCTGCCCATCAATTGGGCGTCTTGCTGGGTGATGGCGTAGCCCTTTCCCAAAATCAGGTGGGACGGCACCTGCGGCAGCAGCCCCTTCCACAGTTCGACGTGCCATTCCATGGAAGCCTGCGCGTCCGCCCGCACGGCGGCATCAATGTTCACGGGCAGGAACGATAGGACGCGCTGGAAGGTGTTAGGCAGACGGTTTGCCAGCGGAAGGCAGACCATCGCGGCCAGCAGTCCGGCGACGGCAAAAATCGGCAGCAGCTTGGTGCGGTGCATGCCTTCGATGAAAAATTGAATCATGAAGAGCAGCGCGCAGCTCAACAGCATCCCGCGAAATCCTCCCAAAAAAACCAGCGTCGAAAAACCAATGAAGGCCACCAGCCGCCACGGTTTGCCCGACCGGAAGATTCCATTGATTCCATACCGTGCCAGCATGTAGGAGAAAATCGCCATGGACATCGTGGCGACCCCGGCAAAACGCATGGTGTCTTCCGAGCCGGTATAGGCGTAAAAATCGGCCGGAAAAATCAAAAAGAGGAAATAAAGCGAAGCGGGAATAAATGCAATCAGGTCCCCCAGGGCGCTGATGCACCCGCCCAAAAAGAACATGGCCACATAACGTCCGGCCTGCTGGGCCGGAATCCGCCGCGCGGTGAGCGCAAAATAACCGAGGATTCCCGTCAGCAGGCCAATATATTTTCTGCCGCCCATGACCGAATTTCCCAGCGAGTGCAGGCCGATGCCTCCCGTCATTTTGGCCGTCCCCAGCGCCACCAGCGCCAGACAGGCCAACGGCAGGGTGATTTGCGGCACCGCGATGAACCGCATGTCCTTGTTGATCGCCCGTTGCAGTGTTGAAATGCCGAGGCTCACCATCAGCAGGGGCAGATAAACCGCCGGCCTGCCCGGCAGGAAAAAAACCACCAGCGGCAGGTTCCAGCTCAACACCAGCAGCGGGTGATGCCAGCGCAGCAAAATGGGGACGGCCAATACCAGCGCCAGCACGCCGATCGCGCCGAAGTTGGAGTAGCTGGGTGAATTGGCCAGCGACACGGCCACGGCGCCCACCACGATGGCCAGTGGGATGCAGATCGCATAGACGATCAGCGCTCTTAAAATGGCGGCGGAATTGTTCATTCAAAAACTGCACCCGGCCGCGACAACCCCGTTGCGCGCGGTTGTTCAACTTACCCGAACCCTGGAAACCTCGGCAACCGAATTGTTTGGCCCGCGCGCGGCCCGGAATCAAATTGACCCCGCCCGGATATAACAGCCCATCGGGCTCGGACGTTCAAACTCCGCCGGAACAAAGTCATTTTTCCTTGCGCCCGCGCTTCAACCCGCTTACAAACCGTCCTCAAAGGCCAGCATGAAAAAAATTTCCGTCATCGTGCCCTGCTTCAACGAGGAAACAGTCCTGCCCGGGCTTTTTGAGCGGATGACGGCCGCGGCCGCCGGCTGGGGCATGGAGTTTGAAATCCTCTGCGTGGACGACGGTTCCCGCGACCGCACCTGGGAGCTGCTCAAGGCGCAAAACCAAAAAGATCCGCGCTGGCGCTGCCTCTCGTTTGCGCGCAACTTCGGCCACCAGGCCGCCGTGAGCGCGGGATTGCATCACGCGACCGGCGATGCCGCCGTGGTCATTGACGCCGACCTGCAGGATCCGCCGGAGGAGATCGCGCGGCTGCTCGCCAAATGGCGCGAGGGATTCGAGGTGGTTTTTGCCACGCGCAAAAAACGCCGGGACCCGCTGCTCAAACGGATTCTCGCATGGGGATTTTACCGGGTGATCTCCGGGCTGGCGCGGTTTCCGATGCCGGCCGACGCGGGCGATTTCTGCCTGCTCGACAAAAAAGTCGTCGCTGTGATGAACGCGCTGCCGGAGCGGAACCGCTACCTGCGCGGCCTGCGGACGTGGTGCGGATTCCGGCAGACCGCCATCGAGTTCGAGCGCGGCGAACGCGCCGCCGGCGTGCCGCAATACACCTTCAAAAAATCCTTCCATCTGGCGATGGACGGCATCTTTTCATTTTCCACCGTGCCGCTGCGGCTGGCGACGTGGCTGGGGCTGGCGGTTTCGGCGTGCGCGTTTCTCGGCGCGGTTTTTACGCTCTGCGAAAAGGTTTTTGCGGAGCAATTCACGAAATGGGGTTTTCCGCCCGGCCCGCACGGCATCCCGACGATGGTGATTTCAATCCTGTTTCTGGGCGGCGTGCAGCTCATCTGCCTGGGCATCCTCGGCGAATACATCGCGCGCATTTACGACGAGGTGAAAGGCCGCCCGATGTGGATTCTCCGCGACAGCGCCGGCATCGGCCCCGCCACTCCGCCGGACAAATGAACGGTTTGCCCCATCTTCAATTTCCGCCGCTCATCCTTCAACCGTTTTCCAGCCCAGCACCTCGCGGTAAATTTCCAAGTGACGACGGGCCAGAATCAGCGGATGCCGGCGTTCGCGGATGATGCCGGCGTTGCCGATGGGCCGGGGATGTCCCTGTGCAATCCACCGGGCGATGGCGGCGGTCAGCCCAGGCCAGTCGTCCGGCGCAAAAAGTTCCGCCCCGGGCATGTCCCCGGCGCTGTCCACAATCCCTCCCACGCGGGCGCCGAAAAATTTCAAGTCCCGTCCCAATCCCTCGAGCACCACCATCGGGGCGGCGTCTTCCGTTGGAAAATGCAGCATGGCCGCCGCCGCATCAAAGCAGCCGAGCAGTTCGCCTTCGCCCGGCGTGCCCAGAAAGCGCGCGTATCCGGCGGCTTCCATCGGCTTGATCCGTTTTTGAAACGCCGCCGTGTAATCGGCCCCCAGCGGATGAATGTAGCCGGCGAAGCGGAATTCAAATTTCAATCCCTGCCGGTGCAGCGCCTCGGCCACGTCCAGCAGTTCCAATTGTCGTTTCCGCTCGGAGATGGCTCCCACGTTCAGCAAAACGCAGGGACGCGGATCGGTGTCCGGCGGCGGGTCCAGAAAGGTCTGCCGGAGCGGATGCGGCATCAGCCAGGTTTTCCGGGCGCGGGGCCGGACCAGATTCTCGGTGTAGGTCGAATTGCAAAACACGCCCAGCGTGCGGGGCAGGACGAAATTTTCCAGCCGCGCCGTCAGCCAGCCGTAGCTCCCGATGCGCGGATGTCCCAGCCGCGCCAGCTCGGCCATGTTCCCCTGCATGGCCACCAGATTTGGAAAACCGGAAAACGCGGCGCTGATGGCGCACTCCCGTTCCGTTCCATCGCCCTGCACAATGTCCGGCCGGATTTCGCGCAGCTTCCGGCGGACGGCGCGGATGCAGCCCTGGTAGCCCGTGCGCAGCCAGCCGATTTTGGGAACCAGCAGCGGATGAAACCAGATGTTGTCCGCCAGTTTTTCCGGCGATTGCACGCGCTGTTGCAGGCAGGAGACAACATGAACCTCCACGCCGGGCAGGCGCGCAAAACCGTCGAGCAGCGAGGCGGTGCCGCCGGGCAGACAGGGCGTCATTTCGGCGTAGCGCCGATAACTTTCGCGGAGGTCCATGGCCAGGAGGGCAATTTTCATTTCCGCACAAATATCAGACTGCACCATGCCCCGCAAGCGCCGCTCCGCCGCCGCCGGCAATGGTGCGCGACGCCCCGGTGAATTGTGTTTCGCCGTGCCGTTTGATTTTGTTACCCTTTCTTCCGTGAACGCGCTCGGCAAAATCGCCTTATACCTGCAGGCTGCGGCCGCCCTTCGATCGCCGCACTGGCTTGGACTGCCTTTGTTCCCCAAGTCGCTTTGCCCCGGCAGTCCGGCCAACCGCGGCGCTTACAACACGTTCATCATCTGGATCAAGGGGCTTGGCCTGTCTTCAGCCAAAATGATTGTGGATGTCGGGGCGAATCACGGCGATTTCTCGAAGGCGGCCAGCACCTGCTTCCCGGAGGCGGAGGTCCTGCTGGTGGAACCCCTGCCCAAAATGCAGCGTTGTCTGGAGCAAATCATCCGCATCCGGCGGAACAAATGGCGGCTGCTGCCCTGCGCCCTCGGCGCGGAACACGGAAGCCTCCCGCTTTTTGTGGATGAAGGCCGCGATGACATCGCCAGCCTGGTGGGGTTCAGCGAGGAATACCTGAAGGTCAATCCCCGCGCCCAGCCGGCGGGGAAAATGATCTGCGAGGTGAAAACGCTGGACGCGGTGGCGGCGGAGCTGGCGATGGACCACATTGACCTGCTGAAAATTGACGTGGAAGGTTTTGAGTTCGAGGTGTTGAAGGGTGCCGGACAGATTCTGAAAAAGACCGACGCGGTCATCATCGAGGTCTCGCTCGTGCGAAACACCGGAACATCGGGTCTCCTGGTGGAAATGCTCGGCTGCCTGGCGCGGCACGGGTTCCAGATTGTGAATGTCATTCCCTCGCTCTTCGACACTGACGAGCCGTGGAGGCCGCGCGAATTCAACGTCCTCGCCCGGCGGGGAATCAAATCACCTTGAATTGTCCGCCGCCCCGGCCTTTTTACTTTCCCGGCGTGGACGTTTCAGCGCGGTGAGCTTGTTGGGATGGGATGTTGAGCCGGGCCAGATGGCCGATGAATGTCTCTTCAAATTTCTGGAAGCTCAACCGGCTTTTCAATTCTTCATAACCGCCGATGCGCTCGCCGGTGCGGATGCGTTCCCACCATTTCAAGGCCGCCTGTGCCAGGGCCTGCGGATCGCCGACGGGCACAACCTCGCCGTTTTCCCCCAGCCGGATCAAGTCCGACGCGCCGGTGTTGGGTGTCGTGATCACCGGCAGGCCGCAGGCCAGCGCTTCCGTCACCACATAGGCAAATCCGTCTTCGACCGACGGGAACAACAGCAGGTCCGAAGTCTGATAACTCCGGATGTGTGCCTCCAGATCAAGATAGCCCAGCCATTCCAGGGGCAGGTCGGCATATCGAGGCAGGATGTGCTTCACGTCGTTGCGGATGTGGCGTTTCACCCGCAGCACCGCGTTGGGAACTTCCTTCCGGATCAGCCGGAACGCCTCCAGCAAATAGGGCGTGCCCTTGCGCAAACTCAAGCCGCCAGTGTTGAGAATGGTAAAGGGCCGGCTGGCGGGACGCGGCTCCGCCGGCGGGCGAAACATTCCCAGGTCCACCGGATAGGGGCAAAACAGGAGACGTTTGGGATCATGGCCGTGCTTCAAGAACGACTGCCGCACGAACGTGCTTGAAGTGAAGATGTAATCGGCCGCCGCCACCGACTCAACCGTGCGATCCTGATAATAGCGCGACGCCGGCGGATAGGACGATTCCCACTTTTTTTGTTCCGCGGCTATCAGATTCCAATGATCTTCGGGATGCGACGTCCATGCGTTGAGAAATGTCATCCCGCCGTGCTGTCGGGTCCAGCGCATGGCCCCGTTTGCAAACGCATAGCCGGTGAAAAAATGTTGTCCCGGACGCAGCAGGGATTGCACCCACCGGTCAAACAGCCCGAACATCCGGTAGCGGAGCGATTCCGCCTCATAAACCGGCAGGGTCCTGGCAAAGATGTAGTTGAACAATCCAAAAACCGGCTGCAACCGGGTGTGTTCCGGCGGCACGCCACGGGTTCCGCGCCGGGTGCCCAGGGCATAGAAATCCAGCAGCCCGTGGTTCTCCAGGGCGCGGGCGAAATTGTCATCGCCGGCCCGCGAGAAACAGGCCATGGCAAAATGTTGTTTTGAGGGCATGACGATGGTCAGGTCATCCGGCGTTGTTTTGAGAAGGCGGGGCGCGTTTCTCTTGGGAGGTTAGATGCCAATCCTGGTCGCCGATGTCAAAGAAAATGCGTTGCGCCCCGGCGCGTGTTTTCCGGCGATGGACCAATTTGCGCCGCCCGTCCGGTGCGGCTTGCATCCGGTGCGGGTTTGGGATAACTACAGGCCGCAATGCAATGCGCCTCCAGTTCCATACCCGCCCGGATTGCCCTGATAACCGGCGACTTGAACCTTGGCGGTGTCACCACCTTTCTCTGCAATCTGGGCGGCGAACTGGTCCGCCGGAAAGTTCCCGCTGCGGTGTTTAACTTTCGGAAGGACAACCCCATGACCTCGGATTTTGTGCGGGCGGACATTCCGGTTTTGTGCCTCGACGACCGGCGCGTTGTCTTTGAAGACCGTTTGAAAACCGTGCTGCTGGAGCTGGGCCGGTTCAAACCGTCCGTCGTGATGGCCACCCACGACGCGACTTCGTTTGAGGTGCTCCGCTATTTGCCGTCCGGCGTCTTCCGGGTCGGGGTCGGCCAGTCCGATCATTCCGGCGTCTATGAAATGATGCGGCATTACGCGCCGCACATGGATTTGCTGGCCGTGGTGTCCGAAACCATGAAGACCCGGGCGGAGGCCATGCCTGAATTTGGACGCGTTCCGGTGCGTTATCTTCCCTATGGCGTTCCCATTCCGCCGGACGACTGCCTGGCCGCGCGCCGTTTTGACCGGCCGCTCCGGATTCTTTATCTGGGCCGGCTGTCTCAGGCGCAAAAACGCGTCCGGTCATTTCCAGCCATCCTCGAATGGCTTAAATCCTCCGGCATTCCGTTCCACTGGACCGTTGCGGGCGAGGGGCCGGAAAAGGAATTTCTGGAACGCACGATGAAAGGTTCGGACACGCAAACAATCTCCTTTCCTGGGAAAATCCTGTATGCGGACGTCCCGCGCATCCTGTCCGAACATGATGTTTTCCTGCTGGCCTCCGACCACGAAGGCCTGCCGCTCAGCCTGCTGGAAGCCATGGGCCACGGACTGGTGCCGGTCATCAGCGATTTGGAAAGCGGCGTGCGCGAAGTCGTGGACGCCGCCACCGGCATTCTGGTGCCGGTGGACGACGTGGCCGGTTACGCGCGGGCGATCATCCATTTGCACGAACACCGGGCGGAACTGGCCGTCAAATCCGCCGCCGCCCGCGCGCGGGTCAAAACGAAATTTTCAACGCGGGCGATGGCCGACCGGTGGCTTGCTGCTTTTCCAAAAGAATCTCCCGCCGTTGACGGCTGGCCATCCGACTGGGACATCAAACCGCCGCTGCCCGCGCGCCATCCGGTTTATTTTTCCCCGGCCATGCGCGCCCTGCGGCGGCTGGCGGCAAAATTCCGGAAGTAAAATTCATTGAGGCCTCTGAAAAACTCAATTCTGAGTAGCAGCCGACGTAAGTCGGCTCCATTTTATTTCGATTTTAGGACAAAATGAGAGCGGACTCACGTCCGCTGCCACACTGTTTGAGGTCTTTCATCACGCTTTGGGAAAGATGTATTCCACCGCCTCCATCACCTGGCTGGCGGAGATTTCCTTCATGCAGCGGATGTCGTTGGGACAGCCGGTTTGCCAGTGTTTGATGGGCGACTCGTGCTGGCAGAAGGAGCAGGGCAGAGTTGCATAAACACCCTTTGCCGGAGTTCCCAACGGAAGGCGAAATTGAGGATTGACGGCCCCGAAGATTCCAAGCGACGGGACGCCCAGCGTTCCGGCCAGGTGAAGCAGTCCAGAATCAATTCCGATCAGCAGGCGGCACTGGGAAAGAACGGCGGCCGTCGTCAGCAGCGGCAAATCGGGCTGCATCGCCTCGACGCCCCGGAGTTTGTGAACCGGTGTGCCGTCGCGCCACGGTGAGCAAAAATGGAGAATGCGGCAAGGGTGGCTTTTGTGGAGCCCGTCCACAATTTCCTGCCACCGGTCTTCCGGCAATTCGCGAACCGGCCAGGTCCGGCCCGTGTGGATGGCGATGATGGTTTCTCCAAGTTGAAAATTGAAACTCTCCGCGGTGGCCTGCCGTTCCCCGCCTGGAATCGCAATGCGCGGCTGCCAGTCCTCCACCGGCAAATCGCAATCCTTGAGGAAGACGTGGGCCAGATGAAGTTTCTGCCCGCCTCGTCCGCGTTCGTCACTGGTCAGGGCTTCGTAATGCCGGTCCACCAGCCAGGCGGCTTTTTGCTGGGGGATTTTCATGCCGGGTGCAACGCCATGAACGGCATCAATCTCCCGGCAATTTTTTAAGAGCGCGTCGAAGGGTTTGAACGTGGCAAAGAGGATTAAATGCGCCGGGTATTTTTGCTTCAGGGCGCGATAGGCCGGGATGCAGCAGATGACATCGCCCAGCCCGCCGGTGCGTTCGAGCACAATCACCCGCTTCCAGTGCCGCAGACGGAGGAGCAGCACATGAAAAAGAAACAGGATTTTGTGCAGGGCTTTCATGTTCCGGCATGACGATCCGGCACTTCAATAAAACAGATTGTCATGTGCGTCGGCATTTTTGCAGGGGCATCCATAAACAGTTTCACCCTTGCGCCGGTGCGCTTTTCCAATAGGCAATGGCCGTGCCTTCAATTCTGACAATGTTTCTGCCCAGGCTGCGCCATTCCAAAATGAATTTTATCACTCCGGGATGGGTGACATCGCAATCGTGCCACAGAAAAGTGCCGGTTCCCCCGCACAGGGAAAAACACTTTTCCGAGTCCTGCTTGCAGTATTCGTAAGTATGCGAGCCGTCAATAAAGAAGAAGGTTGGGCGGCCAAACTCCTGAAAATTGATGGTGGCAGTATCCCCGAAGTGCTGCCGGATGCGTTGCTCCACCGGCTGCCCTTTGAATTCGCGGCCAACAATCCGCCGTGCAATCAGGTGGAAATCATCCTTGCCAGATCCATTCTTTGAATCCGGCTTCGCTGAAAAATCAGGAGGCAAATCCACGGTGTGGACAATTGCCTTGTCGAGGTTCTCGGCCATCGCCCTGGTTGTGTGTCCCATGTAAGTCCCGATCTCCAGCACTTCAACGGGATTCTCTGCCACGAGAATCGCAAGCAAGGCCGTCGCCTCATGAGCCGACAACATGCCGTCTTCATACTTTTGCACATTGAGCTTAACCGCCGCTTTTCGAGCGCCCAGAATCTCGCCCGGAGCCATCTCTGGAATGGACTTCAATTCCTTCTGGATATGGTTGTTGATCCGGTCTTGCATCGGATGAACGGCGCCCAGGCTGGCGAAACAGCCTTTGATGAATTCGGGGAAGCCAAGCCGCAAACCGCGGACAATGCTGGCGCCGTTCAAGCCCAGAAGAAATTGAATGCACTTTTTTGCCATGATTAAAAAGCTGATTTTGTCCGCCTCATCCGACCATGCGCCGAAATCTCAATGCCAGTGGATACCAAAGGGGCACGCCCGGTTCTTTCCGGCCCCATTTGCTCAACGGTCCCAGCTCGCGCAGCACACGGCGTCCGATGCACCCGCCTTTGTAGGCGGTTTCTCCCCACACCGGCGACTTGAGAATTGCGTCAGGATAAAAGTTGGTGAAAGGTTCAAACAATTCGGACAGGGTCCGGACGGTGAGCTGTTGCTCAAAGAAACAATCGCGTGCGTGATATTCAAGCGTGGTCACAAAAGTGTCGCCGGGAAAATGTTCATTCACCGCCTTGACCATGCCGCGGCGGATGTCATCCGGGATGTGCTCGAAAACTGAAATGCAGGCGACGTGGGTAATTTGCGGATGCTCCTTCAGCAGCTTTGACAGCGTTTCGTAATTGGCCAGGGTGCGATGGAAAATGATTTTCGAGGATGCCTCTTTTGGTTGCCCAATGTTGGCATCCATCACATGGACCTCCTTGACATACGGCGCAATTACCTGCGTGAAGAACCCTGCCCCCGTCTCCGGCGATCCGCCGCCGATGTCGAGAACCACGGAATCGGATGTCAATTCCAGCAATTCAATCGTCTGGTGGTATTCCCAGAAACGCTGGCTTAATTTGCCGCCGCCATAAACCTTGCCGTCCCATTCCGCTGGATGGCCGGGATCACCATAACACCGCCAGAGGGCGGCTTTTAATTTTTCAGTCAGGTTCATAAATGCAAATTAATAGCCCGGTTTCCAATGCCTGTCTTCCGTAACGTCGGCGTTTTTCCGCCAGCCAGTCATCGGCTGGCCACTGCGCGTGACGGAATCATTTTAGGCATTCGTTTGCGTTCCAAAAGTTCAAACCTTGCACGGCACCAGCGCCTCCAGCAGCCGGGCCGCCGGACGGGGCAATCGTGTTCCCGCTTCCTGAACCATTTCGGGAGGCAATCCGATGCGCAGAAAGAGAAATCCGCCGACGAATCCCGCCACGGCGCCGTGAATCACCAGCCGCCAGATGACCGGCAAATCAAGGGTCGCAAACCAGGTGATCGCCCCGACCACCGCCAGCACCACCGCGAGCTTCAAGGCCGGACGCACCCAGTCCACCGCCAGCTCCCCAAAACCGACCTGAAAATACCGCTCGCTCCGGCGCAGCCCGAATTGATATGAAAATGACACGAGGCACAGCAGCGAACAGACAAGGATTCCCGGCAGCCCCCACCGGTATCCGAGCAGCAGGGACAACGTCACAAAACAGCAGCCCTCCACAAAATAAATGTAACGCATGCCGCCAATCTGCTTCGTCACGGCCACAAAATTGCAGTGGGGCGCCTGCATCGCTGTGATGAAAATCCACAGTCCAAGCAGGACGTCATTCAGCGGCGACCACGCTATTTTCCCGCCGGTCCACACCGTGATGAACAGGCTGTTGCACAGCGCATACGCCATCCCCAAAAAAACTCCCAGGCTGGCGGTCAGCACCACCAGATTTTTGAAACGATAGCGCAGCCGTTCGGTTTCGTTCCGGGCCAGCATTTCGCACAAGCCGGGGCTTGCCGCGCTGTAGGGCTGGAACATCACCTGCCTCATCAGCAACCACAACTTGGTGCCGACGGACCAGGCGGCGGCAACCTCCAGTCCCAGCGTGCGGGACACAATGATGACCTGGCTGGCGGTGATCAGTTGCGCCCCCAGATTCATCAAAAAAACGTCCTTCCCAAAAAGGAACAGCTCCTTGAAAGTTTTCACCGAAGCCGTTCCCCAGTCGCCGGCGTGCGGCACAAACCCCAGCCGCCGGCAATGCCAGAAGAGATAGCCGGGGACAATCAGGGCGGTGATGGCGTTGGCATAGACGAACGAATAAATGCCGCATCCCTGGAACAGAAATAGCAGGAGCAGTCCCAGCGCCGCCGCCAGGCTGAAAATGCTCGCGTGGTTCGTGATGTCCATGCGCTGATGGGCGTAGAGCATCATCCCCAGCGGATTCGTGCAGAACGTGAAGGCCGCGATCAATCCCTGGATCCGCATCAGGTCCACGAACGTCTTCTGGTATTCCGGCTGGATTTTCATCAGCCCGGCCAGCAGCGGAGAACCCAGCGTGACCACGGCGAGCACGATCAGCCCCTGGGCGACGCTCACCAGCACGGACGCCTTGACCAGCGCCCCGTATCCGCCCGCGCCGCGCCGGTCCTTGTGATCCACCAAAAACCGGGCCAGCGCCGAATTCATCCCGAGGTCCACCAGGGCGATGTAGCTCATCAATTGCACCAGCAGCATCCACAGGCCGAACTCCGATTTGGAAAGCCAGTGCAGGATGAGCGGGACAGAGACCAGCGAATAAATCACGTTCACACCCAGTTGCAGGTAACTGGTGGTCACGTTGCGGGAAAAGTTTTTCAGCCGGCTCATTCGACAGGCATCATTGCGTCCGCAATGCTAACGGGATTAAGCCATTCATCAAGGTCGAATGGCGGAACATGGCGGCCCCGGCGGCGGTCCGGTCAGGTTTGCGGCGGCTCCGGCGGCTTGCGCGCGACGGATTTCCGCCCACGGCCGGCGCGCAGGCGCAGGGAAAAGGTCTCGGCCTCTTCCAGCCATTCGAGCTTTTCACGGAAGGACAGGCTGCGGTCGAGCCGCCGGTCAAATTCCCGGCTGCCTTCCGGCGTGCCCCAGCGCCAGTCCGGTTTGATGTGAAAAGGCCGTTTCATCGGGCGCGTTGCAGCTCTTCAATGTCCGTCAAATCCTGCGGACGCCCGGCGGCGCGCTTCATTTGCAAAAGCGTTTCCAGCGTCACCACCGGCGCCTGCACGCCGGGGCAGATTTCCAGCCGGTCCGCCCGCGAAAATTCGCTCGCAAAATCAAACGGTTCATAAATGAAAATATCAACGGGCGTCCGCTGGTGTTCATCGCTCCACAACTTGAGCACGATCATGTTCTTTTCCGTCCGCCAGCGCTCACGCGTCGCCGCGTCGGCAAACGCCTCCGGTTTTTCGGGGATGGCCAGCCGCCAGCCGGCCCGCAGCAGCGCATCGAGTCCGATTCGGGCATTTTCGCGTTCCAGCCCCAGCACAATGTCCACATCGCGGGTCAGCCGCACGAAGCCATGCGCGTTGACGGCCAGCCCGCCGACGATGAGATACCGCGCCTTGGCGGCGTTCAGCGCCCGGACAATGGTTTCAACGCTGCGGACTTCCATGGTGGGTCAGGGTTGCGGCGGCGCCGGCGGCTTGCGCGACGCGGTTTTCAGGCCGAGCGCGCTCATGAAAAAACTGGAAAACACGGTCTGCACACCCAGAACAATCAGCGTGGCGGCGGGAATCAGGTGGCGGAGGTTCTGCTCGTAGTCGAGCGCGCCGTAACCGTGCTGCCGCCAGATCCAGACTGCGCGCAGGAACCAAAGAATTCCCGCCAGCAGCACGACCAGGCCGGACAGGATGCCTTTTTCCAGGTTGAAAAAATTGAAGACGCGGGAAAATTTCGGGTCGTCCGGCAGAAGTCCCTCGGCGATGGCAAACACCTTGGTGAAAAATGCAAACGCGACGAGCTGGAAGCCGACGATGACGGCCATGCACGCCATCATCAGCGTCCCGACGTTCAAAACGACTCCGCCGACGGCAATGTTTTGAACCGCCAGCGCGCCGCCCAGAACCATTCCGAGCAGCGAGAGAAAAATCCCCGGCGCAAAAAACAGCCAGCGCGGCGAGAACAGCAGCATGAACCGCAGATGCCGCCAGCCGTCGCGCCACGGCTTCAAATGCGGCGGGCGCGACCGCCCGTCGGGCCGCAGCGTCACCGGCACCTCCGCGATTTTCAATTGCTTGAAGGTGGATTTGATGACCATCTCCGACGCGAACTCCATGCCGGTGGTCTGCAAATCCATTTTTACGAACGCGGCCTTGGTGAAGCCGCGCAGCCCGCAGTGAAAATCGTGCGCGGGGCATTTGAAGAAAAGCCGGCCGATGAACGACAGCACCGGATTGCCGAGCCGCCGGTTTTTCCACGGCATCGCGCCGGGCAGAATCGTCCCGCCGCCGGCGGGAAACCGGCAGCCCATGACGAGTTCAAAGCCTTCCTGGAATTTTTTGACGAACCGGTCCGCCTCGGAAAAATCGTAGCTGTCGTCGGCGTCGCCCATGAGAATCCATTTGCCGGACGCGGCCTGGATGCCGCCGCGCAGCGCGCTGCCGTAGCCTTTTTCCCTCACCGGCACGAGGCGCGCACCAAGCTTCTCCGCGATGGCCGGCGAGCCGTCGGTGCTGCCGTTGTCGGCGACGATGATTTCGCCGCGCACGCCGGCGCGCTGGATGCCGAGCCGCGCCGATTCGATGCAGCGGGCGAGCGTTTCCGCCTCGTTCAGGCAGGGGATGACGATGCTTAATTCCACGGAATCGGCCACGGGCGGATTTTATTCAAATGCCCCGGCCTTTGGCGAGCGCGGGTTTTTTGCGGCTGGCATTTGCGTCGCAAGTGATTACGCTATGCCCGCTGAATGAAAACACTTTTCAACGACATCGAATCCGTCGTCGCCGACATCCGCCGGGGCAAAATGGTCATCGTCGTGGATGATGAAGACCGCGAGAACGAGGGCGATTTGATCATGGCCGGGCAGTTCGTCACGGCCGCCGCCGTCAATTTCATGGCCCGGTTCGGACGCGGGCTGATTTGTGTGCCGACCACCGGCGAGCGGCTCGAACAGCTCGGCGTCGCGCGCATGGTCAAGGAAAACCGCGAGAGCTTCCGCACGGATTTTCAGGTGAGCGTGGATGCCGCGCGCGGCGTCACCACCGGCATCAGCGCCGCCGACCGCGCCAGAACCGTCCAGGTCATGGCCTCGCCCACCGCCGTGCCGGAGGATTTGATCCAGCCCGGCCACATTTTTCCGCTGCGCGCCCGGCCCGGCGGCGTGCTGCAACGCGCTGGCCACACCGAAGCCGCCGTGGACCTGGTGCGGCTCGCGGGCTGTCGCTCCATCGGCGTCATCTGCGAAATCATGAACGACGACGGCACGATGGCGCGGCTGCCGCAACTGGTGAAATTCGCCCGGAAATACCGGCTGAAAATCTGCACGGTCGCCGACCTCATCAAGCACCGGCAGACGCGGGAGAAACTGGTCGAGCGTGTCGAGACCGTTAAAATGCCGACGGATTACGGCGATTTCGATTTGCACTTGTATCGCTCCAAGATTGACGGCCAGCATCACCTCGCGCTGGTTCACGGCGACGTGGCCGGGCGCGGGAAGGTTCTCGTGCGCGTCCACAGCGAATGCCTGACCGGCGACGTGTTCGGCTCGCGCCGCTGCGATTGCGGCTCGCAACTGCACCGGGCCATGCGGCTGATTGCCGCCGCCGGACGCGGCGTGATTGTTTACATGCGGCAGGAAGGGCGCGGCATCGGCCTCGCGCCCAAAATCAAGGCCTACAAATTGCAGGAGCAGGGCTACGACACCGTCGAGGCCAACGAAAAACTCGGCTTCGGAATGGATCTGCGCGAATACGGCATCGGCGCGCAAATCCTCGTGGACCTCGGCCTGAAAACCATCCGGCTGCTGACGAACAATCCAAAGAAAGTCGTCGGCCTGGAAGGCTACGGACTGGAGATCGTCGAGCAACTGCCGATTCGCGTGAAACCGAATCCCCACAACGAGCGGTATCTGAAAACGAAACGCGAGAAGATGGGGCATTTGCTGTGATTATGTTAAAACCCGTCAAAACCAAAACCATTCGCGCCGGCGGCGGCACATTCGCCATCGTCGCATCGTGCTACAATTCGGAATACGTGGATGCCATGCTGCACGCGGCGCGGGAGACGCTGCTCGCGGCGGGCGCGCGCATCCGTGTCGTGCGCGTGCCGGGTGCGTTTGAAATTCCGGCGGTGGCGGCGCGGCTGGCGCAATCGGGGCGCTACGCTGCCGTCATCTGCCTCGGCGTGATTTTTCAGGGCGAGACGAGCCACGCGCAGCACATCGGCGTGGGCGTGACGCACGCGCTGGCGCAGATCCAGGTCCTCCACAAACTGCCCGTCATCCACGGCGTGTTCGTTTTCGACAAGGTGAAACAAGCCAAAGTCCGATGCCTCGGCAAAAAACACAATCGCGGCACGGAGACGGCGCAAACGGCGATGGAAATGGCCCGCGTGATGAAAAGCCTGCCCGGCTAGAACATTTGTAGCCGCCTTGTTGGCCCTGCCCGAGCTTCCGGTTTGCGCGTTATTTCCGCCGCCCGGCGGAATTTGAAGGTGAATCCAGTCCGCTCCGGAACCGGTTGCCGGTGCCATTACCATATTTTGGCGCTTTCGCATCACGCCCGCCGGCTTGGGATGTTGCCGGGGCAAATCGGGTTTCCCATCGGCGCCGGAATCGTTCAAATGCCTCGCAACTCGTTACTTGTGAAAAGTTTCACAAAGCGCTTGCCGACGGGCCGAACGAGTGTTAGTTTCACTTCTATGGATTATTCGATAACAAACTGACTTATGAAAAATATTTCCGCAGTTCTGGCGATTGGAATTTTTGCCGCGTGGCAGGCCGCCTCCGCGGCGGACATCACCGGCGTCATCACTCTCAAGGGCACGCCGCCGGCGGAAAAGGAAATCACGCCGATGATGGACAATCCCGATTGTGCCGCGATGTATAACGGCAAAATGCCGACCACGCATTTTTATGTCGTCGGTCCGAACGGCGAGTTTGCCGACGTGGTGGTTTCGTTGAAGGGCATCACCGGCCAATCCACCGGCGCCGGCGCGCCGGCCGCCGTGCTCGACCAGAAGGGCTGCCTTTATTCGCCGCAAATCCTCGCGGTTCAGACCGGACAGAAGATCGTTGTCAAGAATTCCGACAGTTGCGTCCACAACGTCCACAGCACGCCGGCGGTGGCCGGCAATGCAGAGCACAACGACGTGCAGATGCCCGGCGGCCCGGACCTGACCTACACCTTCCCGCAGCCGGAAATGTTCCTGCGGTTCAAATGCGACGTGCATTCGTGGATGTTCGCGTGGGTGAGCGTGTTCGACTCCCCGTATTTTTCCGTCAGCGACAAGGACGGCAGGTTCGTCATCAAAAACGTGCCGCCCGGCAAATACACCGTCGAAGCCAACCACCGCAAGCTCGGCGCGCAGACGCAGGACGTGGAGGTTGCCGACAAGGACGTGACCGTGAATTTCACCTTTGCCGTGAAATAAATTTGGGGGTGGGGTGCCCCGGCATTCGTGCCGGGGCAACTTTTTCTGAAAATGAACAACAAAGCTCAAAACACAAATGATCCGTGGCTGCACCTATTCGCCGTGCTAACAGCCATCATAACATTTCTGCTGCTGGGCGTCGGCGGCCTGGTCACCAGCCACGATGCCGGCATGTCTGTGCCCGACTGGCCGACGAGCTACGGCTACAACATGTTTGCGCTGCCGATCAAATTCTGGAAGGGCGGCGCGTTCTTCGAGCACTCGCACCGGCTGCTGGCCTCCGGCGCGGGTTTTCTGACGACGGTTCTCACTGTCTGGCTCTGGCTCAAGGATTCGCGCCGGTGGATGAAATGGCTCGGCGTGCTTGCGTTCCTGCTTGTCGTCGCGCAGGGCGTGCTCGGCGGGCTGCGCGTGACGATGCACATGGATTCGCTCGGCATTTTTCACGGCGTGCTGGCGCAGTTCTTTTTCGTCCTGACCTGCGCCATTGCGCTGTTCACGAGCCGGTTCTGGACTGAATTCGCCGCGGATAAAAACAAATTCTCCGTCCCGCGCGGGCTGCGCGGCCACATTCTTTTCGTCACCATCCTGATTTTTCTGCAATTGATTCTCGGCGCCACCATGCGGCATCAGCACGCCGGCCTGGCGATTCCCGATTTCCCGTCCGCCTACGGCAAAATCTGGCCCGACATCAGCCCCGGCGCCGTCGCGCATTACAACGCGCAGCGGATGGATGTGAACGGCGAGAATTCCATCACCGCGTTCCAGATCGTTTTGCAAATGGTCCACCGCGCGGTGGCGCTGGCGATTTTTGCGGGCGTGGCGGCGGCGGCGTGGTTATCCCGGAAACGTCTCGGCGGAAAAAATCCGCTGACGAAGCTCGCCTGGTCCTGGCTTGCGCTGATCGTCGTGCAAATCGCGCTCGGCGCGTGGACGGTCTGGTCGAACAAGGCCGCCGACGTGGCGACGGCGCATGTGCTGGTCGGCGCGCTGTCGCTCGTGCTCGGCGCGTTCTGGTGCATCCTCGCCTTCCGCCGTCCGGTGTCATCGGCGGAAATTGCCCCGTCCACGGCAACCTCCGGTTCGTTCGGAGCAACCCCGGCGATTGCCGCCAACAAATGACATGAAAGAAATCTCCGCGGAAATTTCAATCTCAACACAAAGCCTCCGGGCTGAAAAAAACTGGTTGTCGGTCTTCGCCGATCTGGTCAAGGCCCGGCTGACGACGCTCGTGCTGCTGACGACGCTCGTCGGTTTTTACGCCGGTTGGAGCGGCCCGATGAATTTCGTGCTGATGTTCAACACGCTGGCGGGCACGGCGCTGGTCGCGGCGGGCGCGGCGGCGTTGAACCAGTTGCTCGAAAGCGAATACGACGCAAAAATGCGCCGCACGCAAAGCCGCCCGCTGCCGTCGGGCCGGTTGCAGCCGGCGACCGTTGCCATTTTTGGCGGCGTCAGTTCCGTTGCCGGCCTGGTTTATCTCGCACTCGGAGTGAATCTGCTCACGAGCGTCCTCGGCGCGATCACGCTGGTCAGCTACCTTTTCATTTACACGCCGCTGAAGCGCATGACATGGCTGAACACGGCCATCGGTGCGGTTCCCGGCGCGTTTCCGCCGCTCATGGGCTGGACGGCGGCGCGCGGCGAATTGAGCGGCGAAGGCTGGGCGCTGTTTGCGATTCTGGCGTTCTGGCAAATCCCGCATTTCTTCGCCATCGCGTGGATTTATCGCGACGAATACGCGAAGGCCGGCTTCGTGATGCTGCCGAACGTGGACGCCGGCGGCCGCCGCACGGCGCAACAAACCGTCAGCCATGCACTCGCGCTTGTGACCGCGAGCCTGGCGCCGTTCGCCCTCAAAATGGCCGGGCCGGTTTATCTTGCCGCCGCGCTGGTTTTGGGCGCGGGATTTTTGTGGTGCGCGGTTCAATTTTCGCGGCAGCTCACGCTGGCGCGAGCGCGGCAATTGTTTCTGGCCTCGATCATTTATCTGCCGCTGCTGCTGGCGGCGCTGGTTTGGGACAAGGTGAAATGAAATGACTAATTCCTAAATCCGAATGACTAAAGAAGAACCAATGACTAATTCCCAAAATGCCGGTCGGTTGGCGGAAGCGAGTTCGTCATTCGGGATTCGTCATTCTTTAGTCATTATGGTTTCGTCATTAGTCATTTTTCAAAACTGAATTTCATGGCTGATTTCCTGAATCAATTTCCGCCGCATCGTGATGCCGAACCCGCTCGCGACAAGCACGCGCACCACGACCCCGGCTTCCTGCGCAGCTATGTTTTTTCGACCGATCACAAAATCATCGGCATCCAATACGGCCTTACGGCGCTGGCTTTTTTGCTGGTTGGATTTTTCCTGATGCTGCTGATGCGCTGGCAGTTGGCGCATCCGGGCCAGCCGGTTCCCTTTCTCGGTCCGCTGCTGGAAAAAATGCTCGGGCCGGTGATGGCCGGACACGGCACGATTTCGCCGGAGCTTTACAATTCCTTTGGCGCGATGCACGGGACGATCATGGTTTTTCTCGGCGTGGTGCCGCTGGCGTTTGCGGCGTTCGGCAATTACGTCGTGCCGTTGATGATCGGCGCGCCAGACATGGCGTTCCCGCGCATCAACATGGCGAGTTACCAATCGTATTTGCTCGGCGGCCTCGTCATGCTGGTGAGCTTCTTCATTCCGGGCGGCGCGGCGCAGGCGGGCTGGACCTCGTATTCGCCGCTGGCCACTTCGATTCCGACGCACGGGCAGGCGTTCTGGCTGGTCGGCATGGTGCTGCTCATCACGTCGTCGCTGCTGGGCGCGGTGAATTTCATTGCCACCATCATTCAACTGCGCGCGCCGGGCATGACGTGGATGCGTCTGCCGTGGTTCGTCTGGGCGCAACTCGTGACGGCCTTCATTTTGTTGCTGGCGTTTCCGCCGCTCGAAGCCGCGGGCGTCATGCAATTGATGGACAACGTGGCGGGCACGAGTTTCTTCCTGCCGACGGGACTCGCGGTCGGCGGCAAGCTCGCGCACATCAGCGGCGGCGGCAGCCCGTTGCTGTGGCAGCATTTGTTCTGGTTTCTCGGCCACCCGGAAGTCTATGTCTTGATTCTGCCGGCGATGGGCACGGTCTGCGAAATCATCGCCAACAACACGCGCAAGCCGATCTGGGGCTACAAATCGCTCGTGTTCTCGTCGCTGGCCATCGGGTTCGTGTCGTTCATCGTCTGGGCGCACCACATGTATCTGACCGGCATGGGCACGAAAATTTCCGCGTTCTTCCAGACGACGACGATGCTCATCTCGATTCCGTCGGTCATCATTTTGACGTGCCTGCTCATTTCGCTGTGGGGCGGCTCGATCCGTTTCAACACGCCGATGCTGTTTGCGCTGGCGTTTCTGCCGATGTTCGGCATCGGCGGGCTGACTGGCCTGCCGCTCGGCTTCAACGCCAGCGATGTTTATCTGCACGACACCTATTACGTCATCGCGCATTTCCATTACGTCGTCGCGCCGGGGACGATTTTCGCGCTGTTCGCCGGGATTTATTATTGGTATCCGAAAATGACCGGACGGAAAATGAACGAGTTCTGGGGCCGCGTGCATTTCTGGTGCTCGTTCGTTTTCATGAATCTGGTTTTCATGCCGATGTTCGCGCAGGGCATCAAGGGCATGTTGCGGCGCATGGCCGATGGCGGCGCGAATTACTCCGCCGCGCGCGTGCCGGGCGCGATTGATACGCTGCCGGGATCCATCATGGGATTGCACGTCTGGATTCTCTGGGCGGCGATGGCGCTGGGCATCGCGCAAATTCCGTTCATCATCAATTTATTCTGGAGCATCCGGCATGGCGAAAAGGCCGGCGACAATCCGTGGAACGCGACCACGCTCGAATGGCAGACACCCACGCCGCCGCCGCATGGGAATTTCGCCACGCCGCCGCGCGTTTATCGCGGGCCTTACGAATACAGCGTGCCCGGCCACGCCACCGATTTCACGCCGCAAAATGAGCCGGACAAGAAATGACTAATTCCTAAACCCTAATGACTAAAGAATTTCCAATAACTAATGCCCAAACCGCCATTTGTGCGGCTGAAGTGAATTCGTCATTCGGGCTTCGTCATTCTTTAGTCATTAAACTTTCGTCATCAGACATTCAAAACTCCATTCCGCACTCCGCACTCCGCACTCCGCGTTTCTAAAATGGACATTCCCTACACAGTTCAACCGCGACCGGACACCGGCCTTTACAACGCCAAGCTCGGCATCTGGCTGTTCCTCGCGTCCGAGGTCATGCTGTTTGGCGGGCTGTTTTCCGGTTATGTCCTGCTGCGCGTCGGAGCCGACCAATGGCCGCACGGCTGGTTGAGCGTTCCGCTCGGCACGGCCAACACCCTCATCCTCGCGCTCTCGGCCATCACCACGCTGCTCGCGTGGGTCGCGTGCAAGGTCGGGCATTTCGGCAAGTTCAAGTTCTTCCACGCCTGCACGCTGCTGCTGGCGCTGACGTTTTTGTGCATCAAAGGCTACGAGTATCACGACAAATGGATCCACTACGAAATCAAGCTGAACGACGGCACCTTTGCCGACGGCCACCTCGTTGAAAAATCCGCCGACTTCGACCTCGCCAAGAAGACCGGCACCTTCACCATTCACGGACGCATTGTGACGGACGAAAACGACCTCTACGATTTGCGCGCGCAGAAAAACATCCAGTTGAAGGAAATCACCGTTCCCGCCGCCGACATGAAGTCCCTGGAAAATTACGGCCCGTGGCACAACACCTACCTGGCGCTTTACTTCACGCTCACCGGCCTGCACGCGCTGCACATCCTCGGCGGCAGCATCGTCATCGGCTACCTCTGGGGGCCGGGCCGGCGGATGTGGAAGACCGACCCCGGGCGGTTCACCAACCGCATCGAGGTCTCCGGCCTGTTCTGGCATTTCGTGGACCTGGTCTGGATTTTCCTGTTTCCTGTCTTATATTTGACATGACAAAGATTTATGAGTGAATCGCACCCAGTCGAATTCAACAGCTATCTGCGCCGGTGTCTTTGCGTTTTCATCGCGGCCGTGTGCGCCGTGTCGCTGATGATCTGGGCGTCTTATCTGCCGCACGAGCGGTTCACCTGGGCGGCGAAGGTGGCGATGATCCTGTCCGTCGCCTGCTGCAACGCCCTCGTCGTGGCCGGATTCCTGATGCACATGATTTCGGAGAAGAAAATGATTTACACCGTGCTGGGCTTCACCGTGTTTTTTGTCGCCGGCCTGGTCGGGCTGACGGTCTGGGCCACGCACGATTTGCCGGCGGGCGCAACACACTGACATGTCACTCAAAGCCTTCCATCTCATTTTTGTGACGCTGCTGACGGCGCTGTCGTTCGGCTTCGCCGCGTGGGCGTTCAACGCAGAGCGTCCGGGCTTTGGCGTGGCTGGCATCGCCACCGGGATTCTGGTCATTATTTACGGCATTTATTTTTTGAAGAAACTGAAAAAAATCAGCTACCTATGAAATTGCCTCCTAAAATCATGGTTGCCGCCGTCGCGCTCGCGCCGTCGCCGCTGTTTGCCTGCGCTGCGTGCTACGGCAAATCCGATTCGCCGCTGGCCCACGGCATGAACTGGGGCATCTTCACCCTGATGGGCGTCATTCTGACCGTGCTGACGTGCGTCGCGCTCTTCTTCGTCCACGTCGTCCGCGGCGAGAAGGCGCAGATCGAGGCCGAAAACAATCCGCCGCCGCAAAACCCGCCCAAGCTATGACCGAGTGGTTCGCCAATCATGTTTTAGGAATGCCTGAACTCGCCTCGAAAAATGGCGAGTCGGTGGACGCGCTGATTGTCTATGTCCACTGGCTGATGATTGCGCTGTTCATCGGCTGGCTGGTTTATTTCGGCTACGCGGTCTGGCGTTTCCGTGCCTCGCGTAATCCCAGGGCCGATTACCACGGCGTCAAGAACCACGCGTCGAGCTACCTCGAACTGACCGTCGCCGCCATCGAGGCCGTGTTGCTCGTTGGCGTGGCCATCCCGGTCTGGGCGAAGGCCGTGAACCAGTTTCCCGACGCGAAGGATTCCACCGTCATCTACGTCATGGCGCAGCAATACAACTGGAACATCCGCTACGCCGGCCCCGACGGCGTGTTTGGCCGGCAGGACATGAAATTTATCAGCGACTCAAATGTCTTTGGCGTTGACCCAGCCGATCCGGACGGCAAGGACGACATCCAGACGCTCAACGAAATCCACGTCCCGGTCGGCAGGCCCGTCATCGTCTATGTCAGTTCCAAGGACGTGATTCATTCCTTCAAGGTCGTTGCCATGCGCGTCTGTCAGGATGCGATTCCCGGCCTGCGGGTGCCATGCTGGTTCACGCCCACGAAGATCGGCCGCTATCAGGTCAACTGCGCGCAGCTCTGCGGCGGCGGCCACTCGGCGATGACCGGCGGATTTCTCACCGTGGAAAGCCAGGCGGACTACGACAAATGGCTGAAATCCAAATCCGGCACGGCGGCGGCCGCCGGCGGTTTTGAGTAACAACCCTTGCCTGTCCGATCCAGGCAACGCAGCTACTGGCTTGCGGCGGCGCATTTTCGAGCGCACTATTTCCAGAGGATATGTCCGAATCTTTCCAACAATTGCCGCGAACGCTCTGGCTCGGCCTCGGCCTGCTCCTCGGCATTCTCGGTCTGGCTTATCTGCTCTCGCTGGCGGAATTCAAACAGCAGCACGCGCTGCCCGTGATCGGCGCGGTCGCGGATTTCACGCTCACCAACCAGGACGGCAAAGTCACCACGCTCGCCGGCTTGACCAACCGCGTTTGGGTCGCCGACATCATTTTCACCCGCTGCACCGGGCCGTGCCCCATCATCACCGGCCACATGAAATCGCTGGAGGACGCGCTGCCCAAAACCAGCGGTGCGGAACTCGTCACGCTCACGACGGATCCGGATTACGACACGCCGGCCATGATGAAACGATACGGCGAGCGCTTCGGCGCGGATTTCAATCGCTGGACATTTTTGACCGGCACGAAGACGGAAATCGGCGCGCTGGGCGCGGGCAGCTTGAAATTGAGCGCCGTGCCGGTGCCGGCTGCGGATCAGACCAACGCGGTGGATTTGTTCATTCACACCACGATTTTCGTCATCGTGGACAAACACGCGCGGCTGCGCGGCTCGTTTGAAACCGTCGGCGACGGCGTGGACTGGACGAACGCCGTCCAGCCGCGCATCGCCGCCGCCGTGCGCCAACTCGAACGCGAGCCGTGAGCATTCACGACCTGCCCGCCGTCAACGCCTCGCTCAACGGCTTGAGCGCGGTGTTCCTGACCGCCGGTTTTGTTTTCATCAGGCGCGGAAACAAAACCGCACACCGCAATTGCATGATTGCGGCGTTCGTCACCTCGATTGTTTTCCTGGCGTGTTACCTCACCTACCACACCTGGCTCGCCGTGGTGCTGCATCAAGGCCCGACGCGGTTCCTTGAACCGCAATGGTTCCGCCCGGTCTATCTGGCAATCCTGCTCACGCACACCGTGCTGGCGGTGGTGATTGTGCCGATGATTTTAATCACGCTGAACCGCGCGCGGCTGCAACGCTTCGAGCTGCACAAAAAAATCGCGCGCTGGACATGGCCACTGTGGATGTATGTGTCCGTGACCGGCGTGGCGGTTTATCTGTTGCTCTACCAGATTTTCCCGCAAACCAAACCGTAGCCGCCGACGTGAGGATTTTTTGAATGTCAACCACCGCCAACGTCACGATTCACCGAAGCCAGTTTCCAGAAGCTGTCCGTCGTGATTTGCTGGAATCGCTCCGCGCGCGGCGCGTGAACCACAAGTTCCACTACGACAGCGTCAAGCAGACGCAGAAATGGCTGGCGCTGCATCAGGCTTACTCGCCGACGCGGAACGACGCGGATTGCCGGGTGATTTACGAAAAGGGTTTTGCGGCTGCGGCGGAAAAAATCCGGGCCAAGCGGGTTCATGTCATCGGCCTCGGCTGCGGCGGCGGGCAAAAGGACGCGCGGTTGCTGAAATTGCTGAAAGCGCGCGGCAGTAAAATCTTTTATACGCCATGCGATGTCAGCGCGGCGATGGTTCTGGTCGCGCGCGAAACCGCGCTGGCCGTTGTGCCGGAGAAAAATTGTTTTCCATTCGTCTGCGATCTGGCGACGGCGGACGATTTGGCTGAAATGGTAGGGTTGGCGCGCTGCGCCGACCGGACGCCGCAGCGCGGCGTCCCTACCGTGCGACTCGTCACTTTCTTCGGCATAATCCCCAATTTCGAGCCGGAGGAAATTCTGCCGAGGCTGGCGTCGCTCGTCCGGCGAAAGGATTTCCTGTTGTTCAGCGCCAATCTCGCGCCGGGAACCAATTACATCGCCGGAGTCAAAAAAATCCTGCCGCAATACGACAACGATTTGACCCGCGACTGGCTGATGACGTTTCTGCTCGATCTGGGAATTGAAAAATCCGGCGGCGAACTGCGCTTTGCCATCGAGGACGGCGGATTTGGTTTGAAGCGCGTCGTGGCGCGGTTTCATTTCTCCCGCGCGCGGCAAATCGAGGTGGACGGCGAAGGCTTCAGGTTCCGCCGCGGCGACTCCATCCGGCTTTTCTTTTCGTATCGCTACACGCCGGAGCGCGTCTGCAAAATGCTGGCGGGATACGATCTGCAGGTTTGCGATCAATGGATTACGAAGTCGCAGGAAGAAGGGGTTTTTCTTTTGCGTCGTAGCGGCGTCTCGGCAGAGCGCCGCACTTGAAAACAGAATTCAGCGGCGCTCTGCCGGGACGCCGCCACGAACTAAAACGCCTTCATCGTCTCCAACACGGCGCGGATGCGCGGGATTTCGTGTGTGCGGAACAAATCGGTTTTGCCCAGCGCCGCCAGCACGGCAAAGAACGGCTCGGCGCAGCGGACTTCCTCGCGGAAAAATTCGAAGGCGTGCGGCAGGGCGTGGCAGATGGGAAAACCGAGATCCCGCAGCCGGAACGTGTTCAGAAAAATGTTCATCTGGTGCCGCACGCGCACCGCGCTGTCCTGCAAGTTGCGGTAATAAAAGCCGAGGCCGGGATCAAGGATGATTTTCTCCACGCCGCCGCGCTGCGCGAGTTCAATCTGGCGCGAAAAATAATCGCGCATCATCGGAATGGGGTCGGCGCCCAGATCGAAGTCGCCCACCTCGCGGACATTTTTGCCCGCGACATAACAAATGATGACGGCGGCATCGTGCGCGGCGACCATTTTGAACATTTCTTTCGATCCGGCGGTTCCCGTCAAATTCAAAACGTTCGCGCCGGCCGCGAGGCACGCACGAGTTACTTTTGGCGAATAGGTTTCGACGGAAACGGGAATCTTCGCCGCGCGCAATTTTTTGATGACGGGGATCAACTTGCCGGTCTGCGCCGCATCGCCCACGCGCGCGGCATGGGCGAGCGTGGATTCCGCGCCGATGTCCACGATGTCCGCTCCTTGCGCCGCGAGCACCTTCCCGCGTTGCGCCGCCGCCTCCGCGGACAGGCAGACGCTCTCGCGATACCAGGAATCGGGCGAGAGATTGACGACGCCCATGACGGCGGGTTGCGAGTTGAAATGGAATTTCCTGCCGCCGATGGAGAATTCCTTCACGCGCGCGGAAGCGGCGGCGCGGTTCTTCTCCAGCAGTTCCCCCAGTTGCTCGATTTTCAACATCCGGCAAATCGTAAATCGGAAATCCCGAATCGTAAATGGAAAGTGGCGTGTGCGCGCAACATTTGTCTCCCGCAGCCGCCCGCGCAAGATGGCGCTTATGCCGAATTCAGTTGCTCACTTTGACCGTCACAAACTCGGAGGTCAGGATGCCGGTGGCGTCCCGGGCGACCACAGAAAGCGTGTGCGGTCCGTTGGCCACGGTTGTCGTGTCCCAATTGATTGAAAAAGAATCTTTCTTGCCTGCAACTTCGGAACCAATGTCCGCGCCATCCACCCTGAATTGAGCGCCCGCCACGCCGATGCCGCCGCTGCGGTGAACGGTGACCGAACAGGAAATTGTTCCCGACACCGTCGCCCCGCTGGCCGGAGCCGTTATCACATTTGAGAACGCCAGGTTTTCACCTGGCAGCACCGTGCGGCAGATGCGAAAACCAATTTCCTCGCTTTTGGTGTCAGGCTTCCACTGCCAATGGTTTGCCGACATTTCGTGATGTCCGCCGTCATTCCAAAACGCGCCGCCTTTGGCGATGCGTTCGCCGCCCGTCGCCGGGCCGGTCTGATCAATTTGCAGCGTCGCCGGATAATTGTTGCTGCTGCCGGTGTCATAGCGGTCGTTGCACCATATCCACAAGTTTCCTGTCATGTCATAAACTCCGTAGGAATTCGGTCGCAACGTGCCTGCGTCATGGGTTTCACCGTGACTGTTGCCGGTGGCGGAATTCCGGTTCGCCGCACCATCGCTCCACGAATACAGCAATCCGTTGGTGTTATATTCGTCGCCGTAAAACAGCAGCGTGGTCGTCCGCGCCCGCGTGACAAATTCATTTTCCGCCGAGGTCAGCAGACGATAGCCGTTTTTGGTGATGTCAACTTCACCCGCCGCCGAATAGGACGGCGTCAATCCTTCCTGCCGGCTCAAATCGTTGCAATAGGCGATGGCCTCGTTCCACGACACCCGATCCACGGGCAGATTGAGGTCGCCCGGCACCTGATGCTTGCTTGGATTGGTGCGACCGCCGACCGCGATGTATTGACCCTGCGACACTTGCGTCGCGCGCATCAAAAAATCATAGGTGAACCGCACGTCATGCACCGGCGTCGTCTGCGTCCAGACCCGGCCGCCCAGCGCCTGGCCCATCGAAAAGGTTTGATCTTTAGAATGGATGAGCACCAGCGTGTTCGGATCAACGGCCAGGGCGGGCAGGGCGAGCAACAGGCCGGCCAGCAAAAGACCGGAGTTCATTTTTGACGCAGTGCGGGCAGTGGCGAATGGATTCATATCGGATATTGGTTGAAACAATTTATTTTCTGGGGTCGCCGGATAATTACGGCGAATCTGCCATGGCAGCAAGCTCAAAACCCCGACGCCCACGAAGAATGGCGCACGCACAACTTCAGATAAAAACGAGCGCGGCGTCGCCACGAACAAATCACCCAGCAAAGCTTAGTTCGCATCAGACATCTACCGGAATGAAACACCGAACGCCCCCAAATGTCAGCCTTGGAATTGCAAAACCTTCAAGGCAATCCCCTCCAAATGAACAGCCTTCCCCTAAAAATTAGCTGCCATCCCCTTCAAATAAACTGTAATCCCCACAAAATTAACTGCTCTCCTCTTAAAATAAACTGTCATCTATTCCAAATAAACTGCTGCTTCCTACAAATTAACTATCATCCCAAACAAATGACCTGCTTTCTCATATGAATAAACTGCTCTCCCCTACAAATGAGCTGTTGTCCCCTCCATTTTACCGATCCGATTTTCCATATTGCATTCAGATTCCTGTTAAAATACCCTGTTTTGCATGAATCCAACCTCAGAACCTCCAAAAAATGCCACCGTCACCCCGTTGCCGGACATTGACGGGTTGATCGCCGCGCTACGGCACCGGAGCCGCTGGAAGATGCTCAAGGAATTGACCTGTGGCGAACCACGCACCATTACCGAACTGGCCAAGGTAGCCGGTTGCGGCTACGACAACGCGTCCCAACATCTCGCCCAACTGTTCCACGGCGGTCTCGTGGAGCGCGGGCGCGGGCGGGTCTACCAAATCCCGAAGCAATATATTCCAACGCCCGGCCAGCCGGTCTTGGATTACGGGCATTGCCTCCTCCGGCTGGATGCGGTGTGATAAAACGGGCGAGACGGCGACGGGAGCAAAGCATTTAACACCGCTGGCATTTTTAGACAGAGAAATTTTTAGAATTCAATTTGCGCCGTCAGTTCGAGTTTCAAAATTTTGTTAATTCACCACAAATATTTTTCATCATATTCAACGCCATGCTTTTGGAGAAAAGTCACATACTCTTCCTGAAATGTCTTTGTCCGGTGATGCTCGGCTTGATTGGCGATATATTCCTTGACCGTGTCACAATTTGAAACGCTCACGGTGAATGCACCGTAGCCGGGTTGCCACGCGAAATTTTTCATGCCGATGGTTTCGTGAATCCAGCGTGACGACGTTTGTTTGATGTCTTGCACGAACGTCGCCAGCGCGTGTGTCGCGCGCAAGCCGACTAGCAAATGAACGTGGTCAGCCGTGCCGCCGATGGCTTCGGGAATTCCGTCCGCCACGCGAACCAAGCCGCCGAGATATTCGTGCAAACGTCCACGCCAGTCATCCGCGATGAACGGATGCCGGTCTTTTGTGCTAAACACGATGTGGAAATGCAGGCTTAAATGGGTGGATGGCATACCAATTTATCCGCAAAGTTTTGTCGCGGAACGCGATTTGAATCTCCAACAAACACGCGCAGCGTTTGATGTCGCGGAGCGACGCCGGAAATTAGCCAGACACGAAGTGTCTGGATTTGACGCGCAAATTTATTCGTCCTGAAGGGACGATGGAATTTCCAATGGGCAATCATTATTCAAATGTTTCCGCCGTCCTTTCAGGACGGGTTTTCTTTTGCCGCGATACCAGACACTTCGTGTCTGGCTAATTTCCGGTTGTGCCTTCGGCACGAGCCAAGTTGCGAGGCGAAGGCCTAAATTGTGTGTCCGTGTCGCGGAGCGACGTTGGAGATTAGCCAGACACGCCAGTGTCTGGAAACAACGAAAAATGAAATGCGTCCCGGAGGGACGATGGAAACGCGCGCCTGGAGCAGATCATTTAACGCCGTTGGCATTTTTAGACAGACCCATTTTCGGAATTCAATTTGCGCCGCCAGTTCGAGTTTCAAATTTTCGTTAAGTTTTAGCTGATACAGAAATTCCAAGCTCGGCAAACAAATTATTCGGAACGAGTTTCAAGTGTAAGGACACTTCTTGTTTGCCTTCTTCTGAGTTTATCTTTGGCTCGTCATCTGTGAAAAACATTCTAAACCCGGGACCAAGCAACAATACTTCCTTCGTCAGACTGTCATAGAATTGAGCCGCAGGAAATAAATCTGGAAAAAACGCCTTCGCGACATACGCACCATAGCTGTGCAGCATATGGTGATTAAATTCATTTAGGAGTTCAACCAAGTCGAGCTTTCCCCTTTTATCGGTCAGCTTACTTCGTTTCCATTCCCTGCTGTCAGCTACGAGTTGTGCTGATTCGTGTGTGATGCTTACTTCGACAGATGTTAAATTGACATGCCGATGAAAATAACCAATTCCCAGCTCGCGGTGCTGAATATATCCACGAAAATCTAGGAAAAAAGCAAATGCCCAAGATGTTTGGCACACCCGATTTAGGAAATCCTCATAATCTTTCAGTTTCGGCTCATCCTTACGAAACCGCTGCCGATACGAAACCATGAAATGTTCTTGGATGGTGTAAGCGCAGGTTAGGTAGTTCAACAATAACCGATCCAACTGTTGCCAATCATTTTCTTCGTTTCGAGGACTGGATGTGAGAAGCGAGCCTATGTAGGTGATCCATTCATTAAAATTGTCGCGGAGAATCCGAAAGAGTTTAAAACGGTTGTGTGCCTCTGCAACAATCGGCTGGAATTTATTATAGTTATCAATTTCCTGTTCGGTTAGTTTTCGGACAAGATGAAAATGTTGCCTCGTTTGATTGAAGCCGATGAGGTTCATAGTTTTCGGTTAATTCACGAAAGCTGTCCCCGCCAGCGCGCCAGTTGCTTCGCGACTTCCTTAGTTCCCGGGGCACCGGTGAGGTTGCGGCTGGACATCGCCGTTTTCAGATTGAACACGCCCGGCGCATCGTGGCCAAAGGTTTTATCAATCCCTTGCAGTTCGGCGAGCGTCAGTTGGTTCAGCGGTTTGCCGGTCTTTTCCGCCAGCGCCACGACCGCGCCCACGACGTGATGCGCCTGCCGGAACGGCATTCCCTTTTTGACAAGATAATCCGCGAGGTCTGTCGCCAGCAGAGCGGGGTCGGCAGCGGCGCAGGCGCACACCGGTTTGTTCACTTTGATGTTGTTCAACATCGCGGCCATGAGGCGCGTGGTGGCGCGCACGGTGTCGGCGGTGTCGAAGAGCCGTTCCTTGTCCTCCTGCAAATCGCGGTTGTAGGTCATCGGCAATCCTTTCAGCAGCGTGAGCAGCGACACCAGGTTGCCGAAGACGCGGCCGGTCTTGCCGCGCGCGAGTTCGGCGATGTCGGGATTTTTCTTCTGCGGCATGAGCGACGAGCCGGTGGTGTAGGCGTCGGCGATCTTGATGAAATTAAATTCCGCGCCGGCCCAGAGGATCACGTCCTCCGCGAGCCGCGAAAGATGCACGGCCAGTAGCGCACCGGCGGCGCAAAATTCGATGGCGAAATCGCGGTCGCTCACGGCGTCCATGGAATTTTGGGTGAGCTGGACCTGGCCGCTGGCATTCACAAAGCCGAGCAGCTTCGCGACGAGTTCGCGCTTGATCGGGAGCGTGCTGCCGGCGATCGCGCCGCTGCCGAGCGGGCAGATGTTCACGCGCGAGTGGCAGTCCCAGAGGCGCTCGCAATCGCGTTCGAGCATCTCGACGTAGGCGAGCAGATGGTGCGCGAGATAGACAGGCTGCGCGCGTTGGAGATGCGTGTAGCCGGGGATGATGACGTCGGCATTTTTCTCGCCGAGCGAAACGAGGGCGCGCTGGAGGCCGGCGATGTCGCCGAGCAGCAAAACAATTTCATCGCGCAGCCAGAGCCGCACGTCGAGGGCGACCTGGTCGTTGCGCGAGCGGGCGGTGTGGAGCTTCGCGCCGGCGGGGACGCGCCGGGTCAGCTCGTCCTCGATGTTCATGTGGACGTCCTCGAGTTCGGGCTTCCACGAAAATTTCCCGTCGCGGATTTCCCTGCCGATGGTGTCGAGGCCGCGAATGATGGCGGCGCATTCCTTTTTGGTCAGCACGCCGATTTTGTGGAGCATGTGCGTGTGGGCCATCGAGCCGAGGATGTCGTGGCGCCAGAGCCGCCAGTCGAAGGAAATGGACTCGGTGAATTGCGCGACATCGGCGGCGGGACCGCTGGTGAAGCGTCCGCTGCGGGAAACGGGAGATTTTTTCTTCATAGGCCAGCCTGTTTTTAACGCAAAGATGCCGGGACGCAAAGGCATTTCCGTCGCCCGGCGGGTTGAAAACTTTGGTAAAAAAGCCCATTGCCGAACAGACGCAAATATGAAATGTTCTCCTGACTTCCATGAGCGAGTTCAAATACGCCTGTCCGGTGTGCGGCCAGCACATCAAGTGCGATTCGTCGCAGGCTGGCACGAAGATGGAATGCCCGACGTGCTTCCAGAAAATCACCGTGCCCCAGGCGCCCTCGACTGACGACCAGAAATTCATCATCACCGGCACCAAGCCCGGCGAACGGCCCGCGCCGAACATTCCCGAATACCGGGAGGTTATGCCCGAAAACAATTTCCCATTGGTGGCGATGGTGATTGTGCTGGTTCTGGTCTGTGCCGTCGGCGCGGCGGTTTTTGCGTTTCGCGGGAAAATTTTCGAATCCAGCGCCGCCGCCGCTCCGACCAACGAAGTCGCGTCCGGCGCGAGCGGGCAACCGACACCGGTCAGAGCGCAGGCTCCGCCAAAGCCCGCGCCCGCCCCGCCGCCTGTCGCACCGCCCGCCAACGACACGAACTGGACGCTGAACCTCAATGCAGCGGTCATCCCCGACGCAACGGCGGCGGGCCGGATCCACGGACAGGATTTCATCATCGAGCGGGCGATTTTGATGAACGGCATGCTGATTTTGCGCACCGGCCGGGGCGGGCCGCTGGAGTCTGGCGTGACGATCAATTTCAGCGGCGCGCAAGCCGAGGCGCTTTCCGGCGAAAGCATCAATGTCGGCACCAACGCCAGCAGGGCCGCGGGCGTGACGCTGCACTGGAAGGATGGCGACCAGCTCATGAGCGGCACGTTCATCAAGGGCTACGCGCTGCGGCTGGACTGGGGCCAGATTTCCGGCAACCGGCTGCCGGGGAAGATTTATTTGTGCGCGCCGGATGAAACAAAAAGTTATGTTGCTGGAACCTTCAATGCCGACATCCGCAAAGCCAGGCCGAAACGGTAAAATCGAGGCCGCCGTGGTCGGGCTTCTGGCGCGGCAGGGCAAAACCCTGGCGCTGGCCGAGTCCTGCACCGGCGGATTGATCGCGAACCGGATCACCAACGTGCCGGGCGCGTCCGGAATTTTCCCCGGCGGGATTGTCGCCTACAGCAACGAGGCCAAGAGAAAATTTCTGGGCGTCCGGGCCGGGACCCTGGCGCGGCACGGCGCGGTGAGCGGGGCCGTCGCGCGCGAGATGGCGGAGGGCGCGCGGAAAAAGTTCGGCGCGGATTTTGCCATTGCGGTGACGGGCATCGCCGGGCCGGGCGGCGGGACGAAACGCAAACCGGTGGGGACGGTTTTCATCGCGCTGGCGGGCGAAGGGGAAACGGCGGCCGAACGGAGGCTGAATTCCCTCGGCCGGGAAAAATTCAAGCAGGCCACGGCGGACCAAGCCCTGAAAATGCTGTGGCTGCGGCTGACGCGGGCGTGACGCAATCGGCGCGCGCTTTGTTCTTGAGGGTGCGAATGGCCCTGATAGCATCATCGAAGCGCAGGTGGAGTTGAAATTTGATTACCAAACATGGCCTCGACCACAAATCCATTGGCGGAAACCGCTCTCGCGGCGACCGATCTCGTTGAGGCAACGCCGGCGCCCCAGCGGCGTGGCACGCTGCTGATCGTGGACGACGAGGACGGCCCGCGCCAGTCGTTGCGCGTGATTTTCAAGGACGATTACGATTTGCTCATGGCCGAGGACGGCCCGACGGCGATTGATCTGGCGCAAAAAAATGACATTGATGTCGCGGTCCTGGACATCCGCATGGCCGGCATGTCGGGCATTGAAGTTTTGGAACGCCTGAAATATGTGAAGCCCGAAATCGAGGCGATCATGATGACGGCGTTCGAGACGACCGACACCATCCGCCAGGCGCTCCGGCTCCGCGCGTGCGACTACATCAACAAGCCGTTCGACATCGCGACGATGCGCGCCGCCGTCGGCCAGGCGATGCAGCGCCGCGTGCTCGAGGGCGAAATCCACAGCAGCGCGGAAAAGGTGCAGGAGCTGTTGTCCGAACTCCAGAACCAGCGCATCGAGGAGCAGATCGCCAAGACGCGCGGCGACATTTACGCGAGCATCATCCACGACATCAACGGGCCGCTCACCGTCATTTCCGGTTTTGTGCAGGTGCTCAACCAGCGCCTCGGCCGCAGCACGCGGATGGAGCTGGAGGATTTGGAATTCATCAAGGACCGGCTGCGCATCATCGCGCGGCAGGTGGGCAACTGCATCGAAATTTCCCGGCGCTACCTTGGATTTTTGCGCCGCCAGCCCATCGGATCGGCGCCGGCCGTGAGCGTGAACCAGTTGCTCCGCGATCTTGAGCAGCTCGCCCGAGTCCATCCCAGCCTGCTGGACAATGAATTTGACGTCGCGCCACTGGCCGGGGACATTGCCGTCAAAATCAACGGCACGGACCTGATCCAGATTTTGCTGAACCTCGCGGTGAACGCCTTTCAATGCGCGCCGCTGCCGCACCGCGTCAAAATCACCGGCGAGGTGCTGCCCGCGCCGCTCGACCTGACGAAGTTCAAGGACGGGCCGAACGACCGGCTGCTGAACATCGAGCGGCTGGTCAACACCGCGCCGCTGGTGAAATTTTCCGTGAACGACACCGGCCCCGGCATCGCGCCGGAGGTGCTGCCGAAAATTTTCCAGCCTTATTTCACCACGAAAGGCCCGCGGCAGGGCACCGGCCTGGGCCTCAACATCGTCCAGCGGCTCGTGAAGGAAGGCAACGGCGCGCTGCACTGCCACACCTGCGTGGGCGAAGGCACGACCTTCACGGTTTATCTGCCGGGGGCGGAACTGGCGAAGTAAGTTTAATTTCCCAGATACTCGCGCGGGTCAACAATCCTGCCGGCAATCGCGCTCGCGGCCACCGTCGCCGGGCTTGCGAGGAACACCTGGCTTTCCTTGTCGCCCATGCGGCCGGGGAAATTCCGGTTCGTCGCGCTGATGCACTTGATGCCGGATTTGTTGATGCGGCCGAACGTGTCCACCGGACCGCCGAGACAGGCGGCGCAGCCGGCGTTCTCCGTCAGTTGCACGCCGGCGTCCAAAAGGATTTGCCAGATCGTCTTGTCGCCCCAGTAGGTCGTCTGCAAATCGTTGGCGATCTCCGGCGTCGCCGGCACGCCAAACGTGTCAATCGTCACTTTTTTGCCGCGCAACACGCGCGCGAACTCCACGAAATCGCTCGTCTTGCCGCCGGTGCAGGAGCCGACGTAGGCGCGGTCGAGCTTCACGTCCATTTCCTTCGCCTTTTTGCGCTGGCCGGGATTCGGATGGCACGCCACGGTTGGCTCAAGCTTGCTCAAATCCACGACGAGTTCGTAGACGAACTTTTGCTTCTTGTCCGGCGTCACCGGCTCGTAGTTGGATTTCGTGCCGTTCAACTTCACGCGCGCATCCACATATTCCGCCGTGCGCGAATCGAATTCAAAAATGGCGTTCTTGCCGCCGGCTTCGATGGCCATGTTCGCAATCGTCATGCGGTCGTCCATCGAAAGACTCGCCGCGCCCGGGCCGTCGAACTGCATCGCGCGATACGTCGCGCCGTCAAAGCCGATTTCGCCGATGCAATGGAGGATGATGTCCTTCGCCATCACGCCGGGCTGGAGTTTGCCTTCGAGCCGGAAATGCATCGTCTCCGGCACCTTGATGAGCAGCTTGCCGGTGCCCATGACGAAGCCGGCGTCCGTGTTGCCGATGCCGGTGGCGAACTGGTTGAACGCGCCGGCCATGCAGGTGTGCGAATCCGTGCCGAACAAGATTTCGCCGGGGCGCGTGTGGCCCTTGGCGGGCAGAGCCGCGTGGCAGACGCCCGCGTAATGCGAACCGAACTGGCGCTTGAGGTTGCCCTTTTTCGCGTCAAAAACCCAGTGGCCGTCCGGATCGTCAATCACGTCGTAAAAATAGGCGATGCCCTGTTCGCGGACGAAATCGCGGAGGATGTCCACGTTGCGGTTGGAGAGCGAGTCGGCGGTGAAAATGTAGTGGTCGGGGATGATCACGATCTTGTTCTTGTCCCAAACCTTGGCGGTCTTGCCGAACTCGCGCTTGAAGACGCCGATGGTGCCCGGCCCGCAAACGTCGTGCGTCATGAGCACGTCGGCGCTCACCCAGATGTTGTCACCGGCCTGCACGCGCGGCTTGCCGGCGGCGCGGGCGAGAATCTTTTCCGTCAATGTCATAATCGGGGGAAAATAGCCGAAGCGCGGGGCAAGTTCAACTGAACAAAAGCGGCGGCAAGGGTCAATGCGCAATGGAAAAGGCATCCCTTTCCGCTCAATTTGCAGGTTGAACCCCGCCGCGGTTTTTGCCAGCTTTCCCCAAACCGGAACACATGGGAACCGTCAAATGAGCGAAATCAAATCCAACGCCGACATCGAGCCGTGCCTTTCGGTGGTCATGCCGGTGTTCAACGAGGCGGCCACGGTGGCGTCGGTGGTCCAAACCGTGCTGGCGCAGCGGCCGGTGCTGCAACTGGTCATCGTGGATGACGCCTCCAGCGACGGCACCTGGGACAAACTGCAGCCGCTCGCGCAGACCGACCCGCGCATCAAACTCGCGCGGCATTCCCAAAACCAGGGCAAGGGCGCCGCGCTGCGCACGGGGATTTCCGCCGCCACCGCCCCCGTCGTCATCATTCAGGACGCAGATTTGGAATACGACCCGTCGGAATATTACCGGCTGCTGGCGCCGATTTTGTCCGGCAAGGCGGACGTGGTGTTCGGCTCGCGGTTCACCGGTTCCGATGCGCACCGCGTTTTGTATTACTGGCACTCGGTCGGAAACAGGGTTCTGACGACGCTGTCCGACATGGCGACCGGCTTGAACCTGACGGACATGGAAACCTGCTACAAGACGTTCCGCCGCGAGATCATCCAGAAAATCAAAATTGAAGAAGACCGGTTTGGATTTGAGCCGGAAATCACGGCCAAGGTTGCGCGCCTGAAGGTGCGGATCTACGAAGTGGCCGTTTCCTATTACGGGCGCACCTACGCGGAGGGAAAAAAAATCGGCTGGCGCGATGGTTTCCGCGCCGTGTGGTGCATTTGCAAATACAATTTTTTGCCCTGACTATGAAACAAACCGTGCGATTTGCGGAGGTTTATTCTGGTGGTGACCCCCATCACGCCGAGAGTTCGGAATATATTTGGAACTTTTCCGTGAGTCCCTCCGGATTGGAACTACGGTGTGCAAACTGCCTGTGAATGATTAAAATGTCTTATGAACATTCGCACACATCTTCGAGCGCTACGGGTTCATCAATGGATGAAAAACACCCTTCTGCTCATACCGGTCATCACGTCCCACCAGATTGATCGGCCAAAGGTGGTGGAACATGTTGTGATAGCTCTTGTCGCTTTTTGTTTCGCCTCATCCGCTGTATATGTGGTCAACGACCTTTTGGATGTGAAATCCGACAGGAATCATCCGATTAAACGGCACCGGCCATTTGCCTCTGGAGAATTGGGGCTTACGACCGGCTTGGTGATGATAGCGGTTTGCATCGGACTTGCATGGCTTGCTGGAATGGAATGCGGCGTCCGTTTTGTGGAAATTCTGGCCGGTTATTTTCTGTTAACCTCCCTTTATTCTTGTATTTTCAAAAGGGAACTGGTGCTGGATGTTTTAATTCTTTCCATGTTTTATACACTGCGCATTTTTGCCGGCAGTGTGGCAACGGGAATTTCACTGTCTGTTTGGCTGCTTGTCTTTTCAATGTTTTTTTTCTTTTGTCTGGCGTTAGTCAAACGATATGCGGAACTTCTTGAGATGGCCAAGGGTCCCCAAAAGGAGGTTGCGTCTGTTGGGCGAAGCTATATTACCCTAGACTTGCCCCAGATTGGAGCGTTGGGCGTTTCAAGCGGCATGATTTCCGTCTTGGTTCTCGCGCTGTATGTGCTCAGTCCCGAGGTGTTGCTGTTATATCACAATCCCGAGATTCTCCTTCTGCTGTGTCCGGTATTGGTGTATTGGACAGGCAGGCTTTGGATGCTGGCAAATCGCGGCCGCATCATCGGCGATCCAGTATTGTTTGCGTTGAAAGATGCGCCAAGTTATGTGATGGGGACAGTTGCTCTTGCCATTGTTTATTGGGCAACTTTATAACCTGTTCATGCAACCCCTCCGGCCTTCATTAATTGCAACGCTCAAAAAAGTTCCGCTGTGGCTGTGGGTTGTCGCGGCTTTTTTTTTGCTAAATGTTCTAACGCTGAACTGGTATCCCAGTGTCTGGATGGATGAGGTCTTGTTTGTGGACCCGGCGGCAAATCTTTACTATGGACACGGCTTTACTTCCACGGCTTGGCCGATGCAACGATTTGGAGAATTTTGGGCGGGAAACACACCGCTTTACTCCATTCTGGTTTTTGCGTGGTTCAAAGTATCCGGTTTCGGAGTTTTTCAAGTCAGGATTCTTGACTGCCTGCTTTGGTCGGGTGCTGTCGGGCTGGTCTGTCTGGCCGTCCAGCGGTCAAGGCTGATCCGCCATTCGGGATTGGTCGCGATGCTGGCGGCTTTGCTGTTTATCGGAAACGGCGTCGTGTTCAGCTATCGTTCCGGACGTTACGATGCGGCAATGGTTTTTGTGGCTGCGGCGTGTTTCTGGGCCTTTACCATCGAAAGACGGGAATTCAGAATTCCGGCCATAGTTCTTGCGGCATCATTTTTTCTCCCCATCGGCCTCGTTCTGGGTCCGTTTGCCGCAGCTTTGGGGTGCATCCTTTTTCTGCTTCTGGGCAAAAAATTCTTTTGGGAGCTTTGCAGCGTTGCGGCAGGTCTTGCCGCCGGATTGGGACTGCTTTATTTGTTATACGGAGAGTTGGGCGTGTGGCATACGTTCCGGAATTCAGCAAGTTATTTTGCGAATATTTATTATTACACCGGCCAGACAATGCCGATATGGGAGCAGAAGCTTGTTACGTTTCCTCAAAGAGTATTTCATGATACGGCGACAACAGTTCTATTGCTTTGCCTTCTGGGATTAACCCTTTTCAATTGGGGCAAACTGGACGCAGACGGCCGACGCCTCGCAATTTTCGGTCTCGGCACTTTTCTCGTGATTCCGGCCGTGTCACAGGCGGCCTATACTTACCAGATTTATCACTCTTGGGAGGCTTACATTCCCATGTCCGTTTGCCTTGTCGGCGCACTGGATCATTCCAACGATATTTTCAAGGCTCCTTACCGGCGGGTTTTCGGCATCGCGTTGATTTTGTTGATTTTCGCCCTCGGACTTGGCGCCCGCCTGGGACTTGCGCTGACAGATTTGAAGGGACACGATTATTCACGGGTGGAATCGCTTGTCCAAACAGCGGTCCGTCCGTCAGATGTTGTCTTTGCCGATTATCAGGCATTTTACCCGCTGCACAAACTGAACGTGACGGCCTACTATTTGTTGTATTTTTCCGTGATCAGCAGGCAGGAGGCGGACTCGATCAACTGTTTGATCATAGATCCCGCCTCGCTCGCCGTCGTCGAAGAGAAAATCGGCGGCGAGTGGCGCGCCACCGGCGAAAGCTGTTTGAGCGGCAACAAATTCAACATCGCCCCGCTCGACCGTCTGCTGCCATCCTATTTCAATAAACAAACCAACAGGAAATACAACCTGGCGATTTATCGCCGCCTTCCCGCCCGCGCGCCGGCGGCAAACTAAATCATCATGCAGGCAGCCTTCGCTCTCTGGATTTTCGGCTGCGCGTATCTGTGCAGCGCCGGCTGGATTCTGTCCGCTCTGCACGAATTGAACCGGTCGGGTTACGCCGTCGCATTGCTGATCGGTCTTGCGGCGTTGTTTGTCTGGCGGAAAAAAATCCCCGGAATCAATCCGCGTCCGGTTTGCCGGCCCAAACTCCGCCGCCGTTTCCGCCGTCCGCTTCCGGCGATATTCCTGCTCGCGGCCGTTTTGATTTTCCTGGGCGGCGCGTTGCATGCGCCGAACAATTACGACGCCTTGACCTACCGGCTGCCGAGGATGCTGAACTGGCTGGCCGCCGGACACTGGTTCTGGATTCCGACCATCAACGACCGGATGAACTATTCCACCACCGCGTGGGAATGGATTGCCATGCCGCTGCTGGCGCTGATGCGTTCAGACCGCGGCCTGTTTTTGATCAACGCGATTGGATTTCTTCTGATGCCCGGATTGCTTTTTTCCGTGCTCCGGCAGGCCGGCGCGGCCCGCAAAGTGGCATGGACGTGGATGTGGATTCTGCCGCTGGCGTATGGTTACGCGACGCAGGCCGGGAGCCTCGGAAATGATTTCACCGGCGCATTGTTCTGCCTGATGTCCGTCCAATTCGGTTTGCGGGCGCGGCGTTCGGGACGGGTGTCGGATGTCTGGCTGGCCGGGCTGGCCGCCGCGCTGATGACAGGAACCAAACTGTCCAACCTGCCGCTGCTGCTGCCGTGCCTCGTCGCGGTCTGGCCGGCGCTGGGGCGATTGCGGAAAAATCTCGCCGGCACTGCCGTCGTCGCCGGAATCGCAGTGCTCGTTTCAGCCGCGCCGACCGCCGTGTTGAATCAGACGCACACCGGCAGTTGGACCGGCGACCCCCAAAACACGGCCCAGATACAAGTGAAAAGTCCCGGCGCGGCGCTGCTTGGCAACAGCCTTCTGGTGCTGCAACAATCGCTCATGCCACCGGTGCTGCCGGCGGCGCAAAAGGCGGGCGGGTGGCTGGACCGGCAGTTGCCTGATTCGTGGCGTCACACCTTGAAGGAAAAATTTCCCAGATATTATCTCACCCACCTCAACGAACTGCCGCAGGAAGAAGCCGCCGCCTTGGGGCTTGGCGTGACCCTGCTTTTGTTGACGGCCATCGGCGCGGCGGTTTTTGGATTCGGCCGGGCTGGCGCGAATCGGGGCATGATGACGGCGTTCCCGCCCGTCGCTCTGGCGGCGTGGGTGGCGGCGTTTTTCTTCGTGCTCAAAATGGGATCGGAAGCCGACGCCAGATTGATGCTGCCGTATTATCCGCTGGTCATCGTTCCCATTTTGCTGTTCCCGGCGCAAAACCATCTTCTGCGTTTCCGTGGCTGGAGAATTTTGATCGTTCTGGCGGCGTTGAGCGTCCTGCCGGCCGTGGTTCTGTCCCCGGCGCGTCCGTTGTGGCCCGCACAAACAATTTTGGCGCGGCTGGCGCGGCAACATCCCGGCAGCCCGGCGCTGCAACGGCTGACAACGGTTTATTCCGCCTATGCCCGCCGCAACGACGCGCTGGCACCGCTGCGCGACCGGCTGCCCGACAGCGCGCAGGCCATCGGTTTCGTGGCGGACACGGACGACTCGGATTATTCCCTCTGGCGTCCGTTCGGATGGCGGAAGGTGGAATCGCTGCGGGATGACAGCCATCCCTCCGTCCATGTCCCGGACGATGTCGAATGGATCGTCATCAAGCAGGAGATCTGGCCGGAAACCGGCGACGCGCCGCTGGAAGAATGGGCGGCGCAACATCACGCGAAAATGGTGCTGTCGGTTCCCATCCTGACCGTCGTGGCCCGGGGCGAAGAAACCTGGTGTCTGCTCCAGATTGAAAAAAAGCCGGCGGCATCCGGCAAAACCGGAGGCCGCTGATGTTGAGCCGCTTTTGGAGCGCAAGCGCGGGCATTTTTTGTTTGTTGCGGCGCGAAAAATGTTTAGCCTGCCCCGCCTTCGGTTTTCAATTGGATCGAAAGCCGGTGCGGCGGGCGTCAGTCAGTTTGCATTTTTGATCATGTCACCCGGCGGTTCCATCGAAAAAACCGGCGGACTTCCGGCCGGAAGTCCAGCCAGCCTGTTGCAGGAATGTCTCGCCTGCGGCGTGATGGTGGTCGGCGCGCGCGAACGCATCACCGCCTGCACCGCCGAGGCCGCCGGGTATTTGCATGCAGAGGCGGCGCGGTTGGAAAATGCCTCCATCAATTCACTGCCCGCGCCGCTGCCGGAGCTGATCCGCGCCGCCAGCAGCGGCAAGGCCGTGACAAACCGGGAGATTGAAATCCAAACCCCGCCCGGTGCCGCGACGGTGCTGCGCGCGAGCTTTCTGCCGGTGAAAACGCGCGCGTCATCGCAGGTGGTCGTGGTGTTGAGCAATCTGGCCTCCGCGCCGGTGTTCGAGCGGAACCTGCGGCGGCTGGACCGGCTGGCCAGCCTCGGCGCGCTCTCGGCCAGCATGGCGCATGAAATCAAGAACGGCATGGTGGCCGTCCAGACGTTCGTGGATTTGCTGGCGCAAAAAAACCAGGACGCCGAGCTGGCCGGCGTGGCCGGGCGCGAGCTGCAACGCATCAACACCATCGTGACGCAGATGCTGCGGTTCGCCGCGCCGAAGGCGGCGGCGTTCTCCACCGTGCCGGCGCACGAGCTGCTCGACCACTCGCTGCGGCTGTTGCAGCACCAGATCGGGGCCAAGATGATTTCACTGCGGCGGGATTACCAGGCCGCGCCGGACACGGTGCACGGCGACGACGCGCAATTGCAGCAGGTGTTCATGAACCTGCTGCTGAACGCGATTGAGGCGATGGGCACGAACGGCGTGCTGACGGTGGCCACGGAAATCGCGGAGTCCGGCGGGTGCCGGCTGCTGAAAATCCACATTCAGGACACCGGCGTGGGCGTCGCGCAGGAAAATCTGGGCCGGCTGTTCGAGCCGTTTTTCACCACCAAGAAGCACGGCACGGGCTTGGGGCTGGCGATTTCCAAAAGCGTCGCGCTGGAACACCACGGGGCGATCGAGGTGCGGAGCGAAATCGCCAAAGGCTCCACGTTCACGCTGACGCTGCCGGTGTCGGACGCGGTCTGAAAATCATTCCCCGACGAGGTGATACGGTTCGACGGTGTCGCCGCCCAGCGCGTGGCGCGGATGCGCCTTGATGGAGAAGCTGAAGGCGACGGTGAAATCGTCCTTGCCGTTGCCGTTGTTGGTCACGCGGAAGGTCAGCGCGCCCGTCCAGTTCCGCAGATCGCGATAGATGGTGTAGAACTGGTCCTGCAACTCGCCGTCCTCGGCGTTGAAATCGTGCGTGGCGCGGAAACCCCAATTGTCGTTCACCCGGAAATACATCGTGCTGCTGAAGAGGTTATCGCCGCTGTCCACGAATCCGGCGCGCGAATACATGTGGCCGAGGCTCCAGCTCCAGCGCTCGTTTGGCGTGAAGGTGATCTGGTGGTAGGCCAGGTTGAAGATGCCGTTGTTGATGTCGTAGCGGGTCTGGGATTCGAGCGTGAGCCATGTGCGCGGCCGGAACGCGAGGTCGGAATAAAGGTCGTTGAACGTGTCCTGGCCGGAGTCCGGGCGCAGCCGCCAGTCGAGCAGCACATTCCAGTCGAGCAGGTTTTGGAGTTCGCCGTCGCGCTTGGTCTGGAGCGTGTTGCGCAGGCCGAAGCGGATGACATTCTCGCTGTCAATCGAATCAATGTCGTTGTAATCGGGCAGTTGGATCGGCAGGAGCAGGGGGCTGGGCAGCGCGGAGTCGAACTGCGGCAACTGCGGCGGCAGGGTGCTGGGCCGCGGCACGAACGCATAGCTCGCCGACGGCTCGACGATGTGGCGCAGGCCGTCCATGTCCAGCAGCGAATTGGTGGCGTCGGTCCAGAGCTGCGATGACTTGAAGGAGACGTCCAGGCCGGTGTTGAAAATTTTTCGGTAGGTTTCGCTGTTCGTTCCGCCCGGCCCGGTTTCCGCGCTGTAATAAGTCAGCCGTCCGCCGGCGCGCGGCGTGACGTTGAGCCAGCCGAAAAAGGTGTAGGGCATCAGCAGTTGCTGGAACGTGTCGGCGCGCGACGCGGCATAATCGTAGCCGGGGCCGTTCGTGCCGGCGAAAAGCGAGTTGGTGTCGGCCAGCATCCGGCGGTAATAACCGGCGGAACTCTCGCTCTCGTAATAAACCGGCGTGTCCAATATCTGCTGCCGCCAGCCGGTCAGCTTCACGTCCGGCAGCCGCTCGGTCTGGTCGAAGAAATCGTTCACGCGCGGCGTCGTCAGCGCGTCGAGGCTCCAGTTGTCGGAGTATTGGTTCGCCTCGACGAACGTGTTCGGCTGCGGATTCGCCGTGTAGTCGCCCTCGAAAAAATCATGCAGCAGCAGCGGGTCGGTCTGGTAATTCACCAGCGCCTTGACGTTCAGGTTCGTGGCCGGTGTCGCCTGCCAGCCGAAGTAGACGCGCTGCCGGTTTTCGGGAATGGGGCCGGAGAGGTTCTGGAAACCGTTGGTGCCCAGGCTCACGCCGGAGTCCTGGTCGTGCAGGTAATAATATTTGAACTGGCCGTCGCCCCAGCGGTCCAGATGCAGGTTCAAATCCGGCCCGATGCCGAGGCCGCGCTGCTCGCGGTAATCCGCGTGGAACGCGCCGTCCACCGAGTCGTTCAGCCACCAGCTGTAGGTGGTCAGCAAATACGGCCCGTAGGCGCTGCGGTAGCCGGGCAGAAAACTCCAGTTGTTGGCATGCACGCCCAGGTTGCGCTTGTAATACGGATAGTAAAACGCCGGCAGGCCGTCCACGGTCACCACCGCGTTCCACGCCTCGATGTATTTGCCGGGAACCATCCGGACGCGGCTCGCGCGGATGCGCACGACCGGGTCGCTCACGTCGTCGGTCGTGACGTAGGCGTGTTGCGCGGTGAAGACCTTGTTGCTGATGTCACCCTGCAAATTTTCCCCGGCGGCGAACACCGGCGGCTTGCCCGATCGGAACTGCTCGCTCCGCATCCGGTGCGTCTTGAAATTGTAGTTGATGTGTTCGCCCAGCCAGACCTCGCCGCCCATTTCAATCCGCACATGGCCGTCGGCCACCGCATCACCCGTCTCGCGGTTCACCGACGCGCTGTCCGCCATCAGCACCGTCTCGCCGTTTTTCACGCTCGAATACTTCACGCAAATGCCGTTGGTGCCGGTCACCGTGTCTCCCACAAAGCTCACGCTGCCGGCGGGCGAACCGGGAATGATTTGATCGAGCGACCATGTCTCCCATGACTCCTGCTCCTGCGCGACCGCGGCGAATGGAAAAATCGCGGCAAAAAAAATCAGCGCGGCGATGGCGGGCAATTTGCTCATTTGGCGCGGCCAATTAAGCAGAACCAGCCGCCGCTGCCAAGCGGGATTTCAACCGCAAAGACATCAAGCCACAAAGAAAATTCAATGTCTCCTTCGTGTCCTGGCGCCTTTGTGGTTATTTTTGCGGCAAAAAGGCAAACCCCACCGCCGCCAGGATGCACACGAACGCCGCGACGTAATTCCACCGGATTTTTTCGCCGAGATACAGGACTGCGAAGACGCAAAAGACCGACAGCGTGATGACCTCCTGGATGATTTTGAGCTGCGACGCGGAATAGACCGAGCTGCCCCAGCGGTTGGCCGGCACCTGGAAGCAGTATTCAAAAAACGCGATGCCCCAGCTCACGAGGATGACGAGCGCCAGCGGCTTGCTCTTGAACTTCAAATGGCCATACCACGCGAACGTCATGAACACATTCGAGCAGGTCAGCAGCGCAATCGGCAGCCAGCGGGATGAGGTAAAATCCATGACAGGAAAATGAATTCAACCGCCAGCGGAGTCAAACGGGAATGTGCCCAAAGCCGCCGTTGAAGGAAAAGACGAAAAACAACCGGGTCCCACCGGCCATGACGCATTCCCCCGGAAATTTTGGTTGTTCCCCCGGAGCCGTCGCCGTTTCCCCCGCGCCCCGGACGCCTTCCCCCGTTCACCGGTCGGATTCCGCCGGCCAATTATCGGATTCCCCCGCACATCTGGCGCTTTCCCCCGGACATTTTTCGCTTTCCCCCGCGCAATTATCCCATTCCCCCGGCCACCGGACGCTTTCCCCCGGCCAATTATCCTGTTCCCCCGGGCAATTATCGGTTTCCCCCGCCGCTTTTCAGGCCGGCGAACAACGAATAAGACGTTCCCCCGCAGAAGGTTACGTCGTTGACGCCCATTTTTGACCTTCGGTGGTCAAAATTCGCCACTCCGGCGGGCCACCCGGAAAGCGGCGGAGGGCCACCGCATTCCAAGACCCTGGGGCGTTTGCTGATGACGACCCGACCGCGCGCAGCGTCTTGGACTGCGCCAGCCCCTTGGCGCTTGGGATTTCTGCCGGGTCCGGTGGCGCTGGAACAAGTCGCGGAGCGACGGATGAAAATAGCCCGCTGCTTTAGCGGCGGGTGAACCATTCCCAAAACCATTCCAGCCCCACCGGGGCGGCAGACGGATGGCGAAAGATTCGGTCGTCCCTCTTTGCCACGCCGAAGTGAAACGAAGGCGGGCGGGACTGGGATTTATTTGGCGGGCGAAACCCGCAGTTGAAACTGCGGGCTATTGTCAACCGCGCCGCCGGCGCTGGGGCCGGTCGGTTTTGTCGCCCACGCGAACGGCAGGAAAAGGTTCGCGCCGGTCAAATACCCGACAGGGTTCGTCTTCAAAAATCGAATTTATAGACAAAATCCAGCGGCCGGTTCGATGGGCCTGGGCGGCTGTCATTGCCCCCGTCGTCTTTGAGATTCTGGCCGACCGAATAAACAATCTTCCGGTCCGGCGAATAGCGCAAGGGCTGGCCGTCGAAATCATCCACCGGCACGGCATCCAAAAATTCCGGCACGAGCGCGTTCAAGTCTGACGGCAGATTTCCGTGCGTCAATTGATACGCGCGCAGGGCGAGAATGGTGCGAGTGGCCTGCAATTGCGTATCGCCCTTGGATTTTGTTGCCAGCAATGAGGCCTCGGCGGGCATCATCATATAATAATTTATCTGGCCGACCCAATTTCCGCTTAAAGCCATTGAAGTTAGGCTGGGGCGCGAATTCATGTCGGCTATTTTCATTTCACTGTAATGAAGTGGTGCCGCCTGCATCAGCATGAGTGCGCCCTTGGCGAACAACGCCTTCGTCTGGCTGAAGTTAAACAACGGCAACCACCGCGTTGGCCGAATGGAATGACCACCCAAGTCCGAATTAGTCATTTTTCTCTGACGGAAGGCCTCCAATGATCCGACCTGCCATTGATACTCGGCTTTGATCGTATTGGCGAACGCGACACTTTCCTCATCGGGATTGAGTCCAAGCTGGCGGATGTAATCTTTCAGATGGTTCGGGGTCAATTGAGTCTTGCCTACCCAGTGCTGCATTTGACTCAACCCCATGCTGCGAACCGCCGTGCCGACCAAGTAGTCAATCAACGAACCATGCGCATTTTGCATCTGCTGTCCAAGCTGGACATGATCCAGAATCTTATCAAATGCCTCCTTGTCCTGTCCGTTGTGGAAAAGAGCATTCTCCCGCACCTCGGCCACTTGCGCCAGTTGCTTCCACTCCGCCAGGAAAGGCACCAAATCATTAAAGTTGGATTCCGGCACCTGGAAATCCGGCAGCTTGGCGGCGGCATCCCAATCCGCCAGCGTCTCGCGGTTGCTGGTAAGAAAGGTGCCAGCCAAGACGCCATTCCAATTGGTGTTGCTTAACAAATCATCAAGCTGATCGCTCTTTTCCTTCGGCCACCAGGCATGACTGGCCGCCGTCTGAAGAACGTCGAAGGCGTTTGAACCTGCGGGAATGCTGGCGCGCGGGAATTGGAGTTCCTTGTCATTGACCGTCGCAGGGATTGACGACCGAACCATCAGAAAACCGTAGAGCAGCACGAACGCAATAAAAATGCCGAACACGATGCGGTTAAACCATTTTTTCATGCAGACAAGTAACCGCTGCCGGCAAATCAAAGCAATTACAATCGAGCTGGAATATTATAACCGCACCGGAATGTTTTTCTCCGCCAGAAATCGTTTCACGTCGCCCACGGTGTAGGTGCCGAAATGGAAAATGCTCGCGGCGAGGACGGCGTCGGCCTTGCCGGCGAGCAGCACGTCGGCCATGTGTTCCAGCGTGCCTGCGCCGCCGCTGGCCACCACCGGCACGCCCACGCTTTCGCTGATGCGCCGCGTGATGACGAGGTCAAACCCGGCCTTGGTGCCGTCGGCGTCAATGGAGTTCAACACGATCTCGCCCGCGCCGAGCGCCACGGCTTTTTTCGCCCATTCAAGCGCGTCCAGGCCGGTGTCCTTGCGGCCGCCGTGCGAGAACACGCCCCATTTGTCCGGCGCAATCTTCTTGGCGTCAATGGAGACGACGATGCACTGGCTGCCGAATTTCTCCGCACCTTCGCGGATGAGTTCGGGCCGGGCCAGCGCGCTGGAGTTGATGGAAATCTTGTCCGCCCCGGCGCGCAGCATGGTGAACATGTCGTCCACGGACTTGATGCCGCCGCCGACGGTGAGCGGCATGAAGCACTGATCGGCGGCGCGCTCGATCACGTCCACCATCGTGCCGCGACCGTGCGCGGTGGCGGTGATGTCGAAGAAGACCATTTCGTCCGCGCCCTGCTCGTTGTAGCGGAGCGCGAGTTCCACCGGGTCGCCGACGTTGCGCAGGCCGCCTTTTTCGGCAACGCCGAACTGGACGCCGCGCGTGACCTGGCCGGCGTGAACGTCGAGACAAGGAATGACACGTTTTGCAATCACGCGGACAATTAAAATCGGGTTCGCGTTTGAGGGCAAATCATTCCGCGCTGGAAATCTGTCCGCGACTGGCTTGCGGGCGGTGGCCGGTCACCACGGACGCGAGAGATCGGGCCGTTTCTTGCGGGTTTCCCGCGCCTTGCGGCTGGAGCCGGATGAGTCTTCGGGAGAAACCTCCGCCTGTTTTGATTCGGCCTCAATCGCCGTCATCGCCTCGCCAATCACGCCAAGCAACTCCTGCCGGCCCTGGCCCGTCGTCGCGGAACAGGTGAAAATCGCCGGCAACTGCTCGAACCAGCCGGCGATGCGCGCCGTGAACGACGCGATGTTCGCCTGCACCGCCGCGGACGCCACCTTGTCCGTCTTCGTGAAGACCAGGACGAACGGCACCGCGTTGCGCACGAGCCATTCCACAAACTCCAGGTCAATTTCCTGCGGCTCCAGCCCGGAATCAATCAGCGCGAAGACCAGGCAGAGATTCGTCCGCTCCTTGAGATAATGGGACACCGCATGATTGAAGCGCGCGCTGTCCTTCTTCGCCCCGGCCGCGAAGCCGTAGCCGGGCAAATCCACCAGGCGCCACGTTTTGTTCATCGTGAAAATGTTGATGAGTTTGGTGAACCCCGGCGTGGGCGAGGTGCGCGCCAGGCCGTCCTTGCCCGCCAGCATGTTCAGCAGCGACGACTTGCCGACGTTCGAGCGGCCGATGAAGGCGAATTCTGGCAGCGACTCGTCCGGACACGAATCCAGGTCCGGTGCGCTGCAATCAAAAATGGCGGATGAAATGTTCACGATGGAAACCTCACAACCCATTGTCGCAGCAAACCGGTCGCGCCGATACAACCAATTTCCGCCGCGGAACCGGGTTTAGTAGTTTTCCGCCTTCTCCTCGAAATAGGACTGCGGATGCTGGCAGCACGGGCATTGATCCGGCGCCTTCTCGCCCTCGTGGACGTGCCCGCAATTGCGGCAGACCCAGCGCGTCTTTTTTGACTTCACGAACACGGTTTTTTCCTCGATGTTTTTCAGCAGCTTCGAATACCGCTTTTCGTGTTCGGCCTCCACCCGGGCGATCAATTTGAAGGCGCCGGCGATTTCCGCAAAGCCCTCCGCGCGGGCCGTCTCGGCAAACTGCGGGTAAAGCAGGGTCCACTCCTCGTTCTCGCCCGCCGCCGCCGCCTTCAGGTTTTCGGCCGTGGTGCCGATTTTTCCGGCGGGATAGGCCGCGGTGATTTCCACCACGCCGCCCTCCAGAAACTTGAAAAACCGTTTCGCGTGCTCCTTTTCCTGGCCGGCCGTTTCCTGGAAGAGCGCCGCGATTTGTTCGTAGCCCTCCTTCCGGGCCGCGCTGGCGAAAAACTCATACCGGTTCCGGGCCTGCGATTCGCCGGCAAAGGCCTTCAACAAATTTTGTTCCGTGAGCGTTCCCTTGAGTGATTTGTTCATAAAATAATGTCTGGAATCAGTTTGAATTCTGCGCGGCGTCGGCGGGGCGGTTTCCACTCCGCCCGGCTTTCACCACAACAGCGCCATCATGCCGTCCACCGGCACGCGGTCAAGCCGAAAGGCGGGCGCGACGACGCAGATTTCACTGGATTCAATAAATATGTTTTGGCATTTGATCACTGGAAAATTTTGGACCCGGTATGCGGAATGACGAGTTACAGCGCGCCCTCGGTGAAGTGCGGGCGGTGTATGCGGAACTGGCGAAGCGGCCATTGGCTCGTTCCTGCCGGGCGCGGGCCGGGTGTTGCCGTTTCCGGCTCACCGGCCTGACGCCGCAGCTCACCAAAGGCGAGGCGCTCGTCGCCGCCAAGGGCCTTCGAGCCACCGGGCGCAGGGACCTTCCCGAATCCGCCGACGGCGACTGTCCGCTGCTCAAATGCGAGACCGGTCGCTGCCTGATATACGCCGACCGGCCGTTCGGCTGCCGCACGCACTTTTGCGAGACGGCGGGCGGACCGTTCCCGCGCAAACAGATCCTCGATCTCATCCGCCGGTTGGAGGAAGTGGACCGGCGCTTGGACGGCGACGGCCCGCGCAAAATTCAAGCCGCCGTTGCGGACGTCCTGGGCAGGCTCCGGTGAAGTTCAAACACGGCGCACAGCCGCGCAGGTCGTTCGTGAAGCCGGGGCGGATGAACATCAGCAGACGAAGGCGAAATACGGTCCGGAAAGGCCGGGCAAATGCCGGTGCGAGTCCATCCCGTTTGGATTCGCGAGCCGAACTGGTTGAATTACGAACTCTTGCCCGCCACAAATGAGGGTGTAATATCGCCGTCAATGACCCCGGAGCGAAAACCATCCCCCCGGAAATGTGGGGCGTCCCAAAGGCCGTTTTCCATCGGCCTTGTTTTTGCCTTCCTTTTTGGAGCCGCGATTTTCCTGCTCGCGTCGCCGCCCAATGCGGTGGATCAACTGCGCGGTGAGCGTGTTGACTGGGCGCGATTGGTCACGCCAAACAAAGATTGGGATATCCACGCCGATCGCGATCCGGAGCTGGCCCGGTTCATCCGCGAAAACACGAGTCTGGACATCCGGAGATCGCCGGATTCGGTTGATCCGGCGCACTTGGATGAGCTGTGCCGTCACCCCTTCATTTACGCGAAGGATCTCCGGTGGGTCGGCGACGCGGCGCAACTGGCCAATATCGGGGAGTATCTGCAGCGCGGCGGCTTCATGTGCGTGGACGCCTGCGCCACCGAAGCGGTCAATCCGGACATGGCCCTCTACCTCCGCGATAACATCGCCATTTTTAAGCGCATGTTTCCCGGGGCCGAGATTCGGAAGCTGCCCGAAACGCATGGCATCTACACCTGCTTTTTCAAGCTGACCAAGGCCGACGTTTACACCCCCGACATGGGCGATCAGTCGAAATGCGCCAACTACGGGTTGTATGGGGTCATTGTGGACGGTCGCATGGTCGCGGTCATCAGCATGTATGGCCTGGAGTGTGGCTGGCCGCAGACGCCGAAGCGTGCGCCCGGCTGCATGAAATTCATCCTGAACATTTATATTTACGCGATGACGGCCGGGCTGGAGCGATAGGACGAAACCCAAGGCGGGGCAGCCGCTTCGCCCTGCCGCCCCGACGGGGCTGGGGAATCGGGTGGCGCGGGTGGCTGCAAGGATTTCGCCCCGGACGGATCGGCGGACCGGCGCGACGATTAGCGATTTGACAATAGCCCAGCCATTCATGGCTGGGTTCACCGTTCGAAGACAAACCAAGTCCCGTCAGGGACGAAAGAACCGTTCTGCCGTCCCTGCGGGACTTTTACCAAACGTGCGCCAACCACCCAGCCTTGAAAGGCTGGGCTATTTTCAACCCGTCCAGCGCCGTCAGGCGCGGCATGGTTGTAGCATCCAAAATCAAACAAGGTTTCAAGCTCCGTCTGGTGGCCGTGCGCCAGCACCGGAATATGCCGCCCCGACGGGGCTGGGGAATTGGGTGGCGTGGGTGGCTGCAATGATTTCGCTTCGGACGCTCGCCGGATTGGTTCTGTCGCCCGCCGGATTCCATCTTCCGCTTGCCAAATCGCATCTGTCAGTCACCAGATGACCTCTGACTGTTGCCGGATGGCATCTGCCGGTCGGAAAATCGCCTCGTGCTGTTGACTTTTGACCACTGACAACCGATTTATCGCGTCTGCCGGTCGCCGGATGACCTCTGCCGGTCAACTTATCGCTTCTGACAATCGCCCGATGTCGTCTGCCAATCGGAAAATCGGGTCTGACAGTTGGAAAATGGCCTCTGCCGGCGGGCTGATCGCCTCGTGCGGTGAGCTTTTGGGCGATTTCCCTGTAATTTTAAGAATTTGCCCTTGATTTATTCCAAAATGCCGTCCGCGAACGGTGGCTGGCTGGTGGCCGGCCGCAAGGACTGCCGCCCCGGCGGGGCTGGGGAATGGGGTGGCGTGGGTGGCTACAAAGATTTCGCTCCTGCCGGAGCTGCGAACCGGCGCGACGGGCAAAGAGTTGAAAATAGCCCAGCCATTTATGGCTGGGGCAATCGTCCATCAAATTAAATAGTCCCGCGAGGGACGGCAGAACGGTTCTTTCGTCCCCTCCGGGACTTGGAAAAATTGCGGGCCACGAATCCCAGCCTTGAAAGGCTGGGCTATTTTCAACCCGCTTAGCGCCGTCAGGCGCGGCATGGTTGTAGCAGCCAAAATCAAACAAGGTTTCAAGCTCCGTCTGGTGGCCATGCGCAAGCACCGGAATATGCCGCCCCGACGGGGCTGGGGAATGGGGTGGCGCGGGTGGCTACAAAGATTTCGCTCCTGACGGAGCTGCGGCGGCTCACTTGCAATAAATTATGCCTTCTACCAAGTCGGCTCGAACTTCTCTTGCCGTAAGGTTTGTTGAACTCAAGAAGTTCGTCGCAACATTGTTGATTAAAATTATCTGACGGTCTGACCTGAATAAAATACCAACTGGGCCGAATATACTAAAATTCGTTGTGGAGGAGAGATTGGTGGATTGCAAAAGCTCCATCGAAATAGGAACGTCCGAATTTTCTTTGGCAAATTTCAAATAAGCCAATTCAGGTTTTCCTCCTCCGGCACTTTTAGGGATTTCACCGAATTGAGATGCCGCAAAAGACTGAATATTTGAAATCAAAATGAGGCATATCAAAATCACAACTAAAGCTCGCGTCATCAACGAAGCCTTCTTCCAAGTTTCTTTGAAATTGCTGCTTATTCCGAAAGTTGCCGTCACATAAAGAAACATTGTGGAAAACAAGAACCAACTATTGATTTTTGGATTAAAGACTAAAAACGCCAAACCCATGCAAAGAGTATAAATTGCGAAAACATGCTGGTTGGCAAAGAACTTGAATTTTTTTGAATTTCTCCAAGCAAGTTTCTTTTCATTCACAACGTCTTTGCCATCCCACAAAACCCTCAAATAACCAGCTTTGGTGACATAGAAAATTATGAGAATAATATGTAGAATTAAAAAACATCCGATGACATCAGTTGCGTGCTGACCGCGCGGTGTAAGCACCAATGACCCCGGCAAGAAAACCCCAACCACCCGCAAAATCAGAAAATACCAGACTGTTCCAATAAAAATCCAGTTGTCATCATCCCAATTTGAGATTCCCAAAAGCCCCTTGCTTGAAATATTTCGCTTTATTCCCCTCAATAAAAGAATTGGCGGAATTGAAAGCGTTGCCAGCACGAACAAATAACAAAATGCAGCCGCTAAATATTCAGCCTGTAAAAACGCAATCGCTGTCACACCAAAGCGACCGAGGTAAGCATGCCAAATGATAAAACCAACCGAGTATAAAACAAAAATGACAAAAACAGTGTATTTCGTCGCTTCGCCGAAATTTTTATGAAACTCGACTCCCGGCTGATTTGGAATTGTTGGAGAAGCCGATGGCAACGGCTTTTCTTCCGTGGGTCTTGTGGCACTTGAACCCTGAACTTCATTCGTCTTTGTGCCAGTAGAATTCATTTTAATTCTTTGCCCCCGCCAGCTCTTCCTCAAAATCCACAATCTCTTTAATCTGCACCAGAAACCAGCGGCCTGCCCGATTGCGGATTTCAGATTTCGGATTTCGGATTGAAGAATTCATTTCAGCGATAGATTTCCCGGCGGTGCCCGACGGTGATGACGATGACTTGCAAAATACGGTCATGGATTTCATAAATCACCCGGTAATCGCCCACGCGAATCCGCCACGCGTCGCGGCCTTTGAGCTTCTTCACATCGGCCGGACGCGGGTTGGTTTCCAATCCCGCCAACCGCACCAGAATCCGGCTGGCAACATCATCCGGCAACCGATCCAGTTCCTTCCGGACCGATTTGAGGATGATGACTTGATACCTCATGGCACCTTGCGTTTGCGGCTGGCGCGATAACTCGTCAAGGTCTCGAATTGTCCGGCGGCAATTTCTGCGTGGGCGCGGTCGCGGAGGGCGTCATAGGTCTGGATGTCGGCCAATTCCTCCTCGGCCTCGCGGAGGCGCTCGTAGGTTTCCAGATTCAACAACACACCGGTGCGTTTGCCTTTGGCATCGGTCACAAATTGTTCTTCTTTGGCAACCATCGCTTTCATGGCAAAACTTTACCCGATTCAAAATCTTTCGCAACCCGTTCCTAATTCTTGGCGGTGGCAAGTTCTTCTTCGAAGTCCACGATTTCCTTAATTTGAACCAAGAACCAACGGTCAATCTTGGTCAGATTAAATATCTCCTCGATGGTGAAGCCGGCGCGCAGGGCGTGGCGGATGAAGAAGATGCGTTCGGCGTTGGGCACGCTCAGTTTGCGGCTGATGACGTCGCGCGGGAGGATGTCGCGGTCGCCATAGACTTCCGTGCCGATGCGCCAGGGTTTGCCGTCGCCGCCCAAACCGCTGCGGCCAATCTCCAGCGAGCGCAGGCATTTTTGCAGGCTTTCCTTGAACGTGCGCCCGATGGCCATGGCTTCGCCGACACTTTTCATCTGCGTGGTTAGCGTGGGATCGGCCTGCGGAAATTTCTCAAAGGCAAAGCGCGGAATCTTGGTGACGACGTAGTCAATGCTCGGCTCGAAGCTCGCGGGGGTTTCGCGCGTGATGTCGTTCTTGAGTTCGTCGAGCAGGTAGCCGACGGCGAGCTTGGCGGCGATCTTCGCGATGGGAAAACCGGTGGCCTTCGACGCGAGCGCGGAACTGCGGCTGACGCGCGGGTTCATTTCGATGATGACCATGCGGCCATTCTCCGGGCTGACGCCGAACTGGATGTTCGAGCCGCCGGTCTCTACACCGACGGCGCGAATCACGGCGAAGCTCTGGTCGCGCATGATCTGAAATTCCTTGTCGGTCAGCGTCTGGATGGGCGCGACGGTGATGCTGTCGCCGGTGTGGACGCCCATGGGGTCGAAGTTCTCGATGGAGCAGATGATGACGCAGTTGTCGGCCTTGTCGCGCATGACTTCCATCTCGTATTCCTTCCAACCGAGGAGGGATTCTTCGATGAGGATTTCGTTCACGGGCGAAAGCTCGATGCCGTTCTTGGCGATGGCTTCAAATTCGTCCTGATTGTAGCCGATGCCGCCGCCGGTGCCGCCGAGGGTGAACGCGGGGCGGATGATGAGCGGGAAACGGCCGATGGCTTTAGCGACGGCGCGGGCTTCGTCGAGATTGTGCGCGGTGCCGGAAATGGGAACGTCAAGCCCGATGGAGAGCATCAAATCCTTGAACGCCTGCCGGTCTTCGCCTTTGTGGATGGCGTCGGGTTTGGCGCCGATCATCTCGACGCCGTGCCGTTCGAGCGCGCCGGATTTGTGGAGCGCCATGGCGGTGTTGAGCGCCGTCTGGCCGCCGAGCGTCGGGAGCAGGACGAGTTTGCCCTTCGCCTTGAGTTTTTTCATCTCCGCCTTTTCGCGGATGATGATTTTTTCCACGCACTCGGGCGTGATCGGCTCGATGTAGGTGCGGTCGGCGAACTCCGGGTCGGTCATAATGGTGGCCGGATTGGAGTTGACGAGGACGACGCGGTAGCCTTCCTCGCGGAGGGCCTTGCAGGCCTGCGTGCCGGAATAATCGAACTCACACGCCTGGCCGATGATGATCGGGCCGGCGCCGATGATGAGGACGCTGTGAATGTCAGTGCGCTTGGGCATGATTCAATTTTCGATTTGCGATTGCCGGTTTGCGATTGGAAAACAGACCCAACCGTGGCTCGTTTGGCCGCCGGGACACCCGGCTTGCCCAATCGCTGTCCAAAACGACGACCAATAAAACACGAAATACCGGCCAAGCGAAAGAAAATAGCTGGGGAACTTCCGGTGAAATTCCGAGGTAATCCAAATTACTCCACCCGCGTCAGCCGGATGGCGATGTAGGGTTTGCCGGGCAAATCCATGGACCGGCTGCTGTCGTTGAAAAAGGGGCCGTCCGTTTTTTTCACGGTGAAGATCCGGGTTACGGGCGTCACGGTCATGTCCCAGGTGTCGAGAATCTCCGCCTTGAATTTCATGCCGTCCTCGAGCGCGCCATTTTTGTCCGCCGGCAACAGCAATTCCCACAGGCTCGGCGTGCTCTTGCCAAAATAAATGAGATAGTATTTTCCCGGCTGGCCGGCGCACTCCGCATTCGGCCAGCCTTCAATCGGGTCAATGCCTTCCGCCGGGCTGTCTTCGAGGACCTTTTTCAGGAACGCGAGCCGGGCCGGGCTTTGCCCCTTCAGCACGCCGCCCTTCGACCACCAAAGGATGTCGTCAGGGCTTAAATACGTTTCGCCGTGGCCGACGTAGGTGCCGGCAATCGTGCCTTCCCAGAAACGGAACACCATTTCCTCGGCGGAAAGCTTTCCCCACCGGTTGGGAATGTTGCCCTCGTATCTTGCCTCGTCAAAAACCACCGGTTTGTGATAGCGGTCGCGATAAATCTCCGCGCGTCCGGCGTCCTCAACCGCCGCGCCATTTTGGATGCTGACATGCGTGATCCACGGCAACGAATGGTCGAAAAATTTCTTCTGGTTGTGGATCGAGAGGAGGTGGTGATACGGGTCGTTCGTCGAGACGATCCCGCCGAAGCGCACGAAATCCGCCTCGGTTTTCGTCTTCATGAAATCCCATTCGTTTGCGAGCGACCACCAGACGTTGCGATACGCCGCGAGCCGCGCCGTGACGTAGCGCAGATACCGGTCGTCCGCGTCCGACGGCATCCGGTCAAAGCCCCAATGCCCGCCATCATACGGATGAAACAAAATCACGTCCGCCTCGATGCCGAGCTTTTGCAGGTCCAGCACGCGCTGGTCGAGATGCCGGAAAAATTCCGGATTGAAGCGCGTGAAATCCCATTGGTTGGTTGGCGTGCCTTCAAACGGATACAAAATGGGTTCGCCGCGGTTCCATTCATACCATTTCGGGAAAACGCACATCCGCAATTTGTTGAACGGCGACGTCGCGAGCGTCTGCAACGTCTGCTCTTCCAGCGGTTCAGGCTGGTGAATCCACGCATAACACGTCGTGCCGAGTTCCTTGAACGGCGTGCCGTCGGCGTAGGCAAAATGAAACGTGTGCGCCACGCGCACCGGCCCGTGGTTGCCCGGCGCCGGCGGGGTTACGGTGAAATCACCGGTCCTGCCGGTGAGTTTCGCGCTGGAGCTTTCCGTGACGTAATGCCATTCGCCCTGCTTTTCCGGCATGAAGCGGACGCGATAAATGCCATCGCCATCGTAAAATCCATCCGCCGCAATCGTGGAATCGCCCTGCGTGAAGCGCGCCGAAAACTGCACATCCAGAAAGGGATTTCCATTCGTCGGTCCGTTCAGCGCGATCTCAAAAACGCCCCATTGCTCGACGGTTTTTTGCCCGGCAAGCACCGGCAGGGCGAAAAAACAAATCACCAGCGCGGCAAAAATCCGCGCCACCAAGAAGACTCTGATGTTTTTTTTCATGTGAAATCTGGCTTAAAACAATTTCGACTGGTTTCCCGGCGCCGGTTTCAATCCCAGCTTTTTGTAGCTTAATTCGGTCGCGACGCGGCCCTGCGACGTGCGGTTTAGGTAGCCTTCCATGATGAGATACGGCTCATAGACTTCCTCAATCGTGTCCGGCTCCTCGCCCACGGCGACGGCGAGCGAGTTGACGCCCACCGGCCCGCCGCCAAATTTCGTGATGACGGCTTCGAGGATGCGTTTGTCCATTTCATCGAGGCCGTTCTGGTCAATCTCCAGCATCGCCAGCGCCTTGTCGGCGACTTCCTTCGTGATGCGGCCGTCGTGCCGGACCTGCGCGTAGTCGCGGACGCGGCGGAGCAGGTTGTTGACGATGCGCGGCGTGCCGCGGCTGCGCCGGGCGATTTCATGCGCGCCGGCCTCCTCGATTTCAACATCCAGCAATCGCGCCGAGCGAAGGACGATTTTCTGCAAATCCTCGCCGACGTAATAATCCAGCCGCTCGCGCATCCCGAAGCGCGTGAGCAACGGCGCGGTGAGCAGCCCGCTGCGCGTGGTCGCGCCGATGAGCGTGAAGCGTGGCAGGTTCAGCCGCACGCTGCGCGCGTTCGGACCCTGGTCAATGATGATGTCCAGCTTGAAATCCTCCATCGCCGGGTAAAGATATTCCTCGATGGTTTTTTGCAGGCGATGGATTTCGTCAATGAACAGCACGTCGCCCTCTTCGAGATTGGTGAGCAGGCCTGCGAGGTCGCCGGCCTTTTCAATCGTCGGGCCGCTGGTGGATTTGAAATTTGCGCCCATCGTCTTGGCGAGGATGTTGGCGAGCGTGGTCTTGCCGAGGCCGGGCGGGCCGGAAAGCAGAATGTGGTCGAGCGGGTCCTTGCGCCGCTTGGCCGCCTCGACGGCGATTTCCAGCCGCTCCTTGACCTTGGGCTGGCCGGTGAATTCGGAAAAGAGCGAGGGCCGCAGCGTCATTTCGAGCGCCACGTCCGGTTTGTTCAGATTGGAAACCGCGCGTTCAGGCATCACGAGGAGGATGCGGAAAGCGCCCGCGCGCGCAAGGTATTTTGGAATGCTTTTGCGCCCGGTGCGGGCCTGCCGGAATCTGTTTGATTCTTTCCAGAGTAATGCTAGGCTTACCACATGATTGCCAATGTGTCGGTGAAGGGACAAATGGTCATCCCGGAAGCCATTCGCGAACAGGCGCGAATCAAGACCGGCGACGAGCTGGATGTCGGCTACGCCAACGGGCTGATCGTGTTGCGGAAGCGGCGCGCGATGACGCCCGCGCGCGTCCGTTCGTTGCTGCTGGTCGGGCGCGAACTTCCTGAAATGACTCCGGCGGATGAAACGACCGTCGCCCGCGCGCTGCAGCAGGTCAGGAACCGGCGCAAACAGTGAAGGTTGTCTTCGATACCAATGTGGTGGCGAGCGCGAGCTTCTGGCGCGGCGCGCCGTTCGATTGTCTTGCGACATGGGCGCAAGGCCGCTGCGAAGCCGTGGTCAGCCCCGCCCTGCTCGCCGAATACCACGAAATCATCGAGGAACTCCAATTGGAATATCCCGAACGCGCCTTTGTGAAATGGGTGGATGCGCTGACGGAATCGGCCACGCTGGTTTTCCCGACGGACCGCGCCACGCGCGCGACGCCCAATCCCGACGACGAAATGATTTTGGAATGCGCGCTGGCGGCGGAGGCGGATTACATCGTGAGCGGCGACAAAAGGCATTTGCTGCCGCTCCGGCAATTTCGCGGAATCCCGATTGTCAGCCCGTCGGATTTTCTACGACGGTTTTAACCCCGATTTGCTTTAATTTACCTTCTCCGTCCCGGCGCGAAGTGGTAGCCGCCGCGAATGCGCGCGCCGCGGGCCTTGCCGGGGAAGCCTTTCGGTGCGCCGGGTTTGCCCTCCTCGAAGAGCATGGTGAATTTGTAGTCGAAATTCTCCAGCTTCACGCGCGGGATTTTCTGGCTGATGAAGCGTTCGATGGCGAAGACGTGGCTGGCGTCCTCGGCGGTCATGATGGTGAAGGCGTCGCCGGTGTTTTCCGCGCGGCCGGTGCGACCGATGCGGTGGATGTAATCCTCCGGATGCTGCGGCACGTCGTAATTGATGACGTGGCTCACCTCCGCGATGTCGAGTCCGCGCGCGGCGATGTCCGTGGCGACGAGCGCCTCGAATTTGCCGCTGCGGAAACCCTCCAGCGCCTGTTCGCGCTCGCGCTGGGTGCGGTTGGAATGCAGCACGGCCACGGCGTGATTGGCGCGCTTGAGCAGGCCGGCGACGCGGTCCGCGCCGTGCTTCGTCCGGCAAAAAATCAGCACGGAGTTGTGGTTCACGCGCTTGAGCAGTTCAACCAGCAGGTCGGCCTTTTGCGAATCGGAAACGGGATAAATGACGTGCTTCACCGTTTCGGCGGGCGTCCGGCGCGCGCCAATCTCGATGGTTTCGGGCTTGTTCATCGCCCATTGAATCAGCGTTTCAATCTGCGGCGGAATGGTGGCGGAAAACAGCGAGGTGTGGCGCTGGCGCGGGCATTTGTCCAGAATCCGGCGCACGTCGGGCAGAAATCCCATGTCCAGCATCCGGTCGGCCTCGTCGAGCACGAGGAATTGAACCAAGTCCAGCCGCACCGTGCCGCGCTCCAGATGGTCAATCAGGCGTCCCGGCGTGGCGACGATGATGTCGGTGCCGGCGTGCAGCTCGTCGTTTTGCCGGCCATAGCCGACGCCGCCAAAAACGACGGTGGTCAGCAAATTGGTGAAACGCGCGTAATCGTGGATGGCGGTTTCCACCTGCGCGGCGAGTTCGCGCGTGGGTTCGAGGACGAGCGCGCGCGGGCCGGGCGCGTGCTGGACGAGCTTCGAGAGGATGGGCAGGGCGAACGCGGCGGTCTTGCCGGTGCCGGTTTGCGCGCTGCCGATGACGTCGCGTCCGGCGAGCACGAGCGGGATGGCGCGGAGCTGAATGGGCGTCGGCTCGGCATAACCCATCGCCTTGACGCCATCCACGATTTTCGGAGAAAGACCTAATTTGCTAAAAGCCATGTGCCAGTCTAGCAGGGCGGTGGATTAAAGGAAGCAATGAATTGAGGACGAAACCGGGGAGACGAGTTCCACGATCCCACATCAAAAATAGCATGGGTCTCGCAGATCTCGTCTCTCCGAAAAATTATATCGTCGGCTTGTCCGCTTCGCCAGCCGGTGCAGCTTCGGCTGCGGGAGAAATTTGCTCCGGTGCCGGGATTTCAGCTGCTGGCACGGGCGTTTCCACAACAGCCGCCGCTTCGGGATCGGAAACGACGGGTTCGCCTGTCGCCGGCATTTCCGGCGCCGGTTCGGGCGCGGAAATTTCCGTGGCGGATTCAACGGCGGCTTCCGCCGGCGGCACGGTTTCGGCTGCCGCGGCAACTTCGCCTTCCACCGCCGGCTTGGCTTCAACTTTTTTCTTCTCCGGCCTTGGCGGCTTGGGCAGCGGTTTTTTGGCGGTGTCCATCCGGCCGTCGGCAAATTCCAGAACGTGACCCTGATGAATCAGCCAGTGCAAATCCGCAATCAGCGCGTTCTGCTCCGGCGTCGGCTCGGCCGCTGCGGCGGGGATTTTTGCCGCGACACCTTCGGCCGGCGCTTCGGGCTTGATTTCGATGACCGCCGGCGATGGCGCGAGCGTCTCGATCAATTTCCGGCGCGTGCATTTCGGGTTTGTGTTGATGAAGCCGACGATGCGCTTGATGTTTTCGGAAACCGGCGTGGTTTCGAGGTCGAGAAATTGCGGGCGTGCGACGCCGACGTGCGTGATGGTCTTGTTGACCTTGAAAAACTGGAGGCCGCGCGAGGCGAACAACTGGCACAGCTTCGTCGCCAGTTGCAGCGGGAAATAGCACTGCCGGTCCCAGTCGTTGCGCACGAGGCGCTGCAATTCGCGGCTGCGCAGGCTGCGGCTCGGCACGCCGGCGACCGTGTGCGACTCGACGGACTTGATGATCGTGTCCTTGTGGACGGCGCGGAAATGCTTTTCGACTTCCTCCATGCCCGGCAGCTTGAGCGGCTCCGGCACGTTCAGCACGGTGTATTCGGTCTTGAAGCTTTGCTCCTCGACCCATTTCTTGACGACCTCCTCGTCCTTGACGATTTTCACGCGCGACTTGAAGACGTCGAACGGCATCCGGGAAAACCGCTCGGCGTGCAGCTTGCGCAACTGGTTCTGGTAATCGTGATGGTTCGGCGGGCCGAGGATGACGCCGCTCAAGCCGCACTGCGCGACGAACGTGTATTTGCCCTTCGGCGGCTCGATGGCCGTGCGTTCGGCCTGGTAAAACGTGGCGAAATGATTTTTCAGGACGTGCGCGACGGCCTCGTCCTCGCTCAACCACGGCGACTCGTCGAGCGCGCAAACGAACAGCGGCTGCACGACCGTGCCGTCGGCCTTTTTCTTCACGTCGAGCTGGACGGCATAACGCTCCGGCTTCTGCAAAATGAGCCGTGCGATGTCAAACAGCGGATAAACGCGGCCGGTCATCTTGATCTGGCGCGCCAGCGATTCGACGCCGTTTTCATCCGGCAAAAATGCGGTGGTAATTTCCGGCAGCGGCGCGGGCGGCGCGGGCCGCTCACGGCGTTCGCCCTGGCGATCATCCCGGCGACCGAAGCCGCCCTTGCGTTCGCCAAACTTGGCGCCGCCGCGCGGCGGGCCGCCGGCGCCACGGCGTTCGCCGCCGCCAAAACCGCCGCCGCCTTCGCGGCGCGGACCACGGCGCTCGCCGGGCCGGTCGTTGAAGCGGCGTTCGGGCTTCACGCCCTCGTTGCCGGTGAATTTTTCAAAGCGGTTGGCCTCGCTTTTTCCCTGCGCCCACGCAGGTTGAAACAGCTTGTCAAGGTCAAGGCCGAGATCGGAAACAGTGTTCATGTCAAATTAATCGCCCCGTCATGCGGGGACGAAAATGAATCATAGCATGGATTGGCGTGGCGTGGAAAGCAAGCACGGTGTTCGGTGTCCCTTGAGTTTATGGGCGATTTAAGTTATACAGTGATTATCGAGTTTGCGGAGCCGCTCGCCCGTCGGTGTGGCTCAACCTCGGATTGTTAGGCCGTTTTACAATGCGCAACATCATTCCTCAATTTATCAAATCCATACGGATGGTCCTCTTCTGCGGACTCGTTGCAAGTGTGGTGTGCATTGGCATCTGCGCAGCAGACAGCGCGATCAATGCCGCTTCCGCAGCGGACGCGCCGGCAAGACTGGTGATCGTCAATGCGGTCTACGGCAATTTCTCCGATCCGGCGGCCACCACCAACGTAACGAAGACGGTCGCCGCAATGGTGAATGATAACGCGCTTAATTTCCACATAGACAACGAGGCTTTTGGCGCCGACCCCGCCGAAGGTCTTCCCAAGGAGATCAAAGTGGATTACACGATTGATGGCATAGCCGACACCAAGACCGCCCTTGAAGGCAGCCGCTTGAGAATTTCAGCCAACCCTCCGGTCCCGCCCAGGAAATTCCGGCTGGTCATCGTCAATGCGGCTTATGGCGACCTGCCCTATGGCCAGGCCCGCGACGTCGCCGCCGACCTCACGGACATGATTGAAAACGACGGCCTCGATGTGACGGTGGACGATAATACCTTCGGCGACCCGGCGTTCGGCAAGACCAAGGAGCTTCGCATTGATTACAAGTTCGACGGGAGGGAAAAATCCATCACCGTTCAGGAGGGTAAAACATTGAAAATTTCCGCCCGCATCGAACTGGCGAAGCTTCACAAGCGGATTTTCTTTTTCTCTCTCTGGATTATCTCCGGCATCCTTGCCATTTCCGCCGTCGTGGTGACTGTGGTGCTGCTGACAAGAAAATGGAAGAAATGAAGGCGCTGCTCACGGCACCCCACCACAAGCAATGAGAGCAGTCAAAATCCTGAAAAACAGCCCGCGTTGGTCGCGGGCAAGTAACCAAATGAGAAATCCCAAGTTACATCTGAAACCGGCACATTCTGGGGCCAATTAAATTTATGGTTGAATTTCAATTCTCCTGCCCGCAATGCGGCCAGCAAATCCAGTGCGACAACGACTATTCGGGAACGCAAATCAACTGTCCGGCCTGCCATCAGGCCATCCTCGTGCCGCAAGTGCCGAGTGCCGCCGGCGCAGTGCCTGCTGGGGCGGGGTCGCAGATGTTGCGAAATGTTCTGGTCATCACCGCCTCGGCGATTGTTCTGGCCGGTTTCAGTTGGTTTGGTTGCTTGATCTACAAGCATGAACATTTGCCTTCGGGCTTGGTGGCTTCATGGCCGGCTGATGGGAATGCCAAGGCCAGGGGCGGCGAGCATAATGGCATATTGTCCGCCAGTGGAGTCACTTTCGCCCCGGGCAAGGTGGGGATGGGTTTCCGGCTCGATGGAACCAACGGTTATGTGAAGACACCCGATTCGACCGCGCTCAAGCCGGCAAAAGTCACCGTGGCAGCGTGGGTCTGGCTGGATCCCAGCGCCCCGGCGGATCACGGCGGTGAAGCAATCATCTTCAAAAAAAACACCGCGAGCGCTTTTTTTGAAGGCTACAGCCTTATCAAGGATCACGTTGATAATGGTGATGGAGCTGGCACGGACCGGTTCGGATTTATCATCTCCAGCCACGGCAAACAGGTTATACTGCATTCAAGCACGGTCGCACAACGCGGCGTTTGGTATCATGTGGCGGGAACCTATGACGGCAGCAAGTCAACCCTCTGGGTCAATGGCGCGGCGGAGGACTCGGCCACGCCGGGATTTGCCTTGGATTACGGCAGGGATCCGGTTTACATCGGCACCACCGGCACCTGGCCGCCGTATCTATGCATGTTTGCGGGCATCATTGACAGACCGTCCATCTACAACCGCGCCTTGAGCGCCCGTGAAATCAAACAAATCTATAACGCCGCAAAATGATGTTGGTGGCATGGCTGGTGTAAACCGCCAAAAAGTTTCAACTTCTTGGCTTGCAGTTTTTCTTCCGCCGCCCAGGCCTGCGGATTGTAGACCTCGCGATATTTCAGCAGGTGCCAGAGGATGTGCGCCATCGCGGTGATCGCTTTGGGTGTGCCCAGTCGCGCTTTCCAGCGCCGGAAGCAATCGCCCAAGCAAGTCTTACTTTGCCAGAGTGCCTGTGCTGTGCGGCCCGCCGCAACGCCTCCGCCGCCCGGCTTTTGACTGCGCGCGTCTTGACCGAAATCACCCGTCCGCCCGTAATCCGGTTGTCCGGACAGAGTCCTAGCCACGAGGTAAAACACTTCACCTTCGGAAATCGCCGCACCAAGTCCGGCCCCAGTTCGCCAAACAAGACCAGCGCCGCGCTGACTTGCAACCGCGGAACCTGCGTCAACTCCACGCCGGTGATGGGCTTGCGCATTTCGGTCCGCCAAATCGAGACGGGGCCACCCGATTCGCGATGTGAATTGACAATTTTTTCCATGCTGTATTAATAGACAAACAGTCATGAACGAGTCGCACAACCAGCGGGGTGGAGCAGAGCAATGGGCCGGCCTGATCATTTTGCTTTGCCTTGCCGGCATTGCGGCGGGGGTCTATTTCAAACAATTCTCCTTCAACCCCGCCGTTCTCGCCGCCGCCACGGTCGCGCCCGAAGCGGCCAAAACCTCTGCCGCGCCGGCATCCGGTGAAGCGCCGCCAGCCCTGCCGCTGGAACTCACGGTGATGAGCGCGCCGGAAAATTTCGGGCCGGACGACGTCTACAACAAAATTGACGGCAAGGCGGATTTGTATCTCACCGCCGGTTTCGTCCACATGACCTGCCAGCGGTTTGCGCTCAAGGCGACCAACGACGACTGGATGGAATGGTTCGTCTATGACATGGGCGCGCTGCCGCAGGCGTTCTCGGTGTTCAGCCTCCAGCGCCGCGCGGAGGGGCAGGCCATCGGCTTGACGCCGTTTGCTTATCAAACCGATAATGCAATCTACTTCGTCAGCGGACATTATTATGTCGAGGCGGTCACGGCCATGCCGGTGCCGGCGATGATGACGGCAATGATGGGGATGGCGCGGGCGTTTGTCGCGGCGCATCCGCCCGGCCCGTCGGTGATCCCGGAGCTGAAACTGTTTCCGTCGGAAAATCTGGAAGCTGACAGCCAGGGTTTGCAAATGGCGGACGCCTTCGGCTTTGACGGGTTCACAAATGTTTTCACGGCAAAATACCAATTGCCCAGCGGCGCGACGAACGTCGAGGTGCTCGCCTTTTTGAAAATTACCAAAACCGCCGCCGACGCCACGGCGTTGCGCGATGCCTACCGCTCCTTCCTGCTGTCGAACGGCGGCAAGGAGATGGAGGTCGGTGGCGCGGCGGCGCTGGGCAAGCCGATCAATTTCATGGACAGCATCGAAGTCGTTTTTGCGGAGAGCAACATCGTGGCGGGCGTTCACGCCGCGCCGGATGCCGCGTCGGCCGCAAAGGTCTCGCAGCAATTGGCCGACAGCCTGCGGAAAGGAACGCCATGAGCCAGTCCGACCAACTCGCCCGGCGCGATTTTCTCGTGCGCTCCGCCAAGGCGGGCGCGGCCATCGTGGCGGCGGGCGGCGTGGGCTTGTGGCTGCACGACCAAAAAGGCCCGTCAGGCAACATCGTCGGTGAATCGGCATCGCTCCCGGATTTCTCCGTGCCGTCGTCCACCGCGCCAAAAATGAGCATCATCACCGGCGCGGACCGCGTGAAGACCGTCAACCGCGCACTTGCGGCGCTCGGCGGCATCGAGCGGTTCATTAAATCCGGCGACCGCGTGGTGATGAAAGTCAACGCCGCCTTTGCCTCGCCGGCCGCGCTGTCGGCAACGTCGAATCCTGAACTGGTCGCCGAAGTGACGCGGCTTTGCCTGAAAGCGGGGGCCGCATCCGTGATTGTGACGGACAATCCGATCAACGATCCGCAAAGCTGTTTCGCGCTCACCGGCATCGCCAAGGCGGCGGAAGCTGCTGGCGCGAAAATTGCCCTGCCGACGGCGTCTGCCTTCAAGCCGACAACGCTGGCCGGCGCCACGTTGATCAAGGATTGGCCGTTGCTCATCGAGCCGTTTCATGGCGTGACCAAGCTCATCGGCCTGGCGCCGGTCAAGAATCACAATCGGAGTGGCGCGTCGCTGACGATGAAAAACTGGTATGGATTGCTCGGCGGACGGCGGAATGTTTTTCATCAGGACATCCACACGATCATTTTTGAACTGGCGCGGCTGGTTCGTCCCACGCTGGTCATCCTCGACGGCACCGCGACGATGATGACGAACGGGCCGACCGGCGGTTCGCTCGCCGATCTCAAGGCCACGAACACGATGATTGCCAGCACGGACGCCGTGGCGGCGGACGCATTCGGCGCGACGCTGCTCGGCAAGACCGCCGCGAACCTGTCGTTCATCGGCAAAGCCGCCGCCGCCGGACTCGGCACCGCCGATTTTGAATCACTCAACCCGGTGAGGGACCATGTGGATTAAAACAACAACCGCGAAACGAAAGGAGCGCCGCCGATGAAAATCGTCACCGTCCGGCGCATCGCGCAGATTTTTTTCTTCGCGCTGTTCATCTGGTTTTGCTTGGTGACGACCGTCGGCGACCGCTGGTGGCAATTGCGCGGCTGGCCGGTCAACTGGCTGCTGCAACTCGATCCGCTGGTGGCGCTCGGCACGCTGCTCACCACCAAAACGGTTTACGCCGGACTGCTTTGGGCGCTGGCTACCGTGGTGTTGACCATTCTGCTCGGCCGGTTTTTCTGCGGCTGGGTTTGTCCGTTCGGCGCGCTGCATCAATTCATCGGCTGGCTCGGACGCCGGCGCAGAAAACACGCCGAGCGCGTGGCCATGAACCAATACCGCAGCGGCCAGGTGATCAAATACTACATCCTGATCGCCATGTTGGCGGCGGCCAGCGGCGGTTTGCTGGCGGAAATTCTGCGATGGCCGCGCGAAAAACCGGCGGCGGGACTGGTAGTGCTGGCGGCGAGCCTGATTGTGACGCTGTGGTTTGCCACGCGGAAAATGTTGAGCGACTGGAAACAAACCGCCGAATGGTTCGCGGGTTTGATTTTCATCGGCACGGCGCTGGGATTTATCGTCCGGCCGGAGGCGCTGCTCGCGTCGTCGTTGCAGACAGGATTGCTCGATCCGATTCCGCTCATTCATCGCTCGATGAATCTGGTGATTCTGACCGCTTTTAAGGGGATCGCGACGGCATCCCGGTTTTACATCGCGGCGTGGTCCATCGCCGCCGTTTTTTTCGCCGCGCTGCTTTTGAATTTGTGGATACCGCGGTTTTATTGCCGCTTCATCTGTCCGCTTGGCGCGCTGTTCGGCGTGCTGGCGCGCTGGACGCCGTGGCGCATCGGCAAGCGCCAGGGCGAATGCCTCGGCTGCGAGTTGTGTGAGAATAATTGTGAAGGCGCGTGCGATCCGTTCGGCAAAATCCATTCGCACGAATGCCTGCTGTGCATGAACTGCCTGCGCGCGTGCCGTCAGGCACAGATAACTTATGGTCCGAATCGCTCGGCGGCGGGCGAGGTTCCTTCTCCAGGAATTACGCGGCGCGGATTTTTGACGGCGGCGGTTTCCGGATTGGCGGCGGTGCCAGCCGTGCGGCTGGCCGGGTTGACGAATCAGAATTGGAATTCCGGCGTGGTTCGTCCGCCCGGCGCATTGGCGGAGGAGGATTTTCTGGAACGCTGCATCAAGTGCGGCCAGTGCATGAGGGTTTGTCCGACAAATGTGATTCAGCCCGCCACGCTGGAGGCCGGGCTGGAAGGTTTGTGGACGCCGCTCCTGAATTTTCGCGTGGGCACCAGCGGCTGCCAGCTCAATTGCATCGCCTGCGGCAACGTCTGCCCCACGTCGGCCATCCGCCCGCTGTCGCTGGATGAAAAACTGGGACGCGACAAATTTCAGGATCGCGGGCCGGTCCGGCTGGGCACGGCGTTTGTGGATCAGGGACGCTGCCTGCCGTGGGCGATGGACAAGCCGTGCATCGTCTGCCAGGAAAATTGTCCGGTCAGCCCAAAGGCGATTTACATCCGTGAAGAATTTCAAGTGGTCCGCGACGGCGCGCGAACCATCGCCGCCGCCACGGCGGACGGCCTGACGCTCGACGGCGCGGCGCTGCCTTCGGGCACGCTGGGCACGGGCGATTATTTTGTGCGGCTGGAAAACGCCGCCGGTGAACGCCATTTGATCGCGGAAAATTCCGGCCAGGACGTGAAGCTCGCCGGGCAGTGGAGTGTGACGCCGGCAGTCGGCGACCGGGTTTCCATTGAAGTGCGCCTGCAAAAACCTTGCATTGATCCCGCGCTATGCACCGGTTGCGGCATCTGCGAGCACGAATGTCCCGTGAGCGGTTTGCGGGCCATCCGCGTCAGCGCGGAGAACGAATCGCGAAACAAACGCCACTCGCTTATGGCGAGGACTTGAACCTGACAAAAAACCTATGAAAGAAAATCATGTTTCCCGCCGGGATTTTGTCAAAACACTCGGCGTCGTTGGCGTCGGCTCCGTGGTTGGGGCCGGCGAGGCGTTCGCGCAGTCCAATGCCCCCGCCGCAACGCCGGTCATGCCCGCGAAAGTGCCCACGCGGCCGTTTGGCCGGACGGGCGTGCCGGTGTCCGCTCTCGGCCTCGCCGGCGACTTTGACACCGAGTCCAACCAGCTCATTTTGAAGCAGTCGCTGGACTGGGGCGTCACCTACTGGGACACGTCTGGCGGATCCAACGGCGGCCGGAGCGAGACTGGCATTGGAATGTATCTGGAGAAAAACCCGGCGGCGCGGCGCGATGTTTTTCTGGCGACCAAATACGACGGCGGCGGCATGACGCCGGGGCTGGAGCAATCGCTGGGGCGGCTCAAGACCGATTACGTTGACCTGTATTTCCTGCATGGCCTGAAAGACACCAGTTTGTTGAACGACGAATTGAAGGCCTGGGTGGAGAAGGCGAAGGCCGACAAGAAAATCCGGTTCTTCGGCTTCAGCACCCACGCCAACATGGAAACCTGCCTGCAGGAGGCGGCCAGGCTGGGCTGGATTGACGGCGTCATGTTGAAATACGATTTCCGCCTGATGCAGACCGACGGCATGAAGGCCGCGGTGGACGCCGCGACGAAGGCCGGCATCGGCCTGATCGCGATGAAGACGCAGAGCAAAAATCAGATTGCGACGGTGACGGAGGAGGACTTGAAGCTGGGCGGACATTTCATCCAGCGCGGCTTCACCCAGGAACAAGCCAAGCTCAAGGCCGTCTGGGAGAACCCGCAAATCACCACCATCTGCTCGAAAATGCCGAGCACGACCATTCTCGAGGCGAACATCGCGGCGGCTTTGGACAAAACCGCCCTGACCGCGGCGGACCACGCGGCGTTGCGCGAATACGCGGCGGCAACGCAGTCGCGGCATTGCGCCGGCTGCACGCGGTTTTGCGAAACCGCGCTCCACTGGCAGGTGCCGGTGGGCGACGTGATGCGCTGTCTGATGTATCACCGCAGTTATGGCGACCCGGAACTGGCGCGGAAGGTGTTCGGCCAATTGCCGGAAACAGTCCGGCGCGGCCTGGCCGGCTTCGACTACGCGGCGGCGGAGCGGGCGTGTCCACACGGCCTGCCCATCGCGCGATTGATGCGGGAGGCCGGTGAATTGTTCGCGTAATGACAACCTTGCATTAAATTTGAAACCGCCAGCCCCCGCTCACCGTCATAACCTGTGCCAGACACCAATAATTAAATCTATGAAAGAAAATCACGTTTCCCGCCGGGACTTTGTCAAAACGCTCGGCGTCGTGGGCGTCGGCTCAATGGTCGGCACCGGCCGGGCCTTCGCGCAATCCAATGCCCCCGCAGCCGAAACCGCGGCCAGCCCCGCCGCGCCGGCAAAAATCCCCACCCGGATGTTTGGCAAGACGGGCGTGCCGGTTTCCATGCTTGCCCTCGGCGGCATCTTCGACATCGTGTCCAACCAGCTCGTCCTGCAACAGGCGCTGAACTGGGGCGTGACCTACTGGGACACGGCGGCCGGTTACAATGGCGGCAAGAGCGAGGGCGGCATCGGGATGTTTCTGGAGAAAAATCCGCAGGCCAGAAAGGACATTTTCCTCGTGACCAAGCATGACGGCGGCGAAATGACCGATGCGCTGAACCAGTCGCTGGAGAGGCTCAAGACCGATTATGTTGACATGTATTTTCTGCATGGCATCAACAGCACCGACCGGCTGACCGATGACTTGAAAGCCTGGGTGGAAAAGGCGAAGGCCGACAAGAAAATCCGGTTCTTCGGCTTTAGCACCCATTCCAACATGGAGACCTGCCTGCAAGGCGCCGCCCGCCTCGGCTGGATTGACGGCATCATGTTGAAATATGATTTTCGCATCATGCAGACCGACGCCATGAAGGCGGCGATGGACGCCGCCACAAAGGCCGGCATCGGTCTGACCGCGATGAAGACGCAGGGCAGCGGCCCGGTCCCGACGGTGACGGAGGATGACTTGAAGCTCGGCGGCCATTTCATCCAGCGCGGATTCACGCAGCATCAGGCCAAGCTCAAAATCCTGTGGGAGAACCCGCAGCTCGCCACCGTTTGCTCGCAAATGCCGAACGTGACCATTCTCCACTCGAACATCGCGGCGGCTCTGGACAAAACCGCCCTCACGGCGGCCGACCACGCGGCGCTGCGCGAATACGCGGCGGCCACGCAGGCGCGGCATTGCGCCGGCTGCACGCAATTTTGCGAACCCGCGCTCAATCATCAAGTGCCGGTGGGCGACGTGATGCGGGCGCTCATGTATTACCGCAGCTACGGCGACCCGGAACTGGCGCGGACGGTGTTCCGCCAGATGCCGGAAACCGCCCGGCGCGGCCTGGCCGGCTTCGACTACACGGCGGCGGAACGTGCTTGTCCGCACGGCATGCCCATCGGGCAGTTGATGCGGGAGGCGGACGAGTTGTTCGCGTGATTTGCGGCGATTTTGCAGCGAGACCGTTTTGATGGCTGTGACACGACCGGCATTTGAGATTGCCCGGTTTCGATCCCGCCATGAATGCCGACAGCGCCGGGTTCCGCCTGCCGCAGGCGGCCCAAACAAAATTCGACGAAAGCCCTTGCCCGCGATAAACTGTGCAAGCGCGCAAATGCAATCATCGTCGCCAAACATGGTCCAACCGGATGCTCCGCAAAACGCCGCCGCGACGGAACTGCGGGTCGGCGGTATGACCTGCTCCAACTGCGCGCGGCACGTCACCGAGGCAATCCAATCCGTCTCCGGCGTGCGCAGCGCGACGGTCTCGCTCGAAAACAAAAGCGCAACCGCGCGCTGGAATCCCGGCGCGCCGGCGAACATCCCCGCCGTCATCGAGGCCGTGAAAAATGCCGGCTACGAGGCGGAGGAAATTCAGGCCGCCGCTGGAACAGCTTGCGAAACCAAACGCAAAAACTGGCAATTCAACCTGTGGCTCGGCATCGCCGTCACCGCCGCGCTGATGGCCGGCGAATGGATTTTGGGCCTCGCTGCGGTGCCGTGGTTTCGATGGTCTTCGTTCGCGCTCGCGGGCGTTGTGCAGGTTTTCTGCGGCGCGCAATTCTATCGCGGCGCGTGGCGGCAGCTCAAAATCGGCGCCTCCAACATGGACACGCTCGTCGCGCTCGGTTCGACGACGGCATTCGGCTACAGCGCGTGGGCTTTGTTGGGTGGCGCGGGCGGGCATCTTTATTTCATGGAGGCTGCCGCCATCATCACGCTCATCAGCCTCGGTCACTGGCTCGAAGCCCGCGTGAGCGACAAGGCGGGCGGCGCGTTGAAATTGCTGCTGAACCTCGCGCCGCAAACGGCCAGACGAGTCCGGGGTTCAGAGTTCAGAGTTCAGAGTTCAATGGGCGGTTTCGATTTGAGAACCGCTTCGTTCTCAAATTCCGCAATCCGCAATCCGCAATCCGCAATTGAAACGGAGGTTCCCGTTTCCGAGCTAAAAATCGGCGACCGCGTCGCATTGCGTCCCGGCGACCGTGTGCCGGTGGACGGCATCGTGGTGGAAGGCGATTCCGACGTGGACGAATCCGCGCTCACCGGCGAATCCATCCCCGCCGACAAAAAATCCGGGAGCGAACTGTTTTCCGGCACGGTCAATTTGAACGGCCGCCTCGTCATGCGCGTGACGGCCACCGGTGAAACCACCGCGCTGGCGCACATCATCGCCGCCGTCCAGCGCGCGCAGACCAGCCGCGCCGACATCCAGCGGCTCGGTGACCGCGTGAGCGGCGTGTTTGTGCCGATTGTCGCCGCCATTGCGGTTGCCGCCGCGCTTTGGTGGGGCTTCGCGCCGGAATCGGCGGCGCGCGTTCACGACTGGCTGGCGCAATTTCTCTGGCACACGCACTTGACGGTGGGCGCGGGAACGGCATTCATGATTGCCGCCGCGGTTCTGATTGTTGCCTGCCCGTGCGCGATGGGGCTGGCCACGCCGGCGGCCATCATGGCGGGCACCAATGCTGCCGCCCGGCGCGGCATTTTGATCCGCGACGGCGTGGCGCTGGAAAAGGCCGGAAAAATCACCGCGGTCATTTTCGACAAAACCGGAACGCTGACCATCGGGAAACCGGAAGTGGCGGAAACTTTGGAAGTCCGAAGTCCAAAGTCGAAAGTCCAAAGTCTGGCGGCAGCGCTCGCGCGCAACTCGACTCATCCCATCAGCCAGGCGATTGCCAAAATTTCCGCCGAGAAAATTGGGATTGAAAACTGGAAGGAAATGCGCGGCTGCGGCATCGAAGCTGAATCCGCAATCCGCAATCCGCAATCCGCAATCGTCCGCCTCGGCTCGCTCCGCTGGCTCAAGGAATCCGGCGTGGATCTGGCGGCGGGTGAAAATTTCAATGTCGAATGGTCGGGGCAGGGCGCGACAGTTGTCGGCCTGGCTTTGGGGGAAAATCTGCTCGGCTTGTTCGCCGTGCGCGACGCGGTAAAACCGAACGCGGCAAACGTGGTGGAACAACTTCGGCGGCAGGGCCTGAAAATTTATCTCGTCACCGGCGACAATTCCCTGACCGCTGCGGGCATTGCCCGGCAGGTCGGCATCGCGGCGGAAAATATTTTTGCCGAGGTGCGACCGGAGCAGAAGGCGGAGTTTGTGAAGCAGCTACAGGCGGGCGGCGGGCGCGTGGCGTTTGTCGGAGACGGCATCAACGACGCGCCGGCGCTCGCGCAGGCGGACCTCGGCGTCGCCGTGAGCCGCGCGAGCGACGTGGCGCGCGAGGCGGCGGACATCATTCTGCTGAAATCGGAGATCGAAGCCGTGCCGGAGGCGCTCGGTCTGGCGCGGGCGACGTTGCGCACCATCAAGCAAAATTTGTTCTGGGCATTTTTCTACAATGCGCTCGGCGTGCCGCTGGCGGCGATGGGCTTCATCAGCCCGATTTTCTGCGCGGCGGCGATGGGCTGCTCGGATTTGATCGTGATTGGAAATGCGCTGCGACTGCTGCGGCGGCGAAATTGAATTTACCTCGCGCTCAAGCGCCTGCCGGCGATCACGGCACGAGCAGCTGCGCGCGGTAGTCCGTGGGGGACTGGCCGGCGATTTTCTTGAACACGCGGTTGAAATGCGTGAGCGACTGGAAGCCGACTTCAAATCCGATTTCGCTGATGCGGAGGTTGGGATTGAGCAGCAGGTTCTGCGCGCGCTCGATGCGCACCCGCGTGAGGTAATCCGTAAAGTTGATGCCGGCGGCCTTTTTGAACATCTTGCAAAAGTAAAAGGCGCTCATGTTGACCGCCTTGGCCACGTTGCCGAGTGAAATTTTTTCGGACTGGTGCTCGCGGATGTATTCCTTGGCCTTTTTGATGACCGGCACCTCGGCGTTTTCCTGCTGGATGATCACCTGGTTGCTGACGATTGCCAGATGCTGGGCGAAGACGGCAAGCAGCTTGACCGCCGACTCGTGTTCCCTGGCGGAGACGGTTTTGCCCGCAAAATAGGCCTTTTCCAGCACTCGGCGATCCGTGCTGATGCCCCACTCGGCGACCATTTTGGCCGCCCGCGCAAACTGGGCCTTGGTGGGCTGCTTGCGGAAAAGCTGGCCGGTTTGCAGATACCCGATCAATTTGTCGCTCAACCGCACCGGCACGGCGGTGTCGCACAGCCCGACCGGACAGGTGACGGTGCGCGGTTCATGGGCCGCCTTTTCGCAGAGCCGTTCCTGCACCTGCAAACAGGCGGCGCACGCGCGGCTCTTCTGTGACACCAGCGCGCAAAATGGATTTTCGTTTCGCTTGCCGTGATGGGGCAGTTGCCACGTTTCCACCGGCTGCAACGCCACCGGCAGCCCCGTCAAATTGGTGAACGCCTGTTCGTATTCCCGGTAGATTTTTGAATTCACCAGCGCCGCAATCAAGGCGCGGTTGCCGTTGCCGTTTCCCTGCTCGTTGGAGGTGGTGATGGAAGTCTTCTCCCTGGCGGCGGGTCCGTTGACGGCAGCGCCGTTGCGCGACTTGGCCCGCGGCGAAACGGAAGAATTCTGACGCAAACGCCGACGCGGAGGGGATTGGATCCTCGGCTCTTGTCCAACAATTGTTGTTTGCATCAAAGCAATTTAAGCGAAGTGGCTTCCAGAAGTCAAGCCGGTGGAACCGGCGAATTTTTTCGGGCGCGGAGAACACGGCTTCTGTGCGGCGGATATTTTCGCCGGGCCGGCATCCCGGCCGGGCCGCGCAAAACCTGCGCAGTTCAAACGCCGGTTCGAGCACCAATTGCGCAGGTGGCGTTTTCATTGTTGAAGAATGGGGATTTTTCGCGCTGGCACGCTCCTTGCTTAAGTTGATGCGCAGTGAACGGGCAGCATATGTGTGATGTCCCGCGAAGAAGCAAAAATAACAAACCAACCACAAACGAGGAAAATGCGATGAAAGTAATAAATCTATTAACGTTCTGCGGGGTCGCTGCGGCTCTGATGTTGAGCTCTGGCAGCCTCTTCGCCCAAAACGGCAACGGCGGCGGCAACGGCGGCGGCAACGGTGGCGGTCCTGGCGGCGGATTTGGCGGCGGTCCTGGCGGTCGCGGCAATTTCGATCCGGCGCAAATGCAGCAGCGGATGATGCAGCGTTATCAGGAGCAGCTTGGCATCACCAACGACACCGACTGGAGCGCAATCCAGCCGCTCGTTCAAAAAGTGATGGACGCCCGGCGTGCCTCCATGGGCAACATGGGCCGGATGTTCGGCGGCCGCGGCGGCAACGGCGGTCCTGGCGGTTTTGGCCAGCAGCAGGCCGACCCGGCTGCCGATGCATTGCAGCAGGCCGTTGACGACAACGCTCCGGCGGCTCAAATCAAGGACCTGCTCGAGAAGTATCAGGCTTCCCAAAAGGCGAAACAGGCCGCGTTGCTGGCGGCCCAGGACGATCTCCGCAAGGTGCTCACGGTCCGGCAGGAGGCTGCGGCGACCTTGTCGGGATTGCTCAATTGATCCGGTTCACAACGAGAAGCTGACGTATATGGCTGAATCCGTCGTCCATGATTCTCCGTTGAAGCAGTTGCTTGATCGCATGGTTGCGGCCAGGCAACTGTCTTCGATTGACGCCAAGGTTCTGACCGTCGCGAAGCCCCCGGTGAAAACCGAGGAGGAAGCGCTCCGCTGGCTGGCCCAGGAATACGGCCTGGCGTTCACGACGCTGGACGACATTGAGCCGGATCGTCAGCTTCTCTCCCTTTTTCCCGCGCGCATTTTGCTGAAGGAGGAGCTCCTCCCGCTCCAGCGCACCAACGGCACGGTGGAAATCGCCACCAGCCGGCTCTTCGCCACGCAGGGGCTCGACGCCCTGAAAACCATGACCGGCTTGAACCTCAAGCCCGTCCTCGCCTCCAGCGAAGCCCTCCAGCGCGAAATCAAAAAACGCCTCGGCGTCGGCGCGGACACCATCGGCACGCTCGACGAGGAAAAAGGCTTCCAGGTCGTTGATGAAAATGCCGAGGACACCAATTTGGACGAGGCCGCCGAGGACGAGGCCTCGATCATCCGCTTCGTCAACCAGGTTTTGAAGGACGCCATCGAACTGCGTGCGTCGGACATTCACCTCGAACCGTTCGAGGACGAATTCCGCATCCGCTACCGCATTGACGGCGAGCTGCAGGAAGTTCCCGTGCCGGCGCAATTGAAACGCTTCCAGCCCGCCATCGTTTCACGCGTCAAGATTTTGAGCCATCTCAACATCGCCGAAAAACGCCTGCCGCAGGACGGCCGCATCAAGATTCGTCTCGATGACGCCGACGTGGACATCCGCGTTTCGGTGATTCCGATGCTGCACGGCGAGGCGGTCGTGATGCGTTTGCTGCGCCAAAATTCCACGCTGCGCGGCATGGGCGAACTCGACATGGACCAGCGCGAGCTGGATTGTTTCCAGCGCGTGCTCCAGTTGCCGCACGGGATCATTCTGGTCACCGGCCCGACCGGCAGCGGCAAGACCTCCACGCTTTACACCGCGCTCAATGCCATCAACGACGCCGCCCGCAAAATCATCACGATTGAGGACCCGGTGGAATACCAGCTCAAGGGCGTCAACCAGATCCAGGTCAACGAAAAATCCGGCCTCACCTTCGCGCGCGGACTGCGCTCGATTTTGCGCCACGATCCGGACGTGGTGCTCATCGGCGAAATTCGCGACCAGGAAACGGCGCAGATCGCCGTCCAGGCCTCGCTCACCGGCCATTTGGTCTTTTCCACGCTGCACACCAACGACGCGCCCGGCGCGGTGACGCGGCTCGTGGACATGGGCGTCGAGCCGTATCTCGTCGCCTCGTCGCTCGAGGCCGTGCTCGCGCAACGCCTCGTCCGCGTGCTTTGCAAGCATTGCAAGGAGCCGGACAATTCGCCCACCGCCCAGGCGCTCAAGGTGCAGCTCGGCATCCCGCCGAACGCGACCATTTACAAATCCACCGGCTGCCGCGAATGCCGCAACACCGGATTTTTCGGACGGCACGCCATTTTTGAGTGGATGGACACCGACCAGGAAATCCGGCAGCTCATTTTGAAAAGCGCCTCGACCGACCAGATCCGCGAAGCCGCGCGGAAGCAGGGGATGAAAATGCTCGCCGAGGACGGCTGGCGGCTCGTCCGCACGGGCGTCACGACCGTGGATGAAGTTTTGAGCGTGACGACCGCGAAGGAAATCGCGGCCACGGTGACGGGCAAAACCAGCGCGACCCCCGCGGAAATCGCGGTCGCCCGAAAGTAAATTTTCATGCCCACGTTCACCTACAAAGGTTTGAAGGCCGACGGCAAAATCGCCGAGGGGAAGCTCGAAGCCCCCGGCCGGCCCGACGCGCTGCGGCAGATGGAGGTGCTCGGCCTGCGCCCGATCAGCCTCGCCGAAGCCGCCGCCGCCAAAAACGGTTCCGGTTCCAAAAACGGCGCGGGCGTGCCCGCCGGGCTGCAAGGCCTCGGAAAAGTCTCCCTCAAATTCGGGTCGCACAAGGTTTCGGCGAAGGAGCTGGAGAATTTCACGCGGCTGCTGTCGAGCCTGCTCGCGGCGGGCGTGCCGTTGAGCCGCGCGCTGACGATTTTGACGAAGGAAGCCTCGTCGCCGGCGGCGCAGGCCAAGTGGAAGGAAGTCTACGACCTCGTCGTGGACGGCATGTCGCTGGCCGACGCGATGTCGAAATCGCCGGAGACTTTTCCGCGCGTTTATGTGGCGATGGTCGAGGCGGGCGAGGCGGGCGGATTTCTCGACGTGGTGCTGGCGCAGGTCGCGGAATTCCAGGCGCGCGCAAAGGAGCTGAAATCGAAGGTCATCACCGCGATGATTTATCCGTGCATCCTGTTCTGCCTCGCGATGGTGGTGCTGGTGGTGCTGCTGGTGTTTTTCATCCCGAAGTTCCAGAAGGTTTTTGCGAGCCTCCACGGCTCGCTGCCGTTGATCACGCAGATCATCATCGGCGCCAGCCATGTGGTGCGCAACTACGGATTGTTTGTGGCGGTGGGTTTTGTGGTCGTCGGCTTTCTGCTGCGCACCTGGTTCACCTCTGAAAAGGGCAAGCGCGTGTGGGAGGGGATTGTTTTGAAGACGCCGCTGGTCGGCCCGCTCATCGCGCAGTTCGCCATGGCGCGCTTCTGCCGGATGCTCGGCACCTTGATCGGCGCGGGCGTGCCGCTGGTGCATGGCCTGAATGTCTCGCGCCGCTCCATCGGCAACCAGGTGCTCGTGGATGCCGTCGCGCAATCCATTGACCGCGTGCAGCAGGGCGGGCGGCTCGGACAGAGCCTCGCGGACTGCAAGATGCTCTTCTCCGGCTCGACGCTGGAGATGATTTCCGTCGCGGAAGAAAGCGGCAAGCTCGACGGCGAGCTGGTGCGCATCGCCGTCGTTACCGAGGCGGATCTGGACCGCAACCTGAAGACCGCCGTGGCGTTCGCCGAGCCGGCGATGCTGTTTTTGATCGCCGCCTTCATCGGCACTATTTTCATCGGCATGTTGCTGCCAATCCTTTCCATGAGCGAATACATCAAATAAAACCCAACACCCGATCCTTATGAAAATCCAAATTCGAAATCCAAAATCCGAAACGCGGAACCCCCGTCGCGCATTCACGCTCGTCGAACTGATGCTGGTCGTCACCATCATCGGCATCCTCGCGGCGTTGGTCATCCCGAGAATTTCAGGACAGGGCGAGCGGGCGCGCATCAGCGCCGCCTACGCCGACATTCACGGAGGCATCAAATCCGCGCTCGACCAGTATGAGGTGGACAACGGCTCATATCCCAAGAGCCTCCAGGATTTGATCCAGCAGCCCAGCAACGCCAAAAACTGGCACGGGCCGTATTTTGATCCGGCGGTGCTTCCAGTTGACCCGTGGGGCAATCCTTACGTCTATTATTTCCCCGGCAAACACAACCCCACCGGCTACGATTTGCTGTCGGTCGGACTCGATGGCAAGGAAGGAACCGACGATGACATTGTCAGTTGGACAAAATAAATGGCCACGATGCCGCGCCTTCACGCTCATCGAGCTGACGCTCGTCCTGGCGCTGCTGGTGGTCATCACGTCGCTGGCCGCGCCGGCGATGGCGAATTTCATCCGCGGGCGGGCGCTGGATTCCGAGGCGCGGCGGCTGTTCGCGCTGGTTCACGCCGGTCAGAGCCGCGCGGTTTCGGAGGGAATGCCGATGGCGCTTTGGGTGGACGAAAAAAACGGCGCCTACGGACTCTCGGCGGAGGACACCGGCAAGACCGGCGATCCGAAGGCGGAAGATTTGACGGTGGACGCGACGTTGCAGATCACGGTGCTGAACGTGGGCTTGAGCACGCCGACGACGTTCAAAAATCTGCCGGCGATCCGTTTTTTGGCGGACGGCACGGTGGATGAAAACAGTCCGCAGACAATTCAGTTGACCGATTCCGCCGGCTTTTCGCGCTGGCTGATCGAGTCGCGCAGCCGGATGGGTTATGAAATTAGCGACACGAAACAATAAAGGTGGGGCCGGCGCGCTGCGCCGACCAGATGCCGCAGCGCGGCGTCCCTACCCCGCTTCCGCGTTCACGCTGGCCGAGGTGCTGGCGGCGATGCTGTTTCTGGCCATCGTCATCCCGGTGGCGGTCGAGGCGCTGCACGTCTCCAGCCTCGCGGGCGAGGTGGCGGCGCGGAAAAGCTCGGCGGCGCGCATCGCCGACCGGATTTTGAGCGAGAGCCTCGTCACGACCAACTGGACCGGCGGCACGCAGAGCGGGACGATCCCGGAAGGCGCGCTGGATTTCAACTGGACGCTGACGAGCAAGAACTGGCCGAAGGATTCGATGCAACTGCTGACGGCGGAGGTGAAATTCCAGGCGCAGGGCAAGGATTACTCGGTGGCGTTGAGCACGCTGGCCGGTTCGCAGAACCAGTCCATGACGGCAAACCCGAATTCGCGGCAGTGAAAATTGAATTGAACAAAATGCACGCGTTCACGCTGATTGAAATGATCCTGGCCATCGGCGTGGCCTCCATTGTGCTGATCGCCGTCAACACCGTGCTGTTCGCCTCGCTGCGTCTCCGCGACGCGACGACGGACACGGTGGACGCGGCCGCGCCGGTGGACCAGGCGATGACGTTCATCCGCCGCGACCTGGAATGCGTCGTGACGCCGACCAACGGCACGACCAAGGTTTTGTCCGGCGATTTCCGGGTCGGCAACGTGACCAGCCCCGGCGTGCCGGAACCGGTGGCGATTGAAATGTTCACCGCGACCGGCGCGTTGAGCGCCAGTGCGCCGTGGGGCGACATCCAGCGCGTCACCTACGAATTGAGGCAGTCCACCGACCGCAACGCCACGGGCAAGGATCTCGTCCGCAGCGTCGTGCGGAATCTTTTGACGCTGACGACGCCGGAAACGCAGGATCAGCTGATGTTGAGCGGAGTCCAGAACATCAAGTTCACCTGCTTCGACGGCATGCAGTGGCAGGATGTCTGGGACACGACCGGCGTGACCTCGACTTACACCAATTTGCCGCTGGCCGTCCGCGTGGACATCCAGATGTCGGGCGGTGGCGTGAACGCGCAGCCGATTGTGTTGGTCGTGCCGATTGACGCGCAGACGCGCACGAACACCACCGTGACCGCGGCCACCGGAACCTGAAATGAAACTGCACAAATCCAATCTGCCACCTGATGGACGGCGCGACAAGGCGCTGGTGTCGCCGAAGCGCCGCGAAGGCGCATCGGTTCTCATCATCGTGCTGTGGGTTTGCATCGGGCTGGTGAGCATCGCGCTGTATTTCGCCAATTCGATGACGTATGAGCTGCGCGCGGCGGACAACCGCGTCAGCGGCCTCGCATCGGACCAGGCCATCGAGGGCGCGGCGCGCTACGTCGGCTACGTCCTTTCCAATTACGCGACCAACGGCGCGGTGCCGTCCAGCACGCAGTTCTCCTGCGAGGCCGTGCCCGTGGGCGACGCGAAATTCTGGCTCATCGGCCGCGACACGACCGGCGGGGATTCCACCGAGCCGGCGTTCGGGCTGGTGGACGAGGCGTCGAAGCTGAATTTGAACACCGCCAACACGAACGTCCTCTCGTATCTGCCAAACATGACGGTGGATTTCGCGCAGGCCATCATGGACTGGCGCGGCACGAACGGCGTGGTGTCGCTGGATTACGCGTCGCTCGGTTATCTGCCGAAAAACGCGCCGTTTGAAACCGATGACGAGCTGCGGCTGGTTTATGGCGCGACGGCGGACCTGCTCGCCGGCGACGACATCAACCGCAACGGCGTGCTCGACGGTGACGAAAAAGACACGACCGGCACCGGCCAGTTGAATTCCGGTTTGTTTGAATACACCACGGTCTGGACGCGCGAGCCAAATTTTCATGCCGACGGCTCGTCGCTGACCAACGTGAACACCGCCAGCCAGCAGACGATTCAGGCCATGCTCCAGGCTGACGGCGTGGGCAACGCCACCACCATGGCCCAGTCCATTTACCGGGCCTTTCAGGGCAGTTCAGGCGCCACCGGCCAGACCACCCCCTGCAATAATATTCTGGATCTGGCCGTTCATTGTCAGGCTTTGGGCATGAGCGAGACGGATTTTGGGAAGTTTTACAACGACGTGACCACCAGCACCAACACCTATTTCCGCGGCCGCGTGAACGTCAACACCGCCAGCGCCGATGTGCTGACGGCGCTGTTCGAGGGCTTGAACAACAACATCAACGAGCAGACTGCGGCGGGCGCGGCGCAGACGCTCGTCACCTACCGCACTCAAAATCCCGGCAGCCTCACGACCGTCTGGTGGCTCATTGACGCGCTGGGCAGCAACAACCAGATCCTCACGGCGCTGGCGGCCAGCAAGGCGAACGGCGGTGGCGGTTACGTCACCACGAAAAGTTTTCAATTCACCGCCGACATCGCGGCGGTCGGGCCGTTCGGGCGCGGCTACCGGCGCGTGAAGTTCATTTTTGACACCAGCGAAGGCACGCCCATCATCCTTTACCGCCAGGACCTGAGCCGGCTCGGCTGGGCGCTGGGCGACAAGGCCCGCCAAACTTTGGTTGCGAAAGAAACGCCATGAACAACATCCTGAAAATCAACTTTCGGAAACGAAAAAAACTGACGAGCGTGCTCGGTCTGGCGCTGGACGGCAGCCGGCTGGACGGCGTGGTGCTGCGGCGCTCGAACGGCTCGCTGCAACTGCAGCAGACCTTTTCCGCCGCGCTCACGCTCGACCCGCTGACCGCCGCGCCGGAGCTGGTCGGCCGCGAAATCCGCAACCAGCTCGACGCCGCCGGCGTGCGCGAGCGCCATTGCATCTTCGGCGTGCCGTTGAAATGGGTTTTGACGGCGCAGACGGAGCTGCCGCCGCTGCCGGAGGCCGACGCTGCGAGCCTGTTGCAACTGGAGGCCGAGCGCGGTTTTTCCACCGATGTCGCCACGCTGCAACTGGCCAGTTCGAGCTGCCCGATGGCGGCGGACAAAAAACACATTCTGCTCGCGGGCATTCCCAGCGCGCACGTCGCGACGCTGGAACAGGTCCTCGTGGCGGCGAAATTGAAGCCGGTCGCCTTCGCGCTCGGCATGTCGGCATTGCAGTTGCCGGCGGCGGAAAAATCCAGCGGCGTGCTCGCGCTGGCGATTGGCGAAAGCACGGTGTCGCTGCAAATCACCTGCGGCGGCGGCGTGGCGGCGTTGCGCTCGCTCGAGGGCGCGATTGAAAATCCAACCGGCAGGCCCGCGCTGCTGCCCGATCTCGTCGCCCGCGAAACGCGCATCACGCTGGGCCAGCTGCCCGCCGAGCTGCGCGACGCCGTCAAGCGCATCCGCATCTTCGGCCCGCGCGACCTGGCGCAGCAGCTTGCCGACGAGATGGAATTGCGCTTTGAGCCGATGGGCCTGACGGTGGAGGTGGTCTCGGCCTGCAAGCCGGATGAATTTGGCGTTCAGCTCCCGCCGGAAGCGCCGGTGTCGGCGGCGTTCAGCCTCGCGGCGCGTCCGCTGGTGGAGCAGCCGCCGGCGTTTGATTTTCTGCCGCCCAAGCCGACGGTTCTCGAGCAGTTTGCCGCGAAGTATTCGTCGGGCCGCCTGCGGACGACGGGGGCGATTGCCGCGGGTGTCCTGGTGATTGTCGGCGGGCTGTTTTTCATCCAGCAAATCCAGCTCTGGCGGCTGCGCTCGCAATGGTCGGCCATGGAGGTGAAGGTTGCGGAGTTGCAGGGCGTGCAGGATCGCATCCGGCAGTTCCAGCCGTGGTATGACGGCACGTTCCGCGACCTGGCGATTTTGCGGCAGTTGTCGGTGGCGTTTCCCGAGGATGGCATCGTGACGGCCAAGAGCATTGAAATTCAAAACAACAACACGGTGAGCTGCTCCGGCACCGCGCAGAACAACGCGGCGCTGCTGGCAACGCTGGGCAGGTTGAGCGGCGCGGAGGGCGTGAGCAACCTGAAGGTGGACCTGATCCACGGCAAGACGCCGATGCAGTTCACGTTCGACTTCCAATATGGAAACGGAGGAGCACAATGAAAATTGAAAATCGCCAGCAGTTTTTGATCATGTTGACCGCCGCGGTCGTCGCGCTGTGGCTGTGCGACATGATCGTGTTTGAGCCGCTCGGCAAATTATGGTCGGCGCGCTCGACGCAGATCCGGGATTTGAGCCTGAAGGTGAAGGACGGAAACAGCCTGATCAAGAGCGAGGCGCGGCTCCGCGGCCGTTGGGGCGACATGCGCACGAACGCGCTGGCGGCCGACCCGTCGCTGGCCGGACAGCAGGTGATCGCGGCGTTTGACAACTGGTCGCGCTCCAGCGGCGCCGAGGTGACGAGCATCATGCCGCAATGGAAGAACGACGCGACGAATTACATGACCTTCAACTGCCGCGTCGAGGCGAACGGCACGATGAGCGCCTTGAGCCAGTTCCTTTACGACATCGAAAAGGGGCCGATGGCGCTCAAGCTGGACTCCGTGGAATTGAGCTCGCAAAAGAGCGACACCGGCGAACAACTCACGCTCGGCCTGCAAATCAGCGGCCTGGCTCTTCTTCTGCAAAAATAATGAAACCGACGCGATATAAAAAATGGGCCGTGCTGGCGCTGGCGCTGGCGAACGGCTGCCTTGCCGAGGCGCAAATGAACACCGTGCCCGGCCCGACGGATTACCCGCGGTTCAGCTCGTTCATCACCGCGCGCAACATTTTCGACCCGAACCGCTACGCGCACAACTCGACGACGACGCGGCGCTTTGTGCCGACGCGAATCAACCGCTCTGCGCCGTCGTTCTCGCTGGTCGGCACGATGAGTTACGAAAAGGGGATGTTCGCGTTTTTCGACGGGAACAATTACGCGCTGCGGAAGGTGCTTTACCAATCGGACACCAATGGCATCGCCGGTTTCACCGTGACGGAAATCACGCTGACCGGCGTCACATTGCAGACCGCCGACAAGAAGCAAACCCTGCAGTTGAAAATCGGCGATGCGATGCGGCAGGAAGGCAGCAACTGGCAACTGGCCACCGGACAGGGCGGATTTTTCGCCGGATCAAGCTCCGGTGAAAGCACGGCTCCGGCGGCGGCGGACAGCTCCAGCGGTTCGGAAACCAGCGCCACCCCCAGCGCGGCGCTGGAAGGAAACGACGTTTTGAAAAAACTCATGCAACAAAGAGAACAGGAATTAAAATGAAAACCACCATCACAACCCTCCTCGCAACCATTTGCGTTTCGGGACTGCTGCTGTCGGCGTCCGCGCAAACGCCCAACGGCGGACCGGCAGACGACAACGCAGCCGCGCCGCCGCCCGACGCCAACGCGGAAGCCGCGCCGCCGGATGCGCCGGTCCAGGATCAGGGCGCGGCGGGCGGACAGGATGCAACGCCCGCGCAAACGGAAACAGCCCCGGCGGAAAATCAGCCCATCACGTCCACGATGATTGCGCCGAGGGGCGGCGCGCCGGTGGCCGTGGCGTCGGCCTTCGCGCCGCCCGCGCAGGCGATCGGCACGAACCAGAATGATTTGAACCTGAATTTCAACAACGCGCCGCTGGACATGGTGTTGAATTACTTGAGCGACGCGGCGGGTTTCATCATCGTGCTGGACACGCGCGTCAACGGCACCGTGACGGTTGTCGGCAAGCACCTGACCAAGGATGAGGCGGTGAATCTGTTGAACAGCGAGCTGAACCGGAACAACTACGCCGCCATTCGCGACGATCGGGTGTTGACGATTGTGAACAAGAGCGACGCCAAGACGAGCCGCATCCCGGTCAAGATCGGCAACAATCCGGAGAGCATCCCGAACAATGACGAGATTGCGACGTGGATCATTCCCATCCGGTTTGTGGAGGCGCGGCAGCTGGTTTCGGATTTGTCGCTGTTTGTCTCGGCGCAGGCGACGATTGTCGCCAACGAGGCGGGCAACTCGATTGTGGTCACCGACACGCAGGCCAACATCCGGCATCTGGCACAGATCATCAAGGCGGTGGACGACAGCGCCGAGGCGGAGACGGAAATCCGCGTGTTCCCCCTGAAGCACGCCAACCCGAATGATGTGGCCAGCGAGTTGGCCAGCGTTTTCCCCAGCTCCAGTTCCGGCAGCCAGTCGCCGATCCAGTTCGGTCGCGGCGGCGCCACCGGTGGACGCGGCGGATTTGGGGGCGCCACCGGCGGCCGCGGCGGCTTTGGCGGCGGACCGGGTGCAATGTTTGCCGCCATGATGGGCGGCGGAACCGCGAACAGCAGCGAGCAACGCATCCAAAAGGCGACGCAGGTCAGCGCGGTGGCCGATTCGCGCATCCAGGCCGTCATCGTGACCGCACCGAAGGATTTGATGAACGAAATCGCCAACATGATGACGGAACTGGACGTGGCCTCGGATCGCGACCAGAACGTCACAACCATCCAGTTGCAAAACGGCGATCCGCAACAGGTGGCGCAGGTGCTGCAAAGCATGTTCGGCAGCAGCAGCTCGTCGTCGCGCAGCGGCTCAAGCTCGTCTCAAAACAGCGCGCTCATGCAACGCCAGCAGAGCACCACGACCTCGATGGGCACAACCACGACTTCCACAGGAATCGGGACCACTGGAACCAGCGGCGGCGGTGGCGGCGGCGGACGGGGATTCTAAAACATGAAAACTTTTTCAATGAAAAGGCAAACTATGAAAACAAACCATTTCAAACAATATTTCGGCGGCGTCCTGATTTTTATTCTGTGTGCCGCGCTCAACCTCCACGCGCAACAACGAACCGGCGGCGGCTTCGGTGGTGGCGGCGGCTTTGGCGGCTTTGGCGGCGGTGGCAGCGGCGGCACTTTCAACCGCACTGCCAGCACTTCCGGCACCAGTCAATACAACAACAACGGCACGGTGGGCAGCGCAAACATCCAGGTGGACCAGGTGACGCACAACCTCGTCATCATCGCCGATCCGATAACCACCGAGCAAATCCGCAAGGTCATCGCCAGCCTCGACGCGCCCGAACCGCAGGTGCTCATCAAGGTCGCCTTCATCGAAGTGGACGACAGCGCGGCGCTCGACCTCGGCGTTCAGGGCAATTACACCGGTTTCAGCAAAAACTTTTCGCAGGTCACCAGTTATGTGACCAATTACACAGTTGCAGGCAGTGGTTCATCGGCAACCGTTGTCCCCAGCAGCATTACCCCGGTCAGCCAGAGTTACAGTTTGAACAACAATTACAACCTGCCGCAATCCCTGACGGGATCGGCCGGGAACGGCGGGTTGTATCAAATCATGGGCAACGATTTCACGGCGACGCTTCAGGCCATCGCCATTGCCGGCAAGTCGCAGGTGCTGTCACGCCCATCCATTCTCGCGCGCGACGGCCAGATGGCGGAAATCGTCGTCGGCCAGAGCATCTATCTGCCCAGCAGCGTCACTCTGACCGCTGTTGGCGGCACCAGCACCACCGTTCCTGAAATCAACGGCAGCTACCAGAACGTCGGCATCCAGCTGGACGTCACGCCGTTCATCGGGGCGAACAATCTGGTGCAAATGATCCTCCAGCCGCAAATCACGTCCATTGACACCTCGACGCCCGGCCAGGTGATTCAAGGCGGCAGCCTGTTGACCTCCGCCGTGTATGCGCCGAATCTCAACAAGCGTTCCGCCAACACCGTGGTGGTGACGCCCGACGGCCAGCCCGTCGTCATCGGCGGCCTCATTGGCAATCAAAAGTCCTCCAGCGAGAGCAAGATTCCGCTGCTGGGCGACATTCCGGTGCTCGGCAACCTTTTCAAATTCAGCAGCCACTCGAACGAAAAGAACGAGCTGCTGATCTTCCTCACGCCGCACATCGTCCAGATGCAGTCGCAGCTCGCCGCGATGTCGGCGCATGAAATCGGCCAGGCGCCGATGATCACCAACACCAATTCGATTTCGGAGCAGGAGTTGAATCGTTTTCTCGACCGCATACCGGTGAAGAAAAATTAGCGGATTGGAATTGATTTCTCCGCCAGCCGGCGCATAACTGAAGACAGCCCATGCAACCCCGACGAAACAGCACCTTGATTTATGGCCTGCTCGCCGGGGCATGGCTGCTGGTGGTCGGCTGGCAGGTGGAGGAACATCAGCGCGTCGTCGAGGCCTCCAAGTCCGACCTGCGCGGCAGTTCGCACGAGATCGCCCGCACCTTGGGCGCCGTCACCCGCGCCATGAGTTTCCGGGGCACGTTGTTTCAAGACCGCCTTGATCCGGTGCTCAAGGAACTTGTCAAGGTCCGCACCAACGCCCTCGTCAACTCCAGCGGCCTCCTGGCCGTCAGCCTGTTGAACGCCGAGGGCGATCCGCTCATCTCCGCCGGCAACACCAACCTGCTTTCGCGCGAGACCCTCGGCGAAAGCGAGCGCTGGTCCGACACCAGCGTGACTTTTGTCCTGCCGATCGAGGGCGCCAGCTTCAGCTCCGAAGGCCTGACCAACGAGGCCACCGTCGTCATCCCGCACAATCCGACCAACGACCCCGGGCGCGATTTTCGCCGCGGCCCGCCGCCGGACGGCACCAACAATCCTGATTTCGGGCCGCCGGGTGGTTATCAGTCCCCGTTCACCAACGCTGCCGGGCAAATTGTCATGCCGCCGCCGCCCAACGACATGGGCGACCGCCCGCGCGGCGGCTACCGTCGCCCGCCGTGGATGCGCGGGATGTCCGACGCCGAATTCAAGACGCTCGTCACCACCCATGAATTGCACGGGCTGGTGCTCGCCATGTCCACGGAAAATTACCGCGCCATTTGCGTTCACGACCTCTGGCTGCGGTTCGTCATCGCCTTCTTCGCGGGCATGTCCGCCGCCGGCGCCGGGCTGGCCCTGCGCAACGTTTCCAAGACGGCGCAACTGCAGATCCGCCTCGTCCGCGCCAGCGAACTCAATTCGCACCTCAAGGAAATGAACCTCGCCGCCGCCGGCCTCGCCCACGAGACCCGCAATCCGCTCAATATCATCCGCGGCCTCGCCCAGATGCTTTCCAAACAGACCGACGCGCCGCCGGACATCCGCGAGAAAACCCGCGTCATCATGGACGAGACCGACAAGGTCACCGCGCAGCTCACCGAGTTCATCAACTACTCGCGCCCGCGCGAAGTCCGCCGCTCCAAAATCGCGCTCAAGTCCGCCTTTGCCGAGGTCCTGCGCACGCTGAACCACGATTTGGAGGAAAAGAAACTGCGCGTCGAAACCGGCGGCGAACAGTTGTCCATCGAGGCCGACGAACAACTGCTCCGGCAGGTGCTGTTCAACCTGCTCATCAACGCGATTCAGGCCGTGGGCGAGGGCGGTCAGATCCAGATCCAGGCGAAACGCGAAAGCGCCATCGAGGCCTCGCTGGAAATTCGCGACGACGGCACCGGCGTCTCGCCCGAACAGCGGCAGGAGATTTTCAAACCCTACTTCACCACGCACCAGAAAGGCACCGGCCTCGGCCTGGCCGTCGTCTCGCAAATTGTCCTCGCACACGGCTGGGAAATCCAGTGCCTCCCCAACACGCCCAAGGGCGCCATCTTCCGCATCACCCATTTGAAGCTGGCGGTGTGAATCCTTTTGAGGCCGCGTGACGTGTTTAGCCTATCCTCTGTTTAGGAGACACTGTCGTCACAGCCATAATTTTTAAGACGATCCTCAAAAAAAGCTAACAAGTTTGGTGCTCCCGGCCATTGCGAAGACGGGAAGCAACCGAAGTGAATCCGCATCTCGCGGAGTGTATCAGGCCGCCAATGGGTCAACATCTGTGGCACTGCATGAACTGCCTCCATCACATCGTTTATCATCTTAATCGGTGTTCCATCACGGATCGTCTGATTGCGGATGAAAATGCAAGCCCATCCAACCATGTCCATGCCGGCTCGCAGAATTGGTTCAGGTGCGATGTCCATAAAATGTGATGTAGTCTAACTATTTATTCGGCCAAGGTGCGTCCCAACGCCATGCACGGTTGTTTTGCCTGTGGCCTTTGTCAGCATGGCTTCAGGAAAGCGGACCGGCGAATTTCTATCAAAGATTATCGCATTTGAACGGTAGGGCGGCGCAGTCCGCTGCCCGCCGCGAACGCGAGCCGCAGTGGCACGGAGTGGCGCATTCTGCAAACCTCCAAAATCCTGTCGGGGACGAAAGGAGCGTTCCGCGGTCTCTTGCGGGACTTTTTCATTTGATTGCCGCCATGCCCAGCCTTGCAAGACCGGGCTTTTGTCAACGTTCCGCGCCTTTTCCCCCCGAATCACACGTTGAACTTGAACAGCATCACGTCGCCGTCTTTCACGACGTATTCCCGGCCTTCCATCCGGTAAAGTCCCTTTTCGCGCGCGACGGCGACGGAACCGCATTTCATCAAATCGTCGTAGGCCACGGTCTCGGCCTTGATGAAGCCGCGCTCGAAGTCGGAATGGATCACGCCCGCCGCCTTGGGCGCGGTGTCGCCGGCGTGAATCGTCCAGGCGCGGACCTCTTTTTCGCCGGCGGTCAGGTAAGTCCGCAGGCCGAGCAGATGATAGGTGGCGCGGATGAGGTTGCCGGCGCCGGATTCCTCCACGCCGAGTTCCTTGAGGAATTGCTTCGCCTCGTCCGGTGCGAGGTCGGTGAGGTCGCTCTCGATTTGCGCGCTGATGACGACGGCTTCGCAGGCGAGGTGCGTTTGGACGTATTCGCGCACCTTCAGGACAAATGGATTTTTGTCGGCGGTCGCCAGATCGCCTTCCTTCACGTTGCAGGCGAAAATGGTCGGCTTGTCGGTGAGCAGGAAGAAATTTTTGGCGACGACTTTTTCCTCCGGCGTGAGCTGGACGGCCAGCGCGAGCTTGCCGGAGTTGAGCACGGGTTCAAATTTCGCGAGCACGGCGTCCTCAGCGACGGCGGCCTTCTCGCCGCGCTTCACGTCCTTGGCGAGTTTCTCGCGGCGCTTCTTGATGTTGTCGAGGTCGGCGATGACGAGTTCGGTGTTGATGATCTCGATGTCGCGGACGGGGTCAATCGAGCCGGTGACGTGGTGGATGTCCGGGTCCTCAAAGCAGCGGACGACCTGGACGATGGCGTCCACCTCGCGGATGTGGCTCAAGAATTTGTTGCCGAGGCCTTCGCCGTCGCTCGCGCCCTTGACGAGGCCGGCGATGTCCACGAATTCAATCGCCGCCGGGATGATGACGGTGGTTTTTGCGATCTTGGCGAGCGGTTCGAGGCGCGCGTCCGGCACGGTGACGACGCCGATGTTCGGCTCGATGGTGCAAAAGGGATAATTCGCCGCCTCGGCCTTACGGGTGCGGGTGACGGCGTTGAAGAGGGTGGATTTGCCCACGTTGGGCAGACCGACGATTCCGGCTTTGAGCATGATATTAAAAAGTTTTGTGTTTTACCATTTGCCACACGATGTGCGCGCCGTCAAAAAGTCCAAACGCCACGAGGCAGATGCCGGAGAGGTGTTGCATGCGCAGGAGCGTCTGCGCGCTGAACTTTCCGTGGCCGCGCGAGACGCCGTAGCTCAACGCGCAAAACCAGGCGTTTGTGCCGAGCGCGACGCCGCAAATGCACGCCACCTTGGCGGCAAGCGTGTCTTCCACCCAGTCGTGCGCCATGAAGTTCGCGGCCAGCACAATCCATGTCAGCAGGACGCCGAGATTGCCCATCACGATCACAAAACCGGTCGCGAACGCCGACCGCGGATGCAATTTGACTCCGAGGCGCGCCTCGATTTTTTGCGAGGCGGCGTCCAGCTTCGTCGGCACGTTCACGGTTTGCGCCATGAGAAATTTTCCGCCGATGAACAGCAGGAAGACGAAGGTGAAAAGCTCCATGGACGCCTTGACGGCGCGGATGGTGAAGAACGACGAAAATCCCGTGAAGGCGATGGAGCAGTAAATCAGCTCCATCACCGCTGCGCCGAGGCCGATGAACAGCGCCCAGCGGAAGCCGCGCTGCGAACCCTCGTTGAGGATGGTGAGATTGATCGGCCCGACGGGAATCGAGGAAAACATCAGCGCGGTGATGAAACCGGCGAGCGCGGCGTGCAGGATGGGCGGCAGTTCGGGCATCAGCTTTCCGGTTCGTCGTCTTCCTCCTCGATTTCACGCCGCCAGGCGCGAGAGAGGCTGGGCCGCACAAAACCGTAAATCAAATACACGGTGAAAAACGCCGGCAGGACGTAGTATAGGATTTTCTCCTGCAGAATCACGATGCAGCCGACGAACAGCGCCGCGCCGATCATCTTCGTGAACGTGCTGGTCGAGCGCAGGCCCAGCGCCTTGAAGCTGGGATACCGCACCGTGCTCACCATCATCGCCGACAAAAACACGAGCACCGCCGCGATGAGATAATTCCAGTGGCCGAGGTTTTTTTCCTTTTCGTTGAAATGGATGATCAGCAGCGTCAGCGACGCCACCAGCCCCGCCGCCGAGGGGATCGGGAAACCCAGGAAGTCCTTGCTGCCGCCCTTGGCCGGCATCGCGGCCAGGCAGTTGAACCGGGCCAGCCGGAACGCGCCGCACAGCAGGTAAATCGAGGCGATGAACCAGCTGACCCGGTGGTATTCGCCGAAGACATTCGCCAGCACGACGCGCTGGACGAGAAACGCCGGCGCCACGCCAAAGGAAACGAGGTCGGCGAGGGAATCAAACTCGCGCCCGAACGGGCTTTCGATGCCGCCCATCCGCGCCACGCGCCCGTCGAACAAGTCAAAAATGCAGGCGAGCAAAATGAAGGCGAGCGCCAGCTTGATGGGCATCCAGTTGACGTAGCCGGCATCGTCGGGCACGAGGTTCGCGTCAACGATCTTGGTCAGCGCGACGAAGCCGCAGAACAGGTTTCCCGCCGTCAGCAGGTTCGGCAGAAAATAAATTTTCAGCTTCCCGTCATGATCGTCGGGCGGCGTTGTTGGAGAAATGGATTCGCTCATGGTCAGTCAAAAGAGGCAATCACCGTTTCGCCGCCCTTCACCTTGTCGCCAAGCTTGACCCGGATTTTGGCGCGCAACGGCAGGTAGACATCCACGCGCGAGCCGAACTGGATGAGGCTGATGCGGTCGCCGCGCTGGAGGTCGTCGTTTTCGGCGACCCACGGCACGATGCGGCGCGCGATCAGCCCGGCGATGAGGCGCACGCCGATTTTTTCGCCGGACGGCTCGCCGGCATTGATTCCGATGAGCACGTTTTCGTTGAACTTCGCGCTGTCGGTCCTCATCGCGTTCAGATACTTGCCGGGCGTGTGCTTGAACAGCGCGACGCGGCCCGTCACCGGCGCGTTTTGCACGTGAACGTCAAACACGGAGAGAAAAATCGAGACTCGCCGGCATTCGCCGCCGATGAAATCCGGCTCGGCGGTCGTGTCAATCACGTCCACCTTGCCGTGGCCGGGCGAGACGACGAGATTCGCGCCGTCCGGCACAACCGGGTTTGGGTCGCGGAAAAAATAAAGGGTGAACCCGACGAAAAGCCCGCACAGCGGAATCAAAACCCATGCCAGACAATCCATCACGAAGGGATTTTTGCCCAGAAACGCCACGGCCAGCAGCAGCAGCAACGCCACGAAGGCGAGGCCGACAAACTTCCGCGCGGTCAGCGCGGCTTTTTCCGAGTGTTTCACGCGGCCATGATAAAATTTTCGCGCGCGACTTGCAATTCGGCATTTTGGGTGCAAGTTGATTCCCGTCGCGCAATCCGGCGCCGTGTCGGCGTTGCGGCGGCAACAAAACCAGAAACGGAGAATTATTATTATGTCACTGCACACACCTGATTTGACAAAGTTCCCGCCGCGCAGCCCGCGCGTGCGGCTGGGCGGCTACGTGATCCTGCCACGAATGCTGGACAAGGGCCGCGCGGCGCTCGCGGGCAAGAATGGCGAATATCATTACGCCTGCCCGATGGACCAGCGGTTCCTGGAATTTGCCGGCGTCAATCCGGCGGCCTTGAAAAAGCAACTGCCCAAAAGCGACGGCGAAGTGCTGGCGTGGATTGAGAAGAACGCGAAGCACAAACACTCGCCCCAGGAAATCGCCGCGTGGTCGGCGTTTCAGGAGCAGCGCGCGCCGACGGACGTGGAATCGCGCGAATTTTTCAACGGCATCCACAAATCCGCCGCGCCCAAACGCGAGGACATCGCCACCTGGTTCGACGCGCTGGACGTGGACGATTTCGTAAGCTTCGGCGGAAAAGCTTGAAGGAATTTACGATTTGAGGTTGACGATTTACGAGGGCGGGAAATTGGGCCTGCCTCGTAAATTCGTCGTGGCGGCGGGAGCGTTGAGGCGGTTGAAGCCTATTCTCGTATTAGGCATCATGGTCGATCTCAAATCCAGCCTTTCTTCTCGGCCAGCCCAATAAGCTTCCGAAAATCTCCAAGTGGCAAAAATGTCGCAAACTGTCCCCAAACCCACTTGCCGCGCATCTTCGGCAACTTACCAATGATGTAGTATCCTAGACGCACCTCCACGCGCTTGTCCTTCTCAAACTCCACGCGCTGCAAACACAAAATCTTCTCTGGCATATCTGACTGCGGCAGACAAATCTCGTCTGTAATCGTGTAGAAAAGCTCAACCTTGTTTGGCGGAAGAACAAGCCTACCGCATTTTCCAACGTGTGACGGTAGCTCCGGTAGCGTGGTGTTTTTCATAAAACGCGAATGATGCCTAACAGATAATGGACGGCGCACTGTTCAGCTATCCAGTTTCACGGGGCAAACCTATTCCCGCCACAAATTTCTGTCCAGCTTGATGTTAATTTTGAAATCCGTCCATTTCCGGTTTCGCGGGCCGCGCCTCAAAAAGCACAAACCCGCACATTTTTTCATGTGCGGGCGGCTTCCGTTAATTTAACGAAGATTAAGTAATTAGGCCTGCGGCCGGATTTCCGCCGGAGCGGCGGGCGGGGCCACGGGTGTCTCGCTTTTCCACGCCTCGATTTTTTCGATGCGGTGGCGGTGAAGCGCGCCGTTGAGCTCAAATTCCACTTCCTCGCCGATTTTGTGGTTCAGCATCGCCGTGCCGACGGGCGAAAGGTAGCTGATGACGCCCTTGTCCGGGTCGGAATCCCACGCGCCCAGGATGGTGAACTTCTCGGTCTGGTTTGTGCCGAGGTCGGTGGCCAGCACGATGCTGCCGATGTTGACGGCGTCGGTGGTGGTGTTGGAAAAATCCGTGCCGCGGGCGCGCATGATCTGCGATTCCAGCTCCTGTTTTTGGCGCATGAGAATTTTCTGCATTTCCTTGGCGGCCTTGAATTCGTGGTTTTCGCTCAAGTCGCCGTAGCTCCTGGCGATGGCGATTTCCTTGGAGTTGGCCGGGATTTTTTTCTGCACGAGTTCCTGATATTCGAGGCGGCGGCGCTCCAGGCTGTCCCACGAAACGAGCAGCGAACTTTCCTGCTTGGTCTGCTCGCCGCTGACGAGCGACTGGACGGCGGGATGGGCCTTGACGAGCCGCGCGAGCAGCGAGCGTTTGTCCATGTCGTCAAACACGGTCGAAAGTTGCAGCGCGCGGGTCAAATCCTTGATGACCTCGATGTCGGCGGAGGCGGTCAGTTCGCCGAGCAGTTCCTGGTCGTCGAGGATGAATTCGCGCAGGCGGTTGGAGCGTTTCTCGTTGAACTGGTCGCGCTCCATTGACGTGATCATGGCGCGGAAAACCTCCGGGCCGAGGATGTCGGCAAACGAATCGTTGCGGTCGCGGCCGAGCCAGAGCAGCAGCTCGCTGCTGGCGGTGTGCTGGCTGACGAGCCGCGCCAGCGCCTCCTTGAGCAGATCCGTCTTTCCGTTCTGGACGAGCAGGCTGGCCAGTTCGCGGCACAATTTTGCGGAGACGGCGTTCAACGCATTTCGCACCATCTCCGGCCAGCGGTCGGGATTCGCTGTCTTGAACGATTCCAGCGTGCGGTGGTGTTTCGCGGAGGGAACTTGTTCCATCACCTGGCTGAATTTGATGCCATCCTGCAGCCAGATTTGAGCCTCGGTGATTTCTTCCGCGGCGGGCGTCAAGCCCGCGACGGCGCGCAGCTCATCCCGCATGAAAACCGCCTCCAGCGCCACCGCCGGCTGCGTGCGCTGGTGCGAGACGATGTCCGTCTCCAGCGCCGCGATGATTTCGCGCGCCACCGCCGCCTTGTCCGCCAAATCCGGGGCGGCCTTGAGCACCTCGGCGACCACCACGATGCGCGCCCTCAATCCCTTTGCCGCGCGGAAATCCGCGAGCAGCCGGTCTTGCAGCGACATTTCCTGCGCCTGAAAAACGACCGGCTCGGTTTTTTTCGTCGGCACGATGAAATGGCCGTCCTTTTTCATCTCCCGCTTGGCGGTGTCCCACCACTTCTTCCAGTCGTCGCTGATGACATCGGGCGAGAGCACCTGCTTGATCTGGTCCGCCGTCGCCCGGCCGTCGTGGCTTTTCAACACCACCTTGATCAATTCAAGGTGATGCGCGGCCAGTTGGCGGACGCCTTCGAGATCGTTGGTCTTGCGGGCAAGAATGTGGTCCTTGGGAATCGGTTTGAGCATTTCGGCGGCGAACGCCAGATCCATGGTGTGTCCCGGCTTGCCGGCGAAATCAATCGTGAACCGGGCGAACACCGTGTCCACCGTCTTGATTTTGCCAAAGCCCCAGCTCCGATGGATGCAGCAGCCGCTCTCCGCCAGGGTCGTCAACGGCTCCACATGGCGCCCCTCGATTTTGCCCGCCGCAGCCAGTTTTTCAAATTCTGCTCTCATAATAAAATCGCATTCTTCCCGTCACCAACTCACAATACTCCATTAAACGCGATGAACGGACAAAATCCAAGACAAATTGCGGCCGGAATTTTGGGGCGGCGCAACGCCGGCGGCGAATTCACTGAAAATCTGCTGGAAACCGCGCTGGCCGGCGCGCGGCTTTCATCCGCCGACCGCGGGCTTTGCCAGGAAATCGTCTACGGCGTCGTCCGCTGGCAGGCCGCGCTCGACTGGCTCATCGCGCGAAAGACCGTCGGGCGCGAACAAAAATCCGGCCTGCAAAATCTGCTGCGCCTCGGCCTCTACCAGATTTTCTGGCTCGACCGGATTCCCGACCACGCCGCCGTCCACGAAACCGTCGAGCTGGCCAAACACGACGGCTTCGGCCCGCAGGCCGGATTCATCAACGCCATCCTGCGCGGCTATTTGCGCGAGGCCGGCGCGACCCGGAAGCTGCTCGCCGATTTGAAGACGACGGATCCGGCGACCGGCTGCTCGCATCCCGGATGGCTGGTCGCCCGCTGGCAAAAAAATTTCGGCCCGGAAAAAACGGCGCAACTGCTCGACTGGAACAACACGCCGCCGAAAACCTTCGCCCGCGTCAACTCGCTCAAAACCGACGCCGGCAGGCTGGTGGAAAAATGGCGCGAGGAAAATGTGGACTACGATTTCGTCCGGCGCGACTGGCTGGAGGAGAATCTTGTCTTCGAATTGAAATCGCATCCGCCGCTGAATTCGCTCGGCAGCTTCCGCGACGGCTGGTTTTACATCCAGGACCCCGGCACGCTGCTCGCGCCGTGCGAACTCGGCGCGCAGCCCGGCGAAACGGTCCTGGATTTGTGCGCCGCGCCCGGCGGCAAAACCACCGTCATCGCGCAACTCATGCGCGACGAAGCCAAAATCACCGCCTGCGACGTTTCGGAAGACCGCCTGAAATTGATCCGCGAAAACTGCCGGCGCCTGGGCATCACCTGTGTCGAACCTCTTTTGATTTCAGCCTTCAGCCTTCAGCCGCAAGCCTTCGACCGCATCCTCGTTGATGCTCCCTGTTCCAACACCGGCGTCATGCGCCGGCGCGTGGACTTGCGTTGGCGGGTTTCGCTGGCGGAAATTTCTCGGTTGCGGCAGACGCAATTGGAATTGCTCAAGCTCGCCGCGGCGAAATTGAGGCCCGGCGGCGTTTTGATCTACAGCACGTGCAGTTTGGAGCCGGAGGAAAATTCCGAAGTGGTGAAGGAGTTTTTGCGCGAACACGCCGGCTTCAAATTGGAGAACGAGCGCGCATTGCTGCCATTTGCGGACAACGTGGACGGCGCGTATGTTGCGCGCCTGAAACATTCGACCTGATTTTGAATTATGGAACTCGACCTCGAAAACAAATTTGCCGACCGCGCCTATCCGATTCTCGCCAGCCTCGTCACGCCGCGTCCCATCGCGCTCGTGACGACCATCAGCGCCGACGGCAGGGTGAACGCCGCGCCGTTCAGCTTCTTCAACCTGCTCGGCGCGAATCCGCCCGTCTGCGCGTTTGCGCCCGGCGATCGCGATGACGGCACGCCCAAGGACACCGCACTCAATGTCCGTGCCATGCACGAATTCGTTGTGAACCTTGTGGACGAGTCTATTGCCGAGGCCATGAACCAATGCGCCGCGTCGCTGCCGTTCGGCGAAAGCGAACTGACCCGCGCCGGCCTGACCGCCACGCCGTCGTCGGTCGTGAAACCGCCGCGCATCGCGGAATCGCCCGCGAGCCTGGAATGCGTCGAATGGGGCACGCTGCAAATCGGCGGCAACCGCATCGTCATCGGCCTCATCAAGCGATTGCATCTGCGCGACGAACTGTTTGACGTGGAGAAGAAACGGGTGCGGACGGAAAAGCTGTTCACCATCGGCCGCATGGCGTCGCCGCACTGGTATTGCAGGACGCGCGACCGGTTTGAAATGAAACGGCCGGATTAAATGGGTTACATCCCCATGATCTGGTAGCCGCAATCCACGTAAATCACCTGGCCGGTGATGGCCGCCGCGCCGTCGCTGGCGAGAAAAACTCCCGTCGCGCCGAGTTCCTCCGGCAAAACATTTCGCTTCAACGGCGATTTGGCTTCGTAGTGCTTGAGCATCTCGCTGAAACCGGCGATGCCGCGCGCGGCGATCGTGTTGACCGGGCCGGCGCTGATGCAGTTAACGCGGATTTTTTTCGGGCCGAGGTCGTAGGCGAGATAGCGGGTGCTGGCTTCGAGCGCGGCCTTGGCCACGCCCATGACGTTGTAATGCGGCACGACCTTTTCCGCTCCGTAATAGCTCATCGCCACGATGCTGCCGCCGCCGGTCATCAGCGGCGCGGCGGCGCGGGCCAGCGCCACGAGCGAATACGCGCTCACGTCATGCGCCACGCGGAACGCTTCGCGGCTGGTGTTCACAAATTCACCCTCGAGCGCGTCTTTCGGCGCAAACGCGACGGAATGCAGGAGCAAATCCAGTTTGCCGAATTTCGCGCCAACTTCGCTGAACACGCTGGCGATCTGGTCGTCCTTCGTCACGTCGCACGGCAGGAGCAGCGTGTCGCTGCCGAACGTCTCGGTGAGTTCCGTGACATTGTCCTTGAGCCGCTCGCCCTGGTAGGTGAAGGCGAGCCGTGCGCCTTCGCGCGCCCACGCCTGCGCGATGGCCCAGGCGATGGAGCGATGATTGGCGACGCCGAACACGATCCCGGTCTTTCCTTCAAGCAATGGCATAAAATTCATTATGATGTTGAACAGTCAAACTGTTAAAGCAGCCAAGCATAGGAAAAACGCTCCGCCGCTTCAATCTTTAATCATCAAACCGCTTAATGCTTGAAATAAAGCTCCTCGGCGTTCCACGTCGCGCGGTAGGAGCTTAATGGCGTCGCCCGCACGTTGCCGATGTCGGAGCGGATTGCGGCATAATACATCGGCGTAACGGTGAAAACCATGGGCTGTTGATCGGACAAAATGTCCTGCACCTCATCGAACATTTTTTTCCGGGCCGCATAATCAAGGGTCTTGTTCTGTTCATCCATCAAACGATCAATCCGCGCCTCCCAATCCGTCGAAGGCGTTTTCTGACGCGGAAACCATTCGTGTGTGAAGCCGTCGGATTTGAGGACGTTCATGCTCGAAGACGGATCGGCACCTCCTCCTCCGAGGCTTAACAGCATGCATTCGTAATCGTGGGTGTCGCCAATTTTTGTGACGAGCGTGTTGAACTCGATCGGTTGAAAAACGACCTTGATGCCGATGTTTTCCAGATCCGATTTGATGAGCACGGCGGTTTTTTCGCGCGCGCCGTTGCCGACGTTTGTGTTCAGGACAAATTCGATCTTGTTGCCGTCGGCATCGGTCAGAAAATCGTCGCCGTTCCGTTTTTCGATCCCGATTTCCTTCAGCAGCGCCAGCGCCTTGTCCAGGTCGTGCGGATACGCCCGGGTGTTCGGATCAAACCATTTCTTATTGCCGGGCGTGACGTAGCCATAATTCGGAATCGCGCGGCCGGAATAGACGGATTTGATGATGGCGTCGCGGTCAATGGCATAGGAGACGGCCTGCCGGAATTTCTGGTTGCGAAACCATTTCAGCTTTTTCGGATCCACCAACGGCTGGCCGGTTTTGGCGTCCACGTTGGTGTTTTCGTTGAACCAGATGAAGGCCGTTTCCAGGCCGATGCCGGGTTCGAGCAGGTTGAATCTTCCCTTTGCTGATTCGGCTTTGAAATGGTCGTATTCATAGGGATAAATGAAGTCGTCAGCATCGCTCTCGCCGCTCAAAAAACGCAGCGACATCGCGTTCAGGTCCGGCACGACGGTGTAAACGATGTTGTCAAAATAGGGCAGGCGCTGGCCCTTCTTGTCCACCTCGCAGTAATACGGGTTGCGCTCGAGCAGAATATACTGCGACGGTTTGTAATCCTTGATGCGGAACGGCCCGCTGCAAATGATGTCTTTGGGATCCCAATTCACGCCGTAAGCCGAGGTGAAGGTTTTATCGGCGACCGTTTTTTCCAGGATATGCTTTGGCAAAATCGTCACGCCCGCGCCAAAATTCTCTAGAAATGGTGCGACGACTTCCGGTGTGACGACTTGAACCGTCAAATCATCCAGCTTCGTCACCGTGAAATTTTTCCCGTCCACGCGAAGCGCGTCCGCCATGACCGGATTGAAGTTGGTGTTGTAAATCAGGTCGTTGCAGGTGAACACCACGTCGTCCGCCGTCAAAGGCTCGCCGTCGCTCCAGCGCAAATTTTTTCGCAGCTTGAACGTCCAGGTTTTGCCGTCCGGCGAATTGGTCCACCAATCCGCCAGTCCCGGCGAGACCTCCTGTGTGGACCAGTCGAAGCCGAGCAGCGCCGCGAACAGGTGCTGGTAAATTTCCTCGGACGATTGTTCGTTGCCGGTGACGGGGTTGAATGTTTTGGGATCGCCATACAAGGCCATGACGAACCGGCCGCCGGGAATGCCCGGCTGGCAATCCGCCACCAGCGGCGGGTCGGGCAGCGGATAGCTGGCGGCGGATTTTTCCGGCGCGGGAGCCGGATTTTTCCCGCAACCGGAAAAGCAAAAAATGATCGCGGCAAAAACAGCAGTCGCTTGAACGAAATTCTTCATGCGGCAAATTTAGCCGCAGATTGCCACGGATGAAACACAGATTTTCCCCGCCGATGGCCAGGTTTTGGGGATGCTTTGTCCGTGTTCAATCCGTGTTTCATCCGTGGCAAAAATGATTCTCGCGCGAGCCGGCGATTTTTGCCACGTTTCACGGCGTTATTGCGATGTGGTCATTTATCCTGAAACGGCTGTTGCACATGATTCCGCTTCTGCTGGGCGTGTCATTGCTCACCTTTCTGCTCATGTCGCTCGCGCCCGGCGACTACTTCACCGCGCTCTCGCAAAACCCGCAAATCTCGCCGGCAACCATCGCCCACCTCAAGGTGCAATTCCACCTCGACCGGCCGTGGTATGTCCAATACTTCTACTGGTTCAAAAGCATTTTGCACGGCGATTTCGGCTACTCGATGGCCTATAAAATCCCCGCGACCTCGCTCATCGTCCAGCGGCTGTGGAACACGTTTCTGCTTTCGTTCCTCGCGCTCATCATCGCCTGGGGCATCGCCATTCCGCTCGGCATCTGGGCGGCGGTCAGGAAAGATTCGTGGGTTGACCGCGGCTGCTCGCTGGTGGCGTTTGCCGGATTGTCCGTGCCGGACGTGCTGCTGTCGCTGCTCGCGCTGTGGTTCGCGGCGGCCAGCGGCTGGTTTCCCGTCGGCGGCGCGCAAAGCGCGCTTTACGATTTCATGCCGCCGGCGCAACAATTCTGGGACCGCGTGCATCATCTCATTTTACCCGCACTCGTGCTGGCCGCCGCCGACATGGCCGGCATCATGCGCCAGATGCGCTCCAACCTGCTCGACACGCTCCGCGCCGAATACGTCACCGCCGCCCGCGCCCGCGGCCTCGGCGAAGGCTGGGTGATTTACAAGCACGCGCTCCGCAACGCCATCAACCCGCTGCTGACAATTTTCGGCTACTCGCTCGCCGCGTTGTTGAGCGGCGCGTTCATCGTGGAAAACATCATGGCCTGGCCCGGCCTCGGACGGCTGACGATGGAGGCGTTCTTCGCCAAGGATTCCTACCTCGTCGTGGACTGCGTGGTGATGGCCACCGCGCTGCTGGTGGTTGGCAATTTCATTGCCGACCTGCTGCTCGCCTGGAGCGACCCGCGCATCCGGCTCAAATAAATGAACGAAACCGCGCCAATTCAATCCGCGAACGCAGAGCGGCCGCTCTCGCCGTGGCAATTGTTCCGGCGGCGCTTGAAACGCCGTCGGATCGCGATGGCTGGCGGCGCGATTTTGATTGTTCTTTATCTCGTGGCGCTGCTCGCCGGGTTTGTCGCGCCGTATGGCTACGACCGCCTGGACACAAATTACTCCTTCCATCCGCCGATCTGGCCGCGGCTGCAGGGTCTGCATCTGGTGGTGCCGCGTTACGAGCAAGCCGGCAGTGTTTTCAACTATCACGTTGTGGCGAACGACTCGAAGCCGCTGCATTTTTTTGTTCGCGGCGACAAATACACATTACTCGGCCTGATTCCCGCCACGATTCATCTGTTCGGCACGGGCGACAAGGATTATCCGGTTTATCTGCTCGGCGCGGATCAGTTTGGTCGTGACGTTTTTTCGCGGCTGCTTTACGGCTCGCAGATTTCACTGTCCATCGGCATCGTCGGCATTGTTCTGTCGTTTGCATTCGGGATGATCATCGGCGGCATTTCCGGTTATTTCGTCGGCGCAACGGACACCGTCATCATGCGCCTGTGCGAACTCATCATGTCCATCCCGGCGTTGTATCTCATCATCTCGCTGCGGGCCGCGTTCCCGGCGGACATGAGTTCCGCGAAGGTCTATGCGATGATCATCATCATTTTGAGCTTCATCGGGTGGGCGAGCATGGCGCGCGTGATCCGCGGCATGACGCTCTCGCTGCGCGAACAGCAATTTGTCCTCGCCGCGCGCGCCCTCGGCCAGTCGCACATGAAAATCATCGTGCGCCACATTTTGCCGAACACGTTTTCCTACGTCATCGTCGCGGCGACGTTGAGCGTGCCGTATTACATCCTCGGCGAAGTCGTGTTGAGCTTTCTCGGCGTGGGCATCCAGGAACCGAGCGCGAGCTGGGGCAACATGCTGACCGCCGCGCAAAACACCGAGTATCTGCGCAATTATCCGTGGCTGCTCGCGCCCGGCGCGGCGATTTTTGTCACCGTTCTCGCTTTCAACTTCCTCGGCGATGGATTAAGAGACGCGGCGGACACGAAGTCGTTATGAACCTGCTCGAAATCAAAAATCTGAAAATGGACTTCGGCAAAGGTGCCGGGGCTGCGCGTGCCGTGGACGGCGTTTCTTTCAACATTGGCGCGGGCGAAACCGTCTGCCTCGTTGGCGAAAGCGGCTGCGGCAAAACTGTGACCGCGCTTTCCATCGCCCGGCTCGTGCCGACGCCACCGGCGAATTATGTCGGCGGAGAAATTTTGCTGAACGGCCAGGACACGTTGAAAATGTCCGCGCGCGAACTGCAACAGATTCGCGGCGGTGTGGTGAGCTACGTTTTTCAAGACCCCGGCGCGTCGCTGAATCCCGTTTTCCGAATCGGCAACCAGATCAAGGAATCGCTCAAGCTGCACAAGCCGGAAAAAGCAAACGACGCCGAAGTCATCCGGCTGTTGAAACTCGTGGGCATTCCCGCGCCGGAATCGCGCATTAAAAATTATCCATTCGAGATGTCCGGCGGCATGCAGCAGCGCGTGATGATCGCGATGGCGCTGGCGAGCGAGCCGAAACTGCTCGTCGCCGACGAACCGACGACCGCGCTCGACGTGACGATTCAGGCGCAGATTCTGGATTTGTTGAGCGATCTCAAGCAGCGGCTTGGCATGGCGATTTTGCTCATCACGCACAACCTCGGCATCGTCGGCGACATGGCCGACCGCGTGGCGGTGATGTATGCCGGGCAGATCGTCGAGCTGTCGCCCGCGCGCGAACTCCTGCGCCGGCCGCTGCATCCCTACACCCGCGCGCTGATGAATTCCGTGCCGAAACTGCGCGGCGACGCCGACCGTCTCTCGGCCATTCCCGGCAACGTCCCGCGCATCGGCAATTTCCCGCCCGGCTGCCGGTTCGCCCCGCGCTGCCCGATTGCCAAGCCGGAATGTTCCGAAAAAATTCCCGAACTGCTCGAAGTCGAACCTGGGCGTTTCGTGAGGTGTCCGTTTTGGAAATGAACATTTTTAACGCAGAGACGCAAAGGCGCGGAGATTAGCTTGGCGGACTTAATCCAATTTGATAACAATCCCGCATGAACTACTGGCTCGACCTGTTCACTGGAACAACTTGGAATGAGTTCCAGAAATCTGGAGCGTCCATTTCTGGCTTCAGTCACCGAATGCGGAAGACAGTTCACAAAATTCAACCGGGAGATATTCTTCTCTGTTATTTAACCGGCGTCATGCGTTGGGTAGGCGCACTTGAGGTAATCGGCCAGACTGATGATAAAACGCCAATTTGGAAAGATGCTGAATTTCCCGCCCGCCTAAAAGTGAAGCCGTTGTTGATGCTCCTGCCGACCAATGGCATCCCGATGAGCGAGCTTGAAGGAAAGGTTCTTTTCTATCAGACAAAAGCCGATAGCGGAAAATTCAAAGGTTTCGTTCGAGGAAGCCCAGCAGTCTTCAAAGCAAAGGAAGATGGCGATTTGATTCTTCGCCTGCTTCAAGAAGCTGAAAAGTCGCCGGTCTCTCGGCCGGTGGACGCCAAGAAACTGGCGCGAAAGCCATTCTTCAATGCAGAACGTAAAAAAGGGAAGCAGACAATCGCCACAGTTGTGTCCGTGCCTGAGTCGGAAGAACCCGAAAGTCTTGATCAACCAGAGTTACTCAGCAAAGCCGAAGTGAAAACTGCAACCACACGACACACTGAAATCCAATATCAATTGATGACTCTTGGCGCTGAAATGGGTTTTGATATTTGGGTTGCACGCAACGATCGCTCGCGAACTTGGAATGGCAAAGTGCTCGGAGAACTTCCGCAAGTAATTGACGAATTGCCAACGCAATTTAACGAAGCCACAAATCGCACGATTGAATTGATTGACGTTCTTTGGCTCAAGGGAAATTCTATTGCCTCCGCCTTCGAGGTCGAATGCACCACGAGCGTCTATTCCGGCTTGCTCCGCATGAGCGACTTGCTGGCCTTGCAGCCAAATATTGACATGAAACTTTTCCTCGTAGCTCCCGACGAGCGTCGTGAAAAAGTAAAACAGGAAATCTTGCGTCCGACTTTTTCGTTGAGGGAAAAACCGCTGGCGGAGATTTGCGGCTTCATCGGATTTGGAAAGTTGACCGAAAAGCTGGAAGGCATTCGTAAGCTTGGCCTGGCTTCATCGTTGAAAGAGGATTTTCTTTTGAAGACTGCGGAATTTTTTGCTGCCGAAAACGGTAGTTGAATTTTCCTCGCGCCTTTGCGTCTCTGCGTTAAATCCAGTTCTGCCGCATTGACGCCCAACCGCATTGCGCTTAATTTCCCAGCATGAGCACGGTTGCTGAAATCAAGGCTGCGATTCCCTCGCTGACACTCGAAGAGCGCGCAGAGGTCGCGCGCTGTCTTGGCAATTGGCAGGACGACGAGTGGGATGGGCAGATGAAACGCGACATCGCCGCCCGCAAGCTGGACAAATTGCTGTCCAAAGTGGACGACGACATCGCGCACGGAAAACTCCGCGACCTTCCGTGATTTCCAAAACGCACGAGGATTTCTGGGCTGGCTTCGACGCTTTGCCAAAGGCGATTCAAAAACTGGCGCGGGAAAAATTTCATCTCTGGCTGGAAGAGCCTTTCAATCCTTCATTACAATTTAAGGAGTTGTTGAAAGATGTCTGGTCGGTTCGCATCAATAAAAATTTCCGTGTGCTCGGTCGGCGCAAAGGAAATTTAATCGTGTGGTTTTGGATTGGCACGCACGCCGAATATGACCAACTTCTAAAGCGGTTGAATTAAATTGTGAGCCTGCTCGAAGTCAAAAATCTGAAGGTGCATTTTCCCGTGAAGCACGGGATGTTCAGCCGCGTCCGCGAATCCGTGAAGGCGGTGGACGACGTGAGCTTTTCCATCGCCCCGGGCGAAACGCTCGGACTCGTCGGCGAAAGCGGTTGCGGCAAGACGACGCTCGGCCGCGCCATCGTCCGGCTCGTCGAACCGACGGCGGGGGAAATTTCGCTCGACGGCGAGGACATCCTGGAAATGAGCGGTTCAGCCTTGCGCGCGCGGCGGCGCAAGTTCCAGATGATTTTCCAGGATCCCTACGGTTCGCTCAATCCGCGCATGACGGTGGAGCAAATCGTTGGCGAGGCGCTGGACATCCACAAACTGACCGACAGCAGCTCCGCGCGGCAGAAACGGATTTTTGAACTGCTCAAGGCCGTCGGCCTCGATCCGGTTTATGCGCAGCGGTATCCGCACGAATTTTCCGGCGGGCAGCGCCAGCGCATCGGCATCGCGCGCGCATTGGCGGTGGACCCGAAGCTCATCATCTGCGACGAGCCGGTGAGCGCGCTGGACGTCTCGGTGCAGGCGCAGATCATCAACCTGCTTCAGGATTTACAGCAGCAGCGCGGCATCGCGTATCTGTTCATCGCGCACGATTTGGCGGTGGTCGAGCACATCAGCCGGCGCGTGATGGTGATGTATCTCGGCAAGATCGTGGAGACGGCGGATGCCAAAGCCATCATCCGCGACCCGCAGCATCCCTACACGCAGGCGCTGATTTCCGCCGTGCCGGAGGTGAACCCCGAAACCAAACGGAAGCGCATCGTGCTGCCGGGCGACGTTCCATCGCCGATTCATCCGCCGAGCGGCTGTCCGTTTCATCCGCGCTGCCCGATTGCGCAGCTTCCGAAATGCAAAGACGAATTTCCGGAATCACGGGAAATTCAGAAGAGCCATTGGGCTTCGTGTCATTTTGCCGGAACAAATTTTGCCGGAACAAAGATTGACGCGGCGCGTAACCCGGTTCCGGCCAAAGGCGTCTAATCTAATCGTCGGAACTGTCGGGATTTTTGGGCTTGGGCGGGCTGACCGACGGGGCGCCCAGTTGGAAATCTTGCTGGCCCCTGATTTTTCCGGCGGCAACGTAGATGCGATACATGACACCGGGCTGGAGCGGTTCGGGCTGTGAGCCGCCAACGGCGGGATCCATGCCCTTGATTTTTTCACCGTAGAAAAACAGTTTCACGTCATCGGAACCCGAATCCGAGACAAGATGCCAGACGGGCTGGGCAAGCTTGTTGGTTTGCAGCGCGGCGAGTGGGACGACCTTGACTTCGGTGAGGTTGTAGTAGTCCCCCAGGCCAAAATAAAAACGGGTGGCTGCCGGACCGGACCGGGCGGATCGGATGGCGCGGCTGGCGTGTGAAATATGGATTGTCTTTGGCCGGAACCAGTCGGTGAAGCAAAAGGCATAAATCCCGGCGAGCACGAGTGCGATGGCGATGAGAGAAAAGTTTTTTTTATTCATAAACCAAGTGAACACTGCGGGCGGTTCGCCCGTCGAATCACTTATCCAGACGTGCGAAGGAATCGAATGGTTAGCAAAATAACAGGATGGCGGCGGTTGGCCAGTGCGGAAAGGGCCTTCACGTTGATCGAATTGCTGGTGGTCATCGCCATCATCGCGATTTTGGCGAGCATGCTGCTGCCGGTCCTGGCCCGCGCCAAGGAATCCGGCCGGCGCATTTCGTGCCTGAACAACCTCAAGCAATTGAGCCTTGCCGCGCAGATGTATGTCAACGACAACGACGGCAATTATCCGCCGCGCAACAACACTGACCGCTGGCCGGACAAGTTGTATGACAATTATGGAAAAAGCATCGCGCTCCTGCTCTGCCCCAGCGAGACGGCCGTGCCGTTGACCGGCGGCAGCAATCCCTCCAACAACATCGCCGACGCCGCGCCGCGCAGCTATATCATCAACGGCTGGAACGAATATTTTCAGAGCCTCAGCCTACAGAGCAAGAATCCGACCGACCCCCTGGGCTTGAACGAGGGAGACAGCATGAAGGAAGATTCCATCGTCAATCCGGGCGACACAATCCTCATTGGCGAAAAAACCGATGGCAAAGGCGATTTTTACATGGACCTCAATGAGGGTGCGGCGGGCAATGATTTTGAGGGCATTCTCAATCAAAGTCGGCACGATTCGCACGGGGCGGATGCCATCAACGGCACCGGATCGGGCGGCTCAAACCACGCCATGGCGGACGGAAGCGCGCGGTTCATCAAGTTTCCGCAATCGGTGTATCCGCTCAATTTGTGGGCTGTCACCGATGCCGGCCGGACCAACTACGCCATCACCTACTGAAACCTCGTCGAACCGGATGGTGGAGCGGGCGATGGGAATCGAACCCACGTGTGAAGCTTGGAAGGCTTCCGTTCTACCATTGAACTACGCCCGCAAACAATTTTCAGTTTTGAGTTGAGGCGATGCCGGCCATTCCAACTCAAAATTCAGAATTCAAGGCCCAAAACTATCAAACCGGCTTGCCTTGTCAACCGCGCCGCGCTATGCTCACGCCGATGAATTCGCTGCTTCTGACCGGCGGACGGGTGGTTGATCCCGCAAATCGTTTTGATTCCCCCGCGGACGTGCTCATCATTGACGGCAAAATCTCCGCCGTCGGCAAAAATCTTTCCGCGCCGAAGGGGATCGGGCGGTTCGACGCCAGCGGAAAAATCGTCTGTCCCGGACTGATTGACTTGCACGTCCATTTGCGCGAGCCGGGCCAGACCGCGAAGGAAAATCTGGCCACCGGCACCGCCGCCGCCGCGCGAGGCGGCTTTACCTCTGTCGTCTGCATGCCCAACACGTCGCCGGCGATTGACACCGCCGGGACCGTGGCGCTCATCCGCGAACGCGCGACCCGCGAAGGCGTCGTGAATGTCTTCGTCACCGGCACCATCACCAAAAACATCGCCGGAGAGGAACTCTCGCCCATCGGCGGGTTGAAGCGCGCCGGCGTCGTGGCGATCACCGACGACGGTCGTTGCGTCCAAAACAACGAGCTCATGCGGCACGCGTGCGAATACGCGAAAATGTTTGACCTGCCGGTGATGGACCATTGTCAGGACTATTCGCTTGTGACCGACGGCGTGATGCACGAAGGCTACTGGAGCACGGTGCTCGGCCTGCGCGGCTGGCCATCGGCGGGCGAGGAGGTCATCGTGGCGCGGAACATTTTGCTCGCGGAGCTGACGGGCGCGAAAATCCACTGCCAGCATTTGAGCGCGGCGGGCAGCGTGGCATTGGTGCGCGAGGCAAAAAAACGCGGCGTGCCCATTTCCGGCGAGGCGTGCCCGCACCATTATGTTTTGACCGACGCCGCCATTGCCGGGAGCGAGAACTTTTGGAGCGCGGACGGAAAAGGCCTGGCCCAATTTCAGGGCGGCAAACTCCCCGAATGGCCGAAATACGACACCAATTTCAAGATGAACCCGCCGTTGCGCTCGGCGCGCGACCGCGAGGCGGTTCTCGAAGGGCTGGCCGATGGCACGATTGAAATTTTGTGCAGCGACCACGCGCCGCACTGCGATTACGAAAAGGAGGTCGAGTTCGATTACGCGCCGTTCGGCATCACCGGGCTGGAAACGGAATTGGCGCTGGCGCTGATGCAACTCGTCCATGCGAAGCGCCTTTCGCTCGCGGACATGATTGCCAAGTTCACGGTGAATCCGGCACGCCTGCTGAATCTGCCCAAAGGCACGTTGAGCGCCGGCGCGGACGCGGACGTGACGGTGTTTGATCCCGATTGCGAATGGATTTTCCGGCGCGAGGACTCGGCCAGCAAATCAAAAAACACTCCGTTCTTCGGCTGGAAACTCAAGGGCAGGGCGGTGGCGACGATTGTCGGAGGCAAAACGGTCTGGTCTGAACGAAGCGGACGGATCGCGGTCTAATCTTTGAAGCCCGAAACTCAACTCAAAACAAATAATAAATTATGAAAAAAATGATCGTTGCAATGTTGGCTGCCACGGTGTTTTGGCAGGTGAACGCGGCGGAATCCACATGGCTCACCGACCTGCCCAAGGCGCAGGCGCAGGCGAAGTCAGAAAACAAAATTGTGCTTATTGATTTCACCGGCTCGGACTGGTGTCCCTGGTGCATCAAATTCGACAAGGAAGTGTTGGACACGCCGCAGTTTCAGGAATACGCGGCGAAAAACGCCGTGCAGGTGAAACTGGATTTTCCGCACAAGCTGGTTCAGAGCGATGACTTGAAAAAGGCCAACGCCGCGTTGAAAACCCAATACGACGTCCACGGCTTTCCAACCTTGCTCGTGCTTGACAAGGATGGCAAGGAAATCGGCCGGCAGGTCGGCTATTCCGAGGGCGGCCCACAGGCGTTCATCGCCAAGCTTGAAGGGTTCAAAAAATAAGTTTCGCGAATGTTTTGCGACTGGGGGCGTGGCGGAAATCCGCCGCGCCCTTTTGGTTAAAACTTGAACCGGCCCATCGGCGACTTTAGTATGGAACAACTTTGATGACGGCAATTCTGGCATTGGAAGACGGTTCGGTTTTTCACGGCGAAGGTTTTGGCGCGAAGGCGTCGGCCTGCGGCGAGGTGTGTTTCAACACTTCCATGACCGGCTACCAGGAAATCCTCACCGATCCGTCTTACAAAGGACAAATTGTCACGATGACGTATCCGCTCATCGGCAATTACGGCGTCAACGCGGTGGACATGGAGTCATGGCGGCCGCATGTGGCCGGGTTCGTCATCCGCGAACTCTCGCCGGTCGTCAGCAACTGGCGCGCGGATTTCTCGCTAGCGGAATATCTGGAGAAAAACGGCATTCCCGGCATCCAGGGCATTGACACCCGGGCGCTGACCAAAAAACTCCGCGTGCGCGGCGCGATGAACGGGTTCATTTCCACGGAGGAAATTCCGGACGCCGAAGCCGTGCGGCGCGCGGAGGAATTTGTTTTTGTCGGCGTGGATTACGTCAAGGAAGTGACGCACAAAAAGGCGTTCCGCTGGGACGAAAAGGACGAGCAGAGCGCGGCGTTTGATCTGGTTCGCGGCGTGAAAGCCGCCGACGCGCGCAACGTGCGCAAGCCGCTGCCGCCCGCCGACATCCCGATCGTCGCGTTCGATTACGGCCTGAAATACAACATCCTCCGGCGGCTGCGGCAGCACGGGTTCGCGACGCAGGTTTTGCCGGCGACCGCGTCCGCCGCCGACGCGCTGAAGCACAAGCCCGCCGGGATTTTTCTATCGAACGGCCCCGGCGACCCGGCGGCGCTCAATTATATCGTTCGTGAGGTGAAAACGCTTTTGGACACGGGCATTCCGATTTTCGGCATCTGTCTCGGCCACCAGATTTTGGGGCAGGCGTTTGGCGGGAAAACCTTCAAGCTGAAATTCGGCCATCGCGGCGCGAACCAGCCGGTGAAGGACCTGGAAAGCGGCCGGGTGGAAATCACGGCGCAAAATCACGGCTTTGCGGTGGACGCGAAATCATTGCCGTCCGATGTCGCCGTGAACCGCGTCAATTTGAACGACCAGACCGTCGAGGGCATGCGCCACAAGACGAAGCCGGTCTTTTGTGTGCAGTATCATCCGGAGGCGTCGCCCGGGCCGCACGATTCGACGCCGTTGTTCGCGGAATTTCGTTCGTTGATCGAGCGTCGCAGTTGAAATGAAAATATTTCCCGAAGATTTCAGTTTGACTTGCGGCGTCCGCCGAACATAATCGGGGCATCAAGCTATGGCCAAACTGGTTATCCTGACGCAGGGCATGACAGGCCGCGCGCACGAGCTGAATGTGGATCGCACCACCATCGGCCGCGTTGAGGATAATACGTTTCAAATCACCGACGCCTCCGTTTCCAGCCACCACTGCGAAGTGCTGCTGCGCGGCGGCGAGGTTCTCATCCGCGACCTCAACTCGACCAACGGCACCTTCATCAACAACGCTCAAATCACCGAGAGTGTTTTGAAACCCGGCCAGACCCTGCGCCTCGGCCAGATCGAATTGAAGCTGGAAGGCGAGGGATCGGCTCCCACAGCTCCAGCCCCGGCTCCGGCTCGAACTCCGGCCCCGGCTCCGGCCCCGGCACCTGCACCGAGAAAATCAGCGGAAGCCACCCTGGTCATTCCGCGCGGCGTCAGTTTGAGTGAACTGGAGGGCGGCGGCCGCAAACCGGGACTGGACAGCTCCAGCAAGGTTTTTTCCAAAAAGCGCAACAAGTCAGGTTTGTATTTTTGGATCGGCGCCGGCGTCGGCATTGTCGTCATCATCGTCCTGATTCTTTTCGCGCTCAAGATGGCCGGCAACGGCGGCCATTAAAAAAACAGGTGCGGCCATGAAACCGCGCGCTTCAAATCAACGAAACCAAGCGCTGACGCTCACGGAGGTTTTGGTGAGCGTGGCCATCGTGTGCGTTTTTGTCGGCGCCGCGTTTCTGATGTTTCACCGCCAGAAAGTCGTCCACCGGGTCGTCCGTCAAAACCGGTCAACGGAAATTCAGTGCGTCAACAATCTGAAACAAATCGGCCTGGCGTTCCGGATTTGGGAGGGCGACAACGGCGACAAATTGCCCATGCAGGTGTCCTCGAAAAATGGCGGGGCCATGGAACCGGCGTTGCGCGGAAACGTGTTTCAGGTTTTTCAGGTCATGTCCAACGAGCTGTCCACGCCCAGGATTTTGCTTTGTCCGGCGGATGCCGACCGGTCCGCCGCGAAGGATTTCACAAGCGGTTTTGACAACAGCCGCGTCAGCTACTTTGCCAGCCTGGACGCCGCGGATGACAAGCCCGCCATGTTCCTCGCCGGCGATGACAACTTCGCCATTGACGGTCGTCCGGTCAAATCCGGCCTGCTGCTGCTGGCGACGAATGCGCCCGTCAGTTGGACCGCCGCGCGCCATGTGAATCAGGGCAACATCGGCCTCGCCGACGGTTCGGTGCAGACCACCACTTCTTCTTCATTGCGCCAAAGGCTCGTGCAAACCGGTGCCGACACCAACCGCCTCGCGATCCCGTAATTTTCCATTCTGGCTTCCGGCTTCCGGCTCCGGTATTCTCCGCCACCATGTTTGAAACGGTTAAAACGGAAATTGCCACGGCCTCGGACAAGCTTTCGCACCTGCGGAGGTTTCTTTGACGTCGCCACATTGCAAAACCGGCTCGCCGAAATCAACGCGCTGATGGCCGCGGACAATTTCTGGGGCAACCGCGAAAAGGCGCAGACGATCATTGACGAGGCCAATTCCGCGCGCGCCAAAATCGAGCCGCTCGCCAAGGCCGAAAAGCAGCTTGACGATTTCCGCGTCATGCTCGAACTCGGCGAGGCCGAGCCGCCCGCCGCGCAGGCGCAGATTGAACAGGAACTCACCCGCGACCTGGTAAAATTTTTCAAGGAGCTGGATTCGCTGGAGCTGAAGGTTTTTTTGAACGGCCCGCATGACCGGAAGAATTGCATCTTGAGCATCAACGCCGGCGCGGGCGGCACGGAGGCGCAGGATTGGGCGGAAATGCTCTCGCGGATGTATTCGCGCTGGGCCGAGTCGCGCGGCTGGAAGGTCGAGGTGACCGACGCGCTGGTTGGCGACACCGCCGGCCTCAAGAGCGTCACGATGCTGCTGGAGGGCGAAAATGCCTACGGCTTCGCCAAGGCCGAACGCGGCGTCCACCGGCTCGTTCGCATCTCGCCGTTCGATTCCAACAAGCGCCGCCACACGAGTTTTGCCAGCGTGGACGTGATTGCGGAAATCGAGGAGAGCGATTCCGACATCGTGATTCCGCCGAATGAATTTTCCGTGGACACGTTCCGTTCCGGCGGCAAGGGCGGCCAGAACGTGAACAAGGTGGAAACCGCCGTGCGCATCACGCACATTCCGACCGGGCTGGTCGTCGCGTCGCAAACGCAGCGGTCGCAGCATCAGAACCGCGCCACGGCGATGAAGCTGCTGCTGTCGCGGATTTTCGCGCAGCGCGTGGACGCGGAGAAGGCGGAGATGGAACGGTTTTACGGCGAGAAAGGCAGCATCTCGTGGGGCAACCAGATTCGCAGCTACGTTTTCCAGCCGTATCGCATGGTGAAGGATTTGCGCACCGGCGTGGAAACGAGCAACGTGCAGGGCGTGATGGACGGCGACTTGGATGTGTTCGTCCACGGCTGGCTGCGCGCCGGCTGCCCGCTCAAGCGGATGCAGGGCGTGAAGGATGAAGAGGAATAATTTCAACGCAAAGACGCAAAGGAACGAAGGCGCAAAGAAAGTAATACCTTCGGGTCTCTGCATCTTTGCGCCTTTGCGTTAAAAAATGGCCAATATACTGGACACTATCGTTGAGCAAAAGAAGCTGGAGGTCGCGTGCCTGCCGGACCGCGTCCTCGCCGCCGGTGATTTGCGCGACGCGCTGCTTGAACGTGGCGAAAAGCGCGATTTTCTCGCGGCCTTGCGAAAACTAAAACGCGGCGACATCGCGCTGATTGCCGAGGTTAAAAAGGCGTCGCCGTCGGCGGGCGTGATTTGCAAGGATTTCGACCCGGTCCGGATCGCGAAAGAATACGAGGCGGCGGGCGCAAGCTGCCTTTCCGTTTTGACCGACGAGAAGTTTTTCCAGGGCTCGCTCGAATATCTCCGGCAAATCCGCGCCGCCGTGAAGCTGCCGTTGCTGCGGAAAGATTTCATCATTGATGGGCGGCAAATCCTCGAAGCCGTCGAATGGGGCGCGGACGCCATCCTGCTCATCGTCGCCATTTTGACTGACGAGCAGCTTGCGAAATTTCATTCGCTCGCCACGGAGGCTGGTCTGGCTGTTCTCGTTGAAGTCCACGACGGGGCGGAATTGGAACGCGCGCTGAAAATTTCCCCGGCGCTGGTCGGCGTGAACAACCGCAACCTGAAAACATTCAAGGTGGACTTGGCGACGACGGAAAAGCTGGCTGAAAAAATCGGCGCTGGAAAAATGCTTGTCGCCGAGAGCGGCATTCACACGCGCATGGATGTGGAACGGCTGAAGAAATGTGGCGCGAAGGCAATTCTGGTCGGTGAATCGTTGATGCGCGGCGGAGACATCCAATCCAAAGTCCGCGAGTTGATCGGCTGATCGCCGCAGCAGCGAACGTCAGTTCGCTCAAATTTTAAGAATGAGCCGACGCACGTCGGCTGCTACTTTTTATTTTTCGCCAATTGTTTCGCCAGCCGGATGGCGGAAATCATGCTCGATGGGTTGGCGATCCCCTTGCCGGCGATGTCGTAGGCCGTGCCGTGGTCTGGCGAGGTGCGGATGAACGGCAGCCCGAGCGTCCAGTTCACGCCGGTGTCGAATGCGACGGCTTTCAGCGGCGCAAGTCCCTGGTCGTGATACATCGCGACGACCGCGTCAAAATCCCCCTGCAACGCGTAATGAAAAACCGTGTCGCCGCTCAACGGGCCGACAACATCGAAGCCCCGCTTCTGCGCGGCGAGAACCGTCGGCGCGATGGTCTTGATTTCCTCGTCGCCGAATTCGCCGCCCTCGCCGGCGTGCGGATTCAGGCCGCAAACGGCGATTTTCGCGCGCGGCAAGCCGAGGTCGCGGCAGGCCTGCGCGGCCAGCTCGATGGCGAGCGTGATTTTTTCCGGCGTCAATTTTTCGGGGACGGACTTGATGGAAATGTGGATGGTGGCCAGCGCCACGCGGAGCCAGCGGTTTTGTTCGTCGTGGCCGAGCAGCATCATGGCAGTGCGCTTGGCCCCGGCGAGTTCGGAGAGAAATTCCGTCTGCCCGACAAACTTGTGACCGGCGCGGACGATGGCCTCCTTGTTGACCGGCGCGGTGACGAGCGCGTCCAGTTCGCCGCGCAAACAGCGTTCCGCGCCGTCGCGCAGCCACGCGATGGCAGCCCGCGCGGCCACCGGCGAGCCGGCGGGCAAATTTTTCGGCAGTGGCTGCGGAAGCGGATTCGTGATGAAAAATCTTCCGGCGGCGTTGCGGCTGGAGAATTTTTCCAGCGGCAGCTTGAGCGAAAATTTCCGGTTGAGCTGCTGGAGAATTTGTCCGTCGCCGATGAAAAGGTATTTCGAGCCGTCACGATCCGCCTCGGCGGCGACGGCCTTGAGCGCGACCTCGGGGCTGACGCCGGTCGCGTCGCCGAGTGAAATGCCAATCCAGCCGGTCATGGGATTTGAGGGTTGAAGGTTGAGCGTGGGAGAAGCGGCTTGCCCCCGGTTTGTCCGCGCGGCTAGAAGTAAAGGATGAAGGTTTTCGCCTTCAACTTGGCAATCCACTGTTTTTCCAAGCGCGACTGTTCCTGCGCGCGGAGATTTTTTTCAATTTGATCGCGGACATCGGCCAGCGGTTTGACGTGCGCCAGGCGCGTCTGCTCGACCAGCATCAGGTAGCAGGCATCGGGCGTTTCAACCACGTCGCTCACCTGGCCAGGCTGGAGCGCGAACGCGACGTCGGCCAGATCCTGGCGCAGCACGGAGCGTTCGATCCAGCCCCGGTCGCCGCCCTGGCTGCGCAGCGTGTCCTGCGAATAAATGGACGCCATTTCCGTGAACGCCGCCCCTTCCTTGATCTTGTCCCGGATTTCACGGGCCAGGCTCACCGTGTTGGTGTCATCGGCGGAAGTCTTGTTGAGGACGATCATGCGCAGCTTGATTTCGTCCTCGACCTTGAAATCGTCCTGGTGATCAAGGTAATAACGTCCAACCCTGTTGGGCGAGATGACGATTTCCTGCGCAATGTTTTTGGCGCGCAACGCCGTAACGATGTATTGGTCGCGCACGTCCTTGCGGAAGGATTCAAACGTCTCGCCCTGCGCCTGCAACGTCTTCATCAGCGTCACGCGGTCGGTGAAACGTTCGCGGATGCGGTCCTGCACCAGATCGTCCACCACGCTGTCGGGCAGCCGGTAGCCCTCCACGTCGAAATCATGCAGGATCAACTGGCGTTCGACCAGTTGCTCCAGGCCGTCATTGATCGCCCCGGTGAGCTTCTGCTGGAATGCCGCCTCCGGCTGGCCGGCGTATTCGCGCCGGAGGGAATCGAGCGCCGGCCCGATGAAATCCTCCACCTGCTGGCGCGTGATGACCGTGTCGTTGATGACGGCCAGGACGCCGTCCACAACCTCCGCGTGGAGACGCGGGCCGGTGCAAAGCGCCAGCGCCAGAATCGGGATGAAACGAAAAATTTTCATCAACTGCCGCGGAGTCTAGCAACAACCACCGGCGGGTCAAGCGTGCGACAACCGTTTAACGCGGCTGGTGACCATTCATCCAATACATCAGCCCCGCCATGATCCCGGACACGACCAGCGCCACGAAGAGCGACCACTTCAGGATGCGCCATTGCTTGCGCCGATGCGCGCGGCCGCCCTGGCCCGGCAGCAGGTAAAACCGGTTTTTATCCTTGTCTCTGTCGTGTCGGGAACGATGCATGGTCAGGGAATCACGAGACGGTTGGTGGCGGCGCCGGTGTTCGCGAGCGCGGATTTCAAAGCCGAAGTGGTCGTTGTCTGCACCGAATCGTCAGCGAGACCGATGTTGCCGATGCGTAAATGCTGATTTCGGAAGCTCCACTGCTGCGGCTGCCCGTGCCGTTCATTCTCGGTCCATTCGACGGAGACGTTGGTTGAAAGATTCAAAATGCCGGGCTGAACGCGAATGCCGTTGACGGCAAGGTTGTCGTCGCCGGAAAGAATCATCTGCGGATATTTGTCTTCCGCGTCCAAGCCGACGAAGTAACTGATTGTTTGATGATTCAAGTCGGTTGTGAAATTGGTCGCGTAATGCCGTCCGGTGTCATTCGGGCAAACTAAAATTTTCGGCGTGGACAGCTCGTTGGACATGACGCGAAAGATTGCAGACGCATTTCCGGCCACAGCCAGTTCCATTGCGCCGCCATTCGTCACGGAAACCTGCATCGGATATTTGTCACCGTTGTCTCCTTCCCAAATTCGGAACGAAAGGCCGATGCACATCAGATTGTTGACACAACCGATTTTTGAATTTTTGCGCTTCGCGGCCGCAAGCGCGGGAAGCAAAAGAGCCGCCACCAATGCACCCAGACAAATGACCACGAGCAATTCAGTCAAGGTGAACGCCCGGCTGGCGCGAGTTGTCCGTTGGGTTTTCATTTCCGTTTCCATTGCCGGCATCGGCAATGTCAGACCCATTTTGCGCGATTTCCCGGAAGAATCAATCCAAGCGCGCGGAAATTTCACGCGCGCTTCGCAAAAATTGTCCGGCCACCGGCATTTCAATGCGCGTCCACCTGCCGCACCGGCGCGCGTTTGACCCGCTTGAACAGCAAAATCAGCGGCAGGCAGCACAGCACCAGAAATCCGAACACCCGGAACGTGTCCACAAACGCCCACAAATGCGACTGCGCGTTCAGCGTGCCGTAAATCAGCGCGTAGGCCTGGTGCGAGGCGGTCACGGGATCGGTCTGCTGCCCCAGCGCATGTTGCGCGGCGGCGAGCCGTTGTGCGAACACCGGGTCGGTCGGCGTCAAATGCCCGACCATCAGCGCCTGATGCGCCTGCGCGCCGCGCGCGACCAGCGTGGTGACGAGCGCGATGCCGATGCTGCCGCCGAGGTTGATCATGAGATTGTAAAGCCCCGTGGCGCTGCCGATTTCCCGCTGCTTCAACTGGCTCATCGTCGCCGTCGTCAGCGGCACGAAAATGAAGCTGATGGCCACGCCATTCAGCACCGCCGGAAAAATGACGCTGACCATGCTCACCTGGAGATTGATGCCGCTCAACAAAAACGCCGACAGGCTCAACATTGAAAAACCGAAACACAACAGCCACCGCAGCGGGACGCGCCCGACCAGCCGCCCCACCAGAAACGTGGTGAAGAGGGCGGCGATCCCGCGCGGACTCATCGCGAGGCCGCTTTGCAGCGCCGGATAGCCCATCAGCGTTTGCAGAAACAGCGGCAGTTCCGCATTCGTGCCATAAAGGATGATGCCGATGACCGTCATCAACATCAGGCCGATGCGGAAGTTCCGGCTTTTGAGAATCCGCAAATCCACCAGCGGGTCTTTCACCCGGAATTCCCACGCGATGAAGCCGACGAAGGCGGCGACGGAAACCACCGTGAACCAGCGGATCCATTCCGCGCCGAACCAGTCGGCGTCCTGCCCCTTGTCCAGGACGATTTGCAGCGTCGCCAGCCAGAGCGCCAGCAGGCCGAACCCGATGTAATCAATCGCCGCCTTCAGGTTGCGCTTGATGTAGGGCGGATCTTCCACGAGCCATTCCGCCAGGAACATCGCCAGCATGCCGACCGGCAGGTTGATGTAGAAAATCCAGCGCCAGGAATAATTGTCCGTGATCCAGCCGCCGAGCGTCGGGCCGATGATCGGCGCCACAATCACCGCCATGGAGAACGTCGCCATGGCGATGCCGCGTTTGGCGACCGGAAAACTTTCCAGCAGAATCGCCTGCGCGATGGGCACCATGGCGCCGCCACCCGCGCCCTGCAGGACGCGCGCCGCAATCAGCATCGGCAGGTTCACCGCCATGCCGCACAACGCCGACGCGAACACAAACATCCCGATGCACGCGATGAACACCCGTTTCCGGCCAAAATGATTTCCCAGCCAGCCGGTCATCGGGAGGATGATGGCGTTGGCCACGAGGTAGCTCGTCAGCACCCACGTCGCCTGATCGGTCGTGGCCGAGAGGCTGCCGGCGATGTGCGGCAGGGCGATGTTGGCGATGGAGGTGTCCAGCACCTGCATGAACGTCGCCAGCATCACGCCCACGGCCACCAGCCACGGGCTGTGCCGCGGACGCCAGTCCTGTTGTTGTCCGCTGTCAGGCATGAAGATGTTACGGCAGGAAGGAAGCGGGTTTCCGGTTCAGAATGGAGCGGAAAGCAAATTGCGCAACGCCGGTCAAAATCAGCGCGAGCAGGCCGATCGCCCATTCCGGCAACGCAAAGGCGGCCACCCGGACATCCGGCGTCACGGACAGGCCGGGGCCAATCGTGTGGTCGGCGGGCAGCGGCTCGTCGAAAAGGATTTTCACCGGGACGCGCTGGACCACCTTGACGTAATTGCCGGTCGCATTTTCCGGCGGCAGCAGGCTGAAGGCCGCGCCGCTGCCAGCCTGCACGCTGTCCACGTGCGCGCGGTATTTTTTCCCGCCGAGCGCGTCAATCTCAACGAGCACCGGCTGGCCGGGTTTCATTTTTTTCAATTGCGATTCCTTGAAATTCGCCACGACCCAGATTTCCGGTGGCACGATGGACATCAACTGCTGGCCCACTTGAACGTAATTGCCCGCTTCGACCGCCTTGCGCGTCACGCGCCCGTCGCACGGCGCGAAAATTTTCGTGTAGGACAAATCCAGTTGCGCCGACTGCACGGTGGTCTGCGCCTGACGATACAGCGCGAGTGCCATGCCGGCGGAGGCTTCGGTTGCCGTTTGTGTCGCTTTGGCTTCGTTGATTCTTGAAACGTCCGCAACGGCTTTTTGCCGGGCGGCGACCAGACTCGCATCCGCTTCCTTGACCGCGTCCTGCGCGTTGTCAAATTCCTGCGCGGAAATGGTGTTCTGCGTCCGCAATGTCTGGTTGCGCTTAAAGTCCGCCTGCGCCCGCGCGTCGGTGGCTTCCGCCGCGTCGGCATCGGCCTTCGACTGGTCGGCGGTGGCCTGCGCGGTGGTCACTTTCACGGCCATCAGATCCAGCGCGGCGAGCACGGTCTTGTAATTGGCCTCCTGCGCGTCGGCGGAGGATTGTTTCTGCGCGGCGGTGGTGGCGTAATCCGCCGGGTCAATCTCCAACAGCAATTCGTTCGAGCGGACCATCTGGTTGTCGAGCACATGGACGGCGGAAACCTGCCCGGAAACCCGCGGGGCGATGGAAACGACGTGCGCGGCGATGAAGGCGTCGTCAGTGGATTCGTGCGTCAGCACGTCCGCGAGGTAGCCGAGTCCGAAAAACAGCAGCACCACGAGCACGCCGGTCGCGGGCCAGATGAACAGCGGTGAATTTAATTTCGCCAGTTGCTTGTCGCTGACCGTGGGCGGCGGCGGCGGACTGGATGGAACAGATTTGCTATCGTTCATAAATTTGGAATTTGTGGCAGGAAAGCCTGCTGGCCGTCCGAGGCCGCGCTGCTGCGCGGCCCTGCCGGTTTTATTTCGAATTTGAAATCTGGCCCGCGCCTGGTTGCGGCGAATTTTCCAGCCAGCCGCCGCCGAGCGCCTGATAAAGGTTGATCAAACTGGACCCGCGGGAAAACTGGAATTGAATGAGATTTTCCTGCGCCCGGTAAAGGTCCTGCTGCGCGGAGAGCACGGTCAGGTAACTGTCCACGCCCTGCCGGAAGCGCGCGTCGGCCAATTCATAGCGCCGCTGCTCGGCCTTGACGAGGGCTTTCCCGGCGTCGAGCTGCACCGCGACCGCCGCCCGCGCCGCCAGCGAGTCGGAAACTTCCCGGAACGCGGACTGGATGGCCTTCTGGTAATTCGCGACTTCAATCTGTTTGCCGACGTTCGCCGCGTTCAGGTTGGCGAGGTTTCTTCCCGCCGTGAAAATCGGCAGCGTGACTTGCGGCGAAAACATCCAGGTGCCGGAGCCGGGCGCGAACAGATTGGCGAGCTGCGAACTGGCGGTGCCGCCCGAGGCGGTGAGCGTGACGGTCGGGAAAAACGCCGCGCGCGCCGCGCCGATGTTGGCGCTGGCGGCCTTGAGCCGGTGCTCGGCGCCGAGAATGTCCGGGCGGCGCTGCAACAAATCGGATGGCAGCCCCGCTGGCACGTCGGTCAGGTAATCCGCCGAATCAAGCGGCAGCGCCGGCGGCAGATTTTCCGGCAACGGCCGGCCGACGAGCAGCACCAAGTTGTCTTCCGCCACGGCCAGTTGCTGTTCGTAAGCCGCGACGTTGGACCGGGCGGTTTGCACCTGGCCCTCGGCGGTGCGCAAGTCCAGCTCGGACACCACGCCGGCTTCGTAGCTGCGCCGGGTCAATTCATAAGACGCCTGCACGGCTGCCAGCGTCCGCCGCGCCACGGCGAGCTGCTCGGTCACCGCGCGTTCCAAAAGACAGGCGTTGCCGACTTCGGCGACGAGCGCGATTTGCGCGCCGCGCCGGGCTTCCTCGGTTGCGAAATAATTTTCCAGCGCCACGGCCTTGAGGCTGCGCACGTGCCCGAACAAATCCAGTTCGTAGGAAGCCGTGCCGAGATTGAGGCTGTAGTCGCTGGTCGTCATCGGCTGGCCACCGTTGCCGGACAAATCGGCCGGCAGGCGCTGGCGCGTGCCGCTGCCGGTGGCATCAATTTCCGGCAGCAGTGCCGAGCGCTGGATGCGGTATTGCGCGCGGGACTGCTCGACGTTCAGCACGGCCACGCGCAGGTCGGGATTGTTGGTCAGCGCCAGCTCGACGAGCCGTTGCAGGCGCGGGTCGCGGAAAAATTCGCGCCAGCCGATGTCGGCGGCGGGAACGGCGTTGGTCGGATTCCTGGTTTCACCGGCAACTGCCGGCCAGGTTGGCGAAACCGCCGCAGCCGGGCGCTGGTATTTTGGCGCGAGCGTGCAGCCAGCTAGGGTTGCGACGAACAGGGCGATGATGGGCGAAAGATGTTTGCTCATGGCTTTTCTTGTTTGCCGTTCTCGTCGTCATCGTCCAAGCCGGCCTGGGGCGCCATCATGGTGTGCGTTGGTTTGTTGGATTTGAACATCCGGCGGACGAGCACGAAGAAGACCGGCACAAAAAGGATGGCCAGCACGGTGGCCGTAATCATGCCGCCCGCCACGCCGGTGCCGATGTCGTGCCGGCTGGCCGACCCGGCGCCGGTGCTCAACGCCAGCGGCATCACGCCGAGAATGAACGCGAGCGACGTCATCAGAATCGGGCGGAGCCGCATGTGCGCCGCCTCCAGCGTGGCTTCCACCAAACCCTTGCCCTGCGCCTGCAAATCCTTGGCGAATTCGATGATGAGAATGGCGTTTTTGGCGGACAGGCCGACGATGGTCAGCAGGCCGACCTTGAAGAAGACGTCGTTGGGCAATCCGCGTCCGGTGGCGGCCAGCAGCGCGCCGAAAATGCCGAGCGGCACGACGAGGATCACGGCCACGGGGATGGACCAGTTTTCGTAGAGCGCGGCCAGCGCCAGAAATACGACGATGAGCGACAGCGCGTAGAGCATCGGCGCCTGTTTGCCCGACAAACGTTCCTCGAAGGACTGGCCGGTCCATTCGTAACCGAAGCCGGCGGGTAATTTCTGGGCCAGATTTTCCATGGCGGTCATGGCCTGGCCGGTGCTTTTGCCCGGCGGCGCGGAGCCGACGAGTTCCAGCGACGGCACGCCGTTGTAATGTTGCAGCGACGGCGAGCCGTAAATCCAGTGCAGCGTAACCAGGCTGGACAGCGAAACCATCTGGCCGTTGCCGTTGCGCACAAAAACCTTGCTGACGTCCTGGGGCAGCATGCGATACGGGGCGTCGAGCTGGGCGATGACGCGCTGCACGCGGTTGCCGTCCACGAAATTGTTGATGTAATCCGAGCCGAAACAGGTGGTGAGCGCCGTGTTCAAGTCCGCCAGTGAAACGCCCAGCGCGCTGGCCTTGGCCTGGTCAATGTCCACCTTGAGCTGCGGCGTGTCCTCCAATCCCTGGAATCGCAACTGGGCGATGTCGTGATTGGTCGCGGCCATCGCCACCAACTGGTTGCGCGCCTGCATGAGCTGGTCATGGCCGAGGCCGGCCTGGTCCTCCAGCTCAAAATCAAAGCCGGACGAAATGCCCAGTTCGGGGATCGGCGGCGGGTTGATGGGATAAATGATGGCGTCCTTGACTTGCGACAGGGCCATGAAGGCGCGGCCGATGACCTGCTGCACCGAATGCTGGGCGCCGTGGCGCTGGCTCCAGTCCTTCAAATGCACAAAGGCGAGCGCGGAGTTTTGGCCCTGGCCGTTGAAGCTGAAGCCGGCGACGTCCACCATGCCCGCGATTTCCGGCTGTTGCAGATAGTAGCCTTCCACCTGTTTGAGCACGGCCAGGGTGCGTTCCTGGGTCGCGCCCACCGGCAACTGGATGCTGGTGATGAAATAACCCTGGTCTTCATCCGGCAGAAACGACGACGGCAGCCGGACATAAAGCCAGCCCACCGCCAGAACGATCGCCAGATAAACGAACAGATACCGCGGCGTTTTGATGATCGTCCGGCCCAGGAAGCTTTCGTAGTTTTTCCGGGTCGCGAGAAAGCCGCGGTTGAACCAGCCGAAGAATCCCTGCTTCCGCAAATGATGCCCTTTTTCAACCGGCTTGAGCAGCGAGGCGCACAACGCCGGCGTCAGCGACATGGCCAGAAAAATGGAGAACAGCATGCACGAAATCATCGCCAGCGAAAACTGCCGGTAAATCGCGCCGACCGATCCGCCGAAGAAGGCCATTGGAATGAACACCGCCGTCAGCACCAGCGAAATGCCGATGAGCGCGCCGGTGATCTGCTTCATCGCCTTGCGGGTCGCCTCGCGCGGCGACAGCCCTTCCTCGCTCATGATGCGTTCCACGTTTTCCACCACCACAATGGCGTCGTCCACCAGTTCGCCCACGGCCAGCACCATGCCGAACATCGTCAGCACGTTGATGGAAAATCCCAGCGCATACATGACGGCAAACGTGCCCAGCAGCGCCACCGGGATGACGATGGTGGGGATGAACGTCGCCCGGAAATTTTGCAGGAACAGGAAGATGATCAGGAACACCATCGCGATGGCCTCGACCAGCGTCGTGACCACTTCCTGGATGGAGGCGCGCACAAATTCGGAGCTGTCGTAGGGAAAATCCACGCGCACGCCTGCCGGGAAAAATTTGGAAAGCTCCTTCACCCTGGCATGGACGGCATTGGCGGTGGCCACGGCGTTGGCCGACGGCGCCAGCCGGATGCCCACGGCGGCGGCGGGCCGCCCGTCCACCCGCGCCTGCATGGCGTAACTCGCGCCGCCCAGCTCCACCCGGGCGACATCGCGCAAATAAACGCGCGAACCGTCGGGATTCACCCGCAGCAAAATATTTTCAAACTGCTTCACCGTGGTCAGCGTGCTCTGGCCCTGCAGGGTGATGTTGATTTCCTGTCCCTTCACCGCCGGGCGGTCTCCGAGTTGCCCCACCGGCACCTGCACGTTTTGCGCCTGAATCGCGGCGATGATGTCGTCGGCGGTGAGGTTGTAGCTTTCGAGCTGGTCGGGCTTCAGCCAGATGCGCATGGCGTATTCGGTGCCGAACAAATCCGCCTCGCCCACGCCGGTGACGCGGCGGAGCGGGTCGAGCACGGACGAGGAAATGAAATTGCCCAGCGCGATGTCGCTCACGTCCTTGTTGGTGGACGACAGCGCGAAAAACATCAGGAAGTTGCGCGTGGATTTGACGACCGTGATGCCCTGTTGCTGCACCGTCTGCGGCAGGTTGGGAATGGCCAGTTGCAGCTTGTTCTGCACCTGCACCTGCGCGATGTCCGGGTCGGTGCCGGAATTGAAATACAGCGTCACGGTGGACTGCCCGCTCGCGCTGCTGCTGGACGACATGTAAAGCAGGTTGTCAATGCCGTTCATCTGCTGCTCGATCACCGACGTGACCGTGTCCTGCACCGTTTCCGCCGACGCGCCGGCGTAATTGGCGTTGATGGCGATGGACGGCGGCGCGACGGTGGGATATTGCGCGACCGGAAGATGCGTGATGGCCAGAACGCCGCCCAGCATGATGAGCAGGGAAAGCACCCAGGCAAAAATCGGGCGGTCTATGAAAAATTTCGGCATGGCGTTGTCCGGTTGATTGATTCCTAATTTCCCTTGGCCGGAACAGGCGAAGCCGGGTTGCCGCCGCCGGCTGGATTAAAAGGAACGGGTTTTACCGCCATCCCCGGCTGAAATTTTTGCAGCCCCTCGACGACGACCTGTTCTCCCGCCTTCAGTCCGTCCGTGACGATCCATTTGTCGCCCACGGCCTGGCCGATTTTGATCACCCTGGCTTCCACCTTGCCGTCCGCGCCCACCACCATCACGGTGGCCACGCCGTTCGCGCCGACGCTGACGCCGCGCTGCGGAGCGGTGATGGCCTGGGAATCCACCGCCTGTTCCAGCACTCCCCGCGCAAACAGCCCCGGCAGGAGCAAATGATTGGGATTCGGAAATTCGGCTCGCAGTGTGACCATGCCGCTGCTCGGATCCACCGTGACATCGGAGAACAAAAGTTTTCCGGGCTGCGCGTAAGTCGTCCCGTCATCCAGCAGCAGCGACACCTTCGCCTCGCCGGGCGCGGCGCTTTTGAGCGCGCCGTTTTCCAATTCGCGCTGAAGCCGCAGCAGTTCGGTGCTTGATTCGGCGAAGTCGCAGTAAATCGGGTCCAGTTGCGTGACCACGGCCATTTCCGTCGCCGCGCCCTGGCTGACCAGCGCGCCTTCCGTGACCAGCGCCGCGCCAATTTTTCCGGAAATCGGCGCGGTGACGGTGCAATAACCGAAATTGACCGCGGCGATTTCCTGCGCGGCCTTGGCCTGGGCCGCCGCGGACACGGCGTTGTCGTAATCCTGTTTGCTCACGGCATTGATGCCCACCAGCGGCTTGTAACGCTCCACCAGCTGTTGCGCCTGCGTCAGGCTGGCGTTCGCGCTGTCGAGCGCGGCTTTGAATGGCACCGGGTCAATCTCGTAAAGGACCTCGCCGTTTGTCACGTCGGCGCCTTCGCGGAAATTCCGGTGCAGCACGATGCCGTCCACGCGCGCCCGCACCTGCGCCACGCGCACCGGGTCAATGCGCCCCGGCAGCTCCGTCGTCAGTGCCACCGATTCCGGCGCGATGGTGACGACGCCCACCTCCGGCGGCGGCATATTCATCATGCTGGCAGCTCCGGGACCGGCTTGCCGGCCGCAGCCGGTGAAAAACACCGCCGTCGCCAGCGCGACCGGCAATCCCGTCAAAATGACTTTCAGCTTTCGAGTATTCACAATGTTCACTTTCAATTCTTTTGTTTTTTTCGTTTCTTCGCGCCCGCGCCGGTGAGGAACAGATCCACGATGCGCCCGGCGGCCCGGCGGTCCAGCCGGCAGTCCGGCATCATCAAATGCGATACGACGTAAAAATTCCCGTGCCCGTAAAAACCGTAGGCCAGTTCCAGGCTGCTGAAATGACTGTCCAGCTCCCCGCGTTCCAGCGCCTGCCTGAACAGCGAATGGACCACCTCAAAATTGCGCTGGCACTTGTCGAGATAACGCAACTTCGGCGGCACCTCGCCCGGCGCGGCAAACGCCGTGGCGAACGCGATGCGCGTCAAATCGCGGTTCTTGTGGAAATACTCAAACAGCGCCGCGAGCACCTCGATTAATTTCCCCCGGAAGTCCCTCCCGCACGCCAGCGCCTGCCGCACGATCTGGAACCGCTCGTCGTGCGCCTCGTTGACGAGCGCCTCGAACAGGGCGGCCTTGTCGTGAAAATGATAATACAGCGCCGGCTTGGATACCTTCGCGTCGCCGACGATCTGCTGGATGGACGTGGCCGCGTAGCCGGCGTTGGCAAAATGCTTCAACGCGGCGCGCAGAATCTGCCGCCGCGTTTTGGAGGTTGCCGTTGCCTGGACCATAAAACTTACCGAACGGTAGGTATAAATCCGCCCGCTGTCAAATTTTTTATTTGCCGGCGGGAGACCGGCGGGGCATCAGGCGGTCGGCGGCGGCTTCTGCGCCAGCCGGCTGTGGCGCGCGCCGTAGAAAAAGTAAATCACGATGCCGACGAGAAACCAGACGAGCAGCCGCACCCAGGTCATCAGCGGCAGATACATCATCAGCCCGGCGGCGGAAAGTGCGCCCATCGGCGCCACGAACCAGACCCACGGTGTCCGGAATTTCCGCTGCAATCCCGGCTCGCGCACCCGCAGCACCAGCACGCCGATGGACACGATGACGAACGCCAGCAGCGTGCCGATGTTGCACAGGTTCCCGGCGTCGCGCACCGGCAGGACGGCGGCAAAGAAAGCCACCACGATGCCGGTGATGATGGTGATAATCCACGGCGTTTTGAAGCGTGGATGCACGCGGCTCACGAACGGCGGCAGCAGCCCGTCGCGCGACATGCTCCAAAACACGCGCGTCTGCCCCAGCATCATCACCAGAACGACGGAGGAGAGGCCGGCGATGGCGCCGAGCTTGATGATGCTCGCCATCCAGCCCATGTTTGCGTGGTCGGCGGCCAGCGCAATCGGTTCCGGCACGTCCAGTTCGCGGTAAGGCACCACGCCGGTGGCGATGCCAGAAACCAGAATGTAAAGCACGGTGCAGACCAGCAGCGAGCCGATGATGCCGATGGGCACGTCGCGCCGCGGGTTTTTCGCCTCCTGCGCGGCGGTGCTGACCGCGTCGAATCCGATGTAGGCAAAGAACACAAGGCTCGCGCCGCGCATGACGCCCGACCAGCCGAAGCTGCCCCATTTGCCGGCGTTGAGCGGAATGAACGGATGCCAGTTGGCAGGGTTGATGGCCTTGGCCGCGCCGAAAATGAAGAGCAGCACGACCCCGATTTTGAGAATGACGATGAGATTATTGAACCCGGCCGATTCCCGAATGCCGACGACCAGCACCACGGTCACGATGGCGACAATGATGATGGCGGGCAGGTTGAAAATGGCCGTGACCTGATGCAGGCTCGCCGGATCCATTCCGGTGGCGCTGATTTGTCTGGCCAGTTCGCCGCTGAAAACCGCCCAGCCGACCTTCATTTTCAGGACCGCGGCGAGCGCCGCCGGGATTTCAATCAAATGAATGCCGCGCGCGGCGGAAAGTTCCGGGGGAATTTGAATTCCGAAATCCCTCAAAAACGAAACCATGTAACCGGACCAGCCCACGGCCACGGCAATCGCGCCCACCGCGTATTCCAACGCCAGGTCCCAGCCGATGATCCAGGCAAACAGCTCGCCCAGCGTCGCGTAACCATAGGTGTAGGCGCTGCCGGACATGGGGACCAGCGAGGCAAATTCCGAATAGCACAGCGCGGCGAACGCCGAGACGACGCCCGCCAGCGCAAAGGAAAGCACCACCGCCGGTCCGGCGTTTTGCGCCGCCGCCGTGCCGGTGAGCACGAAGATGCCCGTGCCGACGATGCAGCCGATGCCCAGCAGCACCAGATTCAGCGGCCCCAGCGCGCGGTGGAGGCTGTTGTCGGTCAACGCCTCGGCTTGCAGGCTGGTGACACTTTTTCGGCGGAACAAATTCATTCGGGACAATTCAGCTTGTCATGGCGCTGCTTAATGAATTGTCCGCGCTGGAAAGTCAAGCGAATGAAACGGATTTTGCCAATCCATTCGCCGCCACAATCAACCCAATGCAGGATTTTTGTTTGGCAAAATCGAGGACGGTGGAAGGCAAAAGCGGCGAATGGGAATTGAAAATGCCAATGGTTGTTGGAGTTGGCAATTTGGCGGGCAGTATAATCAGTTTGTATCGACCTGCCAGATTCAAACCTGCAACAATTTGATCTGCTCGCTGTCCTTCTCCACCGCCTCACCGAGGGTTTGCGCCTGGCGTTTGCGGCGCTCGATGATGTGCTTGTCCAGCACCGGGTCGTAGGGCACGGGATATTTGCCGTCGTAGCAGGCCATGCAAAATCCCTCCTTCGCCAAGCCGGTGGCCTTGACCATGCCCGGTTGCGAAAGGTAATGCAGCGAGTCGGCGTTGAGGTATTTTCGGATCTCGTCCACGGTGTTGTTCGCCGCCATCAGCTTGTTGCGGTCGGGGAAATCAATGCCATAAACGCACGGGTGCATGTGCGGCGGGCAACTGACGGCGACGTGGACTTCCTTCGCGCCGGCCTCCTTGAGCGTCTTGACGCGGGTCTTGCAGGTCGTGCCGCGCACAATCGAATCGTCCACGATGACGACGCGCTTGCCCTTCACGAGCGCCGCGATGAGGTTCAGCTTTACGCGCACGTCGAAGTCGCGGATAAGCTGCGTCGGCTGGAGAAAGCTGCGTCCGACGTAGTGGTTGCGGATGAATGCCATCTCGAACGGAATGCCCGACTGCTCCGAATAACCCATCGCCGCGACCACGCCGCTGTCCGGCACGGGAATCACCAGGTCGGCCTTGACCTTGTGTTCGCGCGCGAGCTGGCGGCCCATTTCCTTGCGCACGTCATAAACGCTGCGACCGCCAATCGTGCTGTCGGGCCGCGCGAAATAGACGTATTCAAAAATGCAGAACGCGTGCTTCTGGTGCTGGGGAAACGCCTGCACGCTGGTCAGGCCCTTTTCGTTGATGATGACGATTTCGCCCGGCGCGACGTCGCGGACGAACTTCGCCTGAATCTGGTCGAACGCCACTGATTCGCTGGCCAGCACCCACGCGCCGTTCACTTTGCCAATGGACAACGGGCGAAAGCCGAACGGGTCGCGCGCGCCGATCAATTCTTTTTCCGTCATGATGACGAGCGAATAGGCGCCCTCGATGCGGCGCACCGTCTGGACGAGCGTGTTCTCCATGCCGCCGAGCGTCGGCTGCGCCAGCATCATGATGATGATTTCGCTGTCCACGGTCGTCTGGAAGACGAGTCCGCGGGCTTCGAGTTCGTCGCGGAGCTGGGCGGCGTTGGTGAGGTTGCCGTTGTGGGCGACGGCGATCTGGCCGCGCGTGCAATCCACCGTGAGCGGCTGGGCGTTGCGCAAATTGGACGAGCCGGTGGTGGAATAGCGCGTGTGGCCGACGGCCACGTTGCCGACGAGGTCGTGCAGGATTTTGGGATTGAACACCTGCGGCACCAGGCCCATGCCGTGATGCTTGAAAAATTTCCCCTCGTGGCAGGTGACGATGCCGGCGCTCTCCTGTCCGCGATGCTGGAGCGCGTAAAGGCCGTAGTAGGCAAGTTCGGCGGCATTCGGATGGCCGAAAATGCCGAACACGCCGCAATAATGTTTGGGGTAAATTTGCTGTTGCATCGCCCGCGCCGCGGAATTCTCGCAAACGCGGACGGCGGACGCAAGAAGGAAGCGGATTGGGTGGCGTCTTAATCTTAATCCTGCTCTCAATCTTGATCGTTGGAGAAACGGATCAAGATTACGATTAGGATCAGGATTAAAATGGCTGCAAATGCGGCTTCAGCGTGGCGGCCAGTTCCTCCGGAATTCGCTTCGGCTTTTCGCCCGTGCCCGTGCAGGCGTGGAAAGTCTCGGCTTCGAGGATGAGTTTGCCGTGCTGGTTGGTGATGCGGTGGCCGAAGTTCAACCGCACGCGCTCGATGAGCGTTGGCCAGACTTCAATCGCCAGCAAATCGTCGTAGCGCGCGGGCGACTTGAAACGCACCCGAGCCTCGATGACGGGAAAAATCACGTCCTGTTCCTGCCATTGCAGGACGGTCGGGCCGAGCGAGCGGATGAATTCGCCGCGCGCCGCCTCGAGCAGATCGAAGTAGCGCGAGTGGTAGATGTGGTTGCCGATGGTGCATTCGGCGTAGGTGACGCGGTGCGTGTGACGAAACATGGTTGAAGTTTAAAGTTCAAGGTTCAAGGTTCAAGGTTCAAAATCCGTCCCGTTTTCGCTCCTCGTCCTCATCCTCGGACCGCGCCATGTCGAGGGCGATTAGGAAAAAATAATTTTCATTTGCGCTGATGCCTTTTCCGGTTATGTTTCCGGGTAAGGCAGCGCAAGCCGTTCGCTTGCCAAGCCGGTTGTTTGCGATATTTTTTTCATCATGGCCGTAACCAAAGTTAGCTCGGCGGTTCATTTTGTTTCCCGGCGCTCGGCGGTGAGCGGCCACGGTGGCGGCGCCAACGGACGCTGGGTTCCCAACACGGATGTCTATGTCACCGACACCGGCCTGGTCGTCAAGGTGGAGCTGCCCGGCATGAAAAGCGAGAACCTCGAAATCACCATCGAGGAAAACCGCCTGCGGATTTCTGGAAACCGTCCCGACTGCTGCCGCGCGCCGAAGTGCAGTTTTCTGATCATGGAAATCAGCTACGGCCCCTTCGAGAGCGTGCTGGACCTGCCGTCGGGCTATGATTTGACCCAGGCCAAGGCGATTTATGTGAACGGCTTTCTGCGGGTTGACGTGCCGGCGGCGCATCAACAGCAGACCAAGACAACCAAGGTGCCGATAGCCGATGGAAATTGACCGCGCGTGAATCTTTTCCGGCGCGGCTGCATTTAACAACTGATGGACACGACGACAACATCGCCGGAGACTGAATTTGTCAGCATACTCGGCGCCGCCGAAAAGGCGGACGCGCCGCCGCGCATCTCGGCACGGTCGCTGCCAGAGATGCTGCCCGTGCTCGGCCTTTCCGACATCGTGATTTTTCCCGGCGCCGTCGTGCCGCTGCTCGTCGAGACTGGGCCGAGCCTGAAGCTGATTGACGACATCGTGACCGGCGACCGCCTGCTGGCGGCCGTGCTGCAGCGCAAGGGGGAAGTCGCCGAGCCGGCCCCGGAGGATTTGTATGAAGTCGGCTGCGTCTCGCGCCTGTCCAAGATGGTGAAATTTCCCGACGGCACCGCGCGCGTGCTGGTCGAGGGTCTCTGGCGCATCCGCGTGAAAAACTTCACGCCGCCCGCGCCCTACCTGCGCGCGGCCTACGACCTGTTGCGCGACGAGACGGAAAATTCCGTCGAACTGCAGGCCATGCTCCGCAACGCGCACAAGCAGTTCGATGAAATCGCCAAGATGTCCAGCGCGCTGCCCGACCAGGTCAAAATCGCCGCCCTCAACACCGACCACCCCGGCCATTTCGCAGACCTCATCGCCGCAAACCTGAACCTGACCCTCGAAGACCGCCAGTTGCTCCTCGAAACCGTCTCCGTCCGCGAACGGCTCCAGAAGCTGCTGCCCCTGCTCGGCCGCGAACAGGAGGTGCTGACGTTAAGCTCCAAGATCCAGAACGACGTCGCCTCCTCCATCGCCCGGTCGCAGCGCGACTTTTTCCTGCGCGAGCAGATCCGCGTCATCCAGCGCGAACTGGGCGACACCGACCCGAATGCGAACGAAATCAAAACGCTCCGCGAAAAAATCGAGCAGACGCCGATGCCCGGAGAAGCGCGCAAAGCCGCCGAGCAGGAACTCGAACGCCTCCAGCAGACGCCGCCCGCCGCCGCCGAATACGGCGTCGGCCGGAATTATCTCGACTGGATTTTGAATTTGCCGTGGGAAAAGGAAACCGGCGACAAGCTGGATTTGAAGGCGGCGGAAAAAATCCTCAACCGGCAGCATTTCGGCCTTGAAAAGGTCAAGGACCGGCTGCTCGAATTCATCGCCGTCATCAAGCGCCGCAAACAAATCAAAGGCCCGATCCTCTGCCTCGCCGGCCCGCCCGGCGTCGGCAAAACCTCCCTCGGCAAAAGCGTCGCCGACGCGCTGGGCCGCAAATTCGCCCGCATCTCGCTCGGCGGAATGCGCGACGAAGCCGAGATCCGCGGCCACCGCCGCACCTACGTTGGCGCGATGCCCGGAAGGATCATCCAAACACTCCGCCGCATCGAAAGCCGCAATCCGGTCATCCTGCTCGACGAACTGGACAAGGTCGGCGCGGATTTTCGCGGCGACCCGGCGTCGGCATTGCTCGAAGTGCTTGACCCGGAACAGAACAACACCTTCACCGACCATTACCTCGATTTGCCGTTTGATTTGTCGCGCGTGCTGTTCGTCACCACGGCGAACTGGCTGGAGCCGATTCACGCCGCGCTGCGCGACCGGCTGGAGGTCATCGAACTGCCCAGTTACACCGAGACCGAAAAATTGCAGATCGCCCGGCGCCACCTCGTGCCGCGCCAGCTCGAGGAACACGGCCTCACCCGGAACGACGTGAAATTTTCCGACGCCGCGCTGCGCCGGCTCGTCCGCGAATACACGCGCGAAGCCGGCGTGCGCCAGCTCGAACGCGAAATCGCCGCCCTCACCCGCAAGGCCACGCGCAAAATCATTTCCCAGAACGGCACGGCCATGACGGTGAAGCTTGACGCCGCGCATCTGCCGGATTTTCTCGGCCACGCGCCGTTCGTCGCCGAAAGCGCGGAAAAAATCACCGAGATCGGCATCGCCACCGGGCTGGCATGGACGCCGGTGGGCGGCGACATTTTGTTCATCGAGGCGACGCGGATGCGCGGGCGCGGCAACCTGTTGTTGACCGGCTCGCTCGGCGAGGTGATGAAGGAAAGCGCGCAGACGGCGGTGAGTTATCTCCGCAGCCAGGCCAAGAAGCTCGATCTGGATTTTGACGATTACGGCAAACACGATTTGCACATCCACGTTCCCGCCGGCGCGACGCCGAAGGACGGGCCGAGCGCGGGCGTGGCCATCGTCGCGGCGCTGGCGTCGCTGCTCTCCAAGCGGCGCGTGAAATCCGACATGGCGATGACGGGCGAAATCAGCCTGCGCGGCCGCGTGCTGCGCGTGGGCGGCGTCAAGGAAAAGCTCCTTGCGGCGCAGCGCTTCGGCTTGAAACAGGTGATTTTGCCGGAGGGCAACAAATCGGACTGGCTCGAAGCGCCGGCGGAGGTGCGCGCCAAATTGAAGGCGCATTTTGTCCGGCAGATTTCCGAAGTGCTGCAACTCGCGCTCGCGCCGAAATGAAAATTGCCGAACCATGCCGCAATCATTCCAGTTCCGAAGGAACATCGGAAATTAGCCAGCCACAAGGTGGCTGGTGTCCTGCCCCCCAAAAAAATCAAGTTCCGCAGGGACGCCGGACATTTTCCACCGTCCTTTCAGGACGGAATTTTTTGCGGACGGTTTTCCAGCCACTTTGTGGCTGGCTAATTTCCAGCTGTCGCTCCGCGACCCAACTTGCGCTGGCCGCGATGATTGTGTTTTTTGCCTTTGGCGCGACGGCGCAAACGACGAATGTTTTGTCCGACGCGGAAATTCAAGGGCGCAATCTTGCGCGTCAGCTTTTGGAACAGCGGCCTGTTACAAATTTTAATCAAGCTGGTGTTTTGAGCATTCGCGACGCAAAAAAAACAACGACCGATGTGACAATCCGATTTCAAACCACCGTCAATGCAACTGATTGGCAGACAATTTGTGAAACAACCACCGAATCAAACCAGATGCAATTGATGGTTGTTCATGAAACCGACAAACCGAATAAATATTTTCTCTGGGATGGACTTCCAAAACTTGGCGAAGATTTGCGTCGCAAAGCCATGGCTTTGTCGGGTTCAGAAACAATGAGACCATTCGCCAATTCCGATTTCTGGATCGCTGATTTGGGTCTGGAATTTCTCCACTGGCCGGGGCAGAAGATTTTGCGGGGCGACACGGCGCGCGGACGGCTGTGCAAGGTTCTGGAAAGCACAAATCCCGATCCGTCCACAAACGGCTACTCGCGCGTGCAGTGCTGGATTGACAACGAGACGCCCGGCATCGTCGAGGCGAAGGCTTACGACGCGCAAGGCAAATTGCTCAAGGAATTTTATCCGAAAGACCTCCAGAAAGACAAAATGACCGGTCAGTGGCAGGTGGGCAGCATGGAAATTGACAACGTCCAGACCGGTTCGCGCACCTGGCTGAAGTTCGACTTGAAGGCGAAGTGAGTTTTTACCGTAATCATAATCGTCATCTTAATCTTGATCGGTTTTACAATTTGGATTACGAGCGGGATTACGATTAAGATTAGGATGGAGTTGACTTCGTTTTGCCGAATGCCCACGCTGCGCGGCTGGTTATGAAATCCGGCTTTTCCAAAATCCTTCCGGCGGCATGCCTCGCCGTGTTGCTCACGGCGCAAAGTCTCGCGGCCCAAACCGATCCCATTTCCACGAACGCCGACGTGACGGCGAACGGTTATTTGCAAATCCAGGCGCAGCTCCACGACACGCAGATGGCGCTGGAAAAAAGCCGCGACGAGGCCCGGCAAAGCGCCGCGGACACGGCCGCGCGCATCCAGGCTCTCGAACAGGCCATCGCCGCGCGGCACGCCGCCGACCTCGAAGTGGCGCAGAAAAACCAGCAGTCCATGTTCATGCTGGCGGGCGCGTTTGGTTTGACGGTGCTGGCGGCGGTGCTGTTCATGGCCTATCTCCAATGGCGTTCGGTGGCGCGGCTGGTGGACATCACATCGCGTCAGAGCGCCGCGTTGGCGTCCGCCGGGGCCGTCCAGCAGCTCGCCGTGCCGGGTCGCGCGACGGTGGAGGTTTCCAACGCGCGCCTGCTGGACATCGTCGGCTCGCTGGAGAAAAAAATACTCGAACTCGAAAGCGGCGGGCGGCTGCTGGCGGAGCCGGCGGCGAAACCCGACCCGCTTGCCGAGGGACAGGCATTTTTGGACGCGAACGAAGCCCGGAAGGCGCTGGACTGTTTTGAAAAATTCCTGGCCGCGCAGCCGCAAAACCCGGAGGCGCTGGTCAAAAAGGCGTCGGCGCTGGAAAAGCTGGACCGCGTGGACGAGGCGCTGGCGTGCTGTGACCGCGCCATCGCGGCGGACGGCGCGACGGTCACGGCGTTTCTGTTCAAGGGCGGGCTGCTCAACCGGCTGCAGCGTTATGACGAGGCGTTGAAATGCTACGAGCAGGCGATGCAGGCGCGCGAGAAAAAATCTTCAAAGGCGTAACGGCGAATGTCCGTTCGCCCAAAATTTTCGGGCGTGAAAAATGAGCCGACTCACGTCGGCTGCGACGTGGTTAATTGAAATTGATCCGGCTGCGCTCGGATTCGAGCTGGCGGCGGGTCATTTCGATTTTCAACTGGAGCAGCTCGCGGTTTTCCTTCGACTGCTCGGAAAGCTCCTGTTCCAATTCCCGGATGCGCTGCTCGTAGGCGCGGAGGCGTTCGAGCATCGGCGTCTGGACGGCTTCGAGGCGGCGCGCAAGTTCGGTGAGTTCCGCCGCCGCCTGCTGCTGGCCGGCGAGGAGTTCGCGGCGCTGGCTGGCCAGCTCCTGCACGACGGCATCCTTGAGCGCCTCGACCAGGTGGGATTCGAGGCTGGATTGCGCGGCCTGCAACACCGCGGCGACGCTGGGCGGCGGCAGGGGCTGCGTCCTGCCGTGGAGCATTTTGCGGATGGACTCGTTGGCGGCCAGGGTGCCGTCGCGCCCGCAGACGGGGCAGTTCACCGCCACGGGCATCCGACCGTCCACCGGCTGCACGTCAAAGGCGTATTTCTGGCCGCAATGGCAGATGATTTTTATGGGAACCATGCCGGTCATGCGCCTCACCAGAGAAAAGATTTTTGATCGCCGAGCAGCCGGTCGCCGTCCCAGAGCGTGACGCGCCACGCGATCAGCGAGCCGAAATTTTTCAAGTCATCGCCGCCAAGCGTCAGCGAAGTCCAACTGCGGAAAAACGCCGGTGTGACCTGTGTTTCCAGAACGGTCTGGCGCGGCATATCGTGTTCGCCGATACCGCGCAGCTCGGCGCGCAGTTTCAATTTTGCGCCTCCGGCATGGGACGCCTTCCACAACACGTCGAAACGGATGGCGGAAATTTCATTGGTGTGCTGGCGCAGAAACGCCTGGTAGGCGTCGCGGTCGTAAAGGCTGGGCGATTTCGCGTCATGGCCCTTGAGGTCGAGGAACAGCGGCAGGACCTTGATGACGCGGCCCGTTTTTGCGGCGGGAACCGCTGCGGCGCTGTTCGTGTCGGCGAAGGCGTCATACGCGCGCGCCGCCGCCAGCGAGCCGAGCAAAAGCAAGACCGTCAAAAACCATCGCATGAGGAAACGATAGCGGCCGGCGGTGCAAACTCAATCCCGATTTTGTCGCAAGAGGAATAACCGGACACCAAGACGGAGGCGGAAACGGAAGCAGAGATTCCGGACAGTCGCGGGCGAGCGGACGCGGATTATTGTTTTCCTTTGACCAGCGCGGCGACCACCTGCGGATCGGCCAGGGTGGTGGTGTCGCCAATCTGGTCGGTCTGGTCCTCGGCGATTTTACGCAGGATGCGGCGCATGATTTTGCCGGAGCGGGTCTTGGGCAGGCCGGGCGCGAACTGGATTGTGTCCGGCACGGCGATGGCGCCGATTTCGGCGCGGACGTGCGCGGCCAGCTCCTGTTTCAATTCCTCGCTCTCGGCAAAACCCTCCTTCAATGTCACGAAGGCATAGAGCGCCTGGCCTTTGACGTCGTGCGGCATGGGCGCGACGGCGGCTTCGGCCACTTTTGGGTGGCTGACGAGCGCGCTCTCGACTTCCGCCGTGCCAATGCGGTGGCCGGAGACGTTCACCACGTCGTCCACGCGGCCGAGCAGCCAGTAATCGCCGTCGGCATCCACGCGGCAGCCGTCGCCGGTGAAATACATGTCCTTGAACGTGGAGAAATAGGTGTTGATGAAACGGTCGTGGTCGCCCCACGTCGTGCGCATGATGCCGGGCCACGGGGTTTTGATGCAGAGCTTGCCGCCTTCGTTGGGCGCGCATTCGGTGCCGTCGTCGCGGAGGACGACCGGTTCGACGCCGAAAAATGGACGGCTCGCGCTGCCGGGTTTCAAGGTATTCACGCCGGGCAGCGGGGTGATGAGATGTCCGCCGGTCTCGGTCTGCCACCAGGTGTCCACGATGGGGCAGCGGCCCCGGCCGACGTGCCGGTGATACCACATCCACGCCTCGGGATTGATGGGTTCGCCGACGGTGCCGAGGACGCGCAACGAACGCAAATCGTGTTCCGCCGGCCATTCGTCGCCGAGCCGGATGAGCGCGCGGATGGCCGTGGGCGCGGTGTAAAACGAAGTGACCTGGAATTTCTCTACGATGCGCCAGAAACGCCCGGCGTCGGGAAACGTCGGGATGCCCTCAAACATCAGGCTCGTCGCGCCGTTGCAGAGCGGGCCGTAGACGACGTAGCTGTGGCCGGTGACCCAGCCGATGTCGGCGGTGCAGAAATAAACGTCGCCGTCGTGGATGTCGAAGACGTATTTGTGCGTGAGCGCGCACCAGAGCAGGTAGCCGGCGGTGCTGTGGACGACGCCCTTCGGCTTGCCGGTGGAACCGGACGTGTAAAGGATGAACAGGAAATCCTCGGCGTTCATTTTCTCCGGCGGACAATCGGCGGAAGCCTTTGCCATCAAATCGTGATACCAGACATCGCGCCCGGCAACGATGTTGCACGGCTCGTCATTTCTCTTGATGACGACGACGTGCTCGATGCCCGGAGTTTTTTTCAACGCCTCGTCGGCGATGGTTTTGAGCGGAATGGTTTTGCCGCCGCGCAAGGAAACATTCGCCGTGACGAGCAACTTGCAGGTGGAATCGTTGATGCGGTTGGACAGCGAATCCGCGCTGAACCCGCCGAACACGATGGAATGAATCGCGCCGATGCGCGTGCAGGCGAGCATCACGGCGGCGGCCTCCGCGATCATCGGCAGGTAAATCGCCACGCGGTCGCCCTTCCGGACGCCGAGCGATTTGAGGGTGTTGGCGAACTTGCAGGTTTCGCGGTGCAGTTCCGCGTAGGTCAGTTTTTTGACTTCCTCCTCCGGTTCGCCCTGCCAGATGATGGCGGTCTGGTTGCCGCGGGTTTTCAAATGGCGGTCGAGGCAGTTGACGCTCAAATTCAGCTCGCCGTCCTCGAACCAGGCGTGCCGGACTTTCCGCGCGTCGGTGTTCCAGGTGAACTTCCGCGCAACGGTCGGCGGCTTGAACCATTCGAGCGAGCGAGCCTGCTCCAGCCAGAAATTTTCCGGGTCGCGGAGGGAGCGCTCATACAACTCGTCGAATTGCGCGGCGTTGAGCAGCGCGCGACGGACGGTTTCCGGCGACGGCGGGAACGTGCGGCTTTCGTGGGACAACGAATCGGTGGAAATGGCCTTGTCGTTCATCTGATCTAATAGATTTATTTTGCTAATCTGCTCAAAACCGGCCGCGCTGTCAATCCGCGCGGAGAGGATTTTTGCGGCAACAAAAACGCCCTCCGCCTGAAATTCAGGACGGAGGGCGGTGATGGTTTGATTGTAATTGATCCGGAATTCGTCTCGAATCAAAGGGCAAATTCGGCGGTGAAATTGCGGTTGTCGGAATCGGCCTTGAGGGTGAACCCGACCTTTTTGCTGATGTGCAGCATCGCCTGGTTGTCCGACTGGATGATGGCGGTGAGGCGGGCGAGTTTTTCATCGCGGGCGACGCTCACGAGGCGTTTGAGCAGTTCGGTGCCCAGGCCCTGCCGCTGCCAGCGGTCGCTGACGAGCAGCGCGAACTCGCCCTCGTTCAGCCCGTGCGCCTTGCTCAACCGGCCCACGCCGAGAATCTCGCGATTGCCGGTCTTTGCGTCCTTCCGGTCCACCACGAGCGCGATTTCGCGGTCGTAATCGTTGAAGCAGATGCGCATCAGCCGTTCGTGCGCGATGCGCTGATCCAGTTTCAACTGGCTGAAGTAGCGGTGATAGACGCTCTCTTCGGAGAGCGTTTCGTGGAACTTGACCAGCAACGGCTCGTCCTCCGGCTGGATGGGGCGGATGGTGACGGGCTGGCCGTCCTTTGATTTCCATTTCGCGATGTAACGGGTCGGATAAGGACGGATGGCGAGCCTGGGCAGCTTGTCCTCGGTGGTCTTGGCGTCGTGGAGGATGACGCGGGCGTCCAGCGCGACGAGGTCCTCGGCGGAGGCAAACATCGGGTTGATGTCAATTTCCTTGATCCAGCGCTGCTCGGCAACGAGCTGGCTGAAGCCGACCATGAGTTTTTCCAAGGCGGCGAGGTTGACGGATTTGCGACCGCGCACGCCCTTGAGTGCCTTGTAGATTTTCGTCTGCTCCATCATGCGGCGCGCGAGCGTGGTGTTCAACGGCGGCAGGCCGAGCGCCTTATCCTTGAACACTTCGACGAGCTGGCCGCCCATGCCGAACAGGAGCACCGGGCCGAATTGCGGGTCAATGCTGCTGCCGAGGATGATTTCGTAGCCGTCGCCGAGCTTGATCATTTTCTGGACGGTGACGCCCTGGAAATGCTGCGCGCCGGCCTTCTCGGTGCAGGCGGTCTTGATGGCCTTGAACGCGCGTTTCACATCCGCCTCGTCCTTGAGGTTCAACTGGACGCCGCCGACGTCGGTCTTGTGCGTGATGGTTTCGGAATAAAGTTTCAGGACGATCGGGAAACCGATTTCCGCCGCGAGGTCAACCGCCTCCTTCTCGCTTTTCGCAACCTTCGTGATGACGGTGGGAATGTTGTAGCAGCCGAGGAGTTCCTTGGATTCGGCCTCGGTCAGGATCGTGCGGCCGGCTTTTTTCACCGACTCGATCAGGGTGTTTGCCTTGGCGCGGCCGGATTCGAGATCGTCGGGCGTCGCGGAGGGCACGGGCGTTTCGTAGAGCGCGCGGAGATTGTCCGCATAGCGCCACATGGCGGTGAACACGCGCGCGGCGGTGTCGGGATACGGGAAGGTGGGGATGCCGGCGCGGTTGAGGATGGCCTCGCCCTCGGCAACGTCCCGACCGCCCATCCAACTGGCAAGCACCGGCTTGCCTTCGATGTGGCCGAACTCCTTCAATTTCTCCGCCGTCTCGGTGCATTGGGTCATGGACTGTGGCGTCAAAATGACGAGCAGGCCGTCGCTGTTCGGGTCGCGGCCCGCGATTTCCAGCGTTTTGGCGTAGGCCTCGGCGCTGGCGTCGCCCAACACGTCAACCGGGTTGCTGCGCGACCAGGACGGCGGCAGGAACTTGTCCAGTTCGGCGATGGTGCCCTTGGAAACCTCCGCGAGCGCGCCGCCGGTGGTGATCAGCGCGTCAGTGGCCAGCACGCCGGGGCCGCCGGCATTGGAGATCATGGTCAGGCGGTTGCCCCGGGGGCGGGGCTGGCGGCCCAGCACTTCGGACATGTAAAACAAATCGGAAATATTTTCCACGCGGAGCACGCCGCAGCGTTTGAACGCGGCTTCGAGCACGTCGTCACTGCCGGTCAGCGAACCGGTGTGCGAGGCGGCGGCCTTGGCGGCCCCGGCGGTGCGGCCGGGTTTGATGACGATGATCGGCTTGGTGAGCGCGACTTCGCGGGCGGCGGACAGGAAGGAGCGGGCGTTGCCGATGGTTTCCATGTAGATGACGATGCTCTTGGTGTTCGGGTCGTCGCCGAGGTAATAAATCAGGTCGCCCCAGTCCACATCGAGCATGGAGCCGAGGGAGGCGAAGCAGCTGAATCCGACGTTTTCCTTGAGGCTCCAGTCGAGCACGGCGCAGCAGAGCGCGCCGCTCTGGCTGAGGAAGCCGACATTGCCGGGCCTGGCGATGGTGGAGGCGAAACTGGCGTTGTAACCAATGTTCGGCATCTGGAGTCCGAGGCAGTTGGGGCCGATGATGCGCATGCCGGTCTTGCGGGCCTCGGCGAGGATTTGCTGTTCGAGCTTCACGCCCTCGGGGCCGGTTTCCTTGAACCCGGCGGAGATGATGATGAGACCGCCGACGCCGGCGGCGGCGCATTCCTTGACGAGGCCGAGCACGGTCTTGGCCGGGGTGCAGATGACGGCCACGTCCACCTTTTCCGGCACGGCGCCAATGCTGGGATACGCCTTGACGCACAGGACGGAGGAACGTTTCGGATTGATGGGATAAACGACGCCGCTGAAGCCGCCGCGTCCGAGGTTCTCAAAAATCATCCGGCCGACGCTCATGGGCTTGTCCGTGGCGCCGATGACGGCGACCACTTTCGGGGCGCAGACGGAATCCAGCGGGCGTTTGCGCGCGCCGCGCAAAATGTCGTGGGCCGATTCAAGGCGTTCGGGAACGGGGACGGTTGTTGTAGTTTGCATGGGATGTCAGAAGTTCAGGGCGATATGTTGTTTGTTCAAAAGCCGCAATCAATTGTAATGATAATTGTCGGTTCCGCCAGCGCAACGCACGGGCGGACGCCAGCCCGGATTAGCCGGACTGACTCAAGCCACATCGCCAGATTACCCGCGCCTGCAACCATTAACTCCACTGTCATTGCCAAATCCTCACCATTTTTTGCGGTGGTGGCGACGCCCTCCAATCATGTTCCCCTTCCGCCGCCGCGCAAAGACATTTTCTTGCTGGGATTGCGGGCAAGCCGCCGCGCATCGCCGTCCGGTTTCATGCGTTTGAAAAATTCCCCAAAAATGCCGCCGGGCGAACTCCATGTCGCCGCTCGACAAAACTTTTCCCCCGCGCCATGCTGCGGCCATGGAATTTGAATCGGATTCGCCGCTCGACGCGCTGTGGAAGGAATATGGTCTGGCGTTTCGGGACTGGGACGACCTCACGCTCGCCCGCTGGCTGGCGCAGACGCTGGGCGAGCTGGAGGGCCGCGCGTGGCGGCTCTCGCATCCGCTCGTCGGCGCCTACCGCCTCGCCGCGCAGCTCGCGCACGACCGGCAAATCTGGCTCAAGCGGCTGGCCACGCCGCCGGCGGCCTACGCGGAATCGCCCTGCTGCCGCGCGCCGTTTCTGCCGCTGTTCACGCGAGACGTGCGCGAGTCCGGCCTCATCTGCCAGCATTGCAACGAAACGCTCGTGCCGTTCGATGAAATCCCCGCCGGGCTGCGCGCCGAAATCGAGGCGTGGGCGCGGCAATACGAAGTGGTCCACGCCGTTGCGCACTGGGACGACCACCAGCGCCGGCACGCGGGAAATTATGACGCGGCCTACGAGAACGCGGCGGAGCAGGCGGAACAGTTGATCGCGAGCGCCGGACGAGACCTCGCGCCGAAGCTTTTGAACTCCTACGCCGCCGCCGTCTGGGAAGATCAGGACGAATGTCTGGAAGTCAGGCCGGAAGACATTCCGCTCTGACGCAAGAAATCCTGTTGTCCCGCGCCGGGAAAAAGATTATAAACCGCCCAGTGAAAACGTTCCAAAGCTGGTTTTTTAGAATCCTTTGGTGGTTGACCTTTCTGGTCATCGTCCTGGTCGTCCTCGTCCTCTCGAACCAGACACGGATTGTCCGGGAACTGGCGGAGCGGCAGATCCGCGCCGCCACGGGCATGGAACCGGAGATCGGCGACCTTTCGTTCGGCGTGCTGGATCCCTACCTGACGTTCGATGATTTCAAGCTCTACAACACGACTGATTTCGGCGGCACGCTGTTCCTCGACATGCCGGAATTGCACGTCGAATACGATCGTGCCGCGCTGCGGAGACACGAACTCCACATCACGTTCATGCGCGTCAACCTTCATGAACTGGACGTGGTGAGAAATGAAGCCGGCGTCACCAACATCGCGTCTTTCGCCGACAGGATGGCCCCTCAAAAATCCGGCACCGGCGACAGGATTATCGCCCCGCTCAACGGCTACAAGTTCACCGGGATTGACGTGCTGAACCTTTCCATCGGCACGGTGAAGTTCATAAACCTGAAGGAACAATATCGGAACCGGATGGTGACCATCGGCATCCAGGACCAGATTTACACCAACGTGCTGTCGCCTGCGGATCTGCCCGGTCTTTCGGGGCAGCTCTGGGTCCGCGGCGGCTATCTTGTGGGGCTGCCGGTCCATGTGCCAGTCCGCAAAACCAGCCCCGAGCCGGCTCCTAAAACGCCGTGAGTCGGCGCGGTGTGATTTCCGGCGGACGCCGGTGCCGCCGCCCCGGCCCCGGCCCGCGATAAATCCCGGTTTGCAACCCTGTCATGAAATTGATCTTCAAATGGCTGCTCCGGCTGGCGCTCGCGGCAGTGGCGCTGTTCGTCGTGGCCGTCATCGTCCTGCTCCTGACCTACAACTCGATTTTGCGCGTGGCAATGGAGCGTCAAATCCGCGCGCAGACCGGCATGGACGCAAAAATCGGCAGCTTGAAGGTGGCCATCATCTCGCCGACGTTGGAAATCCAGAACCTCAAAATCCATAACTCGCCGGACTTTGGCGGCACGCCGTTCCTCGACATCCCGGAAATCCACGTCGAATACGACCGCGCCGCGCTCGCCCGCCGCGAAATCCACGTCAAACTCCTGCGCTTCAATCTGGGCGAGCTGGACATCGTGAAAAACCAGGCCGGTCGGACGAACATTTTTCTGTCCAACCTGAAATCGCCCGCCGGAAAATCCGGCGGTGGCAATCCGCTGGCGGATTTCAAGAAACAATCCGGCTTCGATTTCACCGGCATTGACATGCTGAACGTCTCCATCGGCAAGGTGAAGTTCGTTGACTTGAAAGACCCGCGAAACGACCGCGAACAGGTCATCGGGATTGATGACTTTGTCATCCCCAACGTGAAATCGCAGGCCGACCTCATGGTTCTGGCGGTGGACATCGCGCTGCACAGCGACGGTTTTTTCGACTCGCTGGTTGACCCCAAAAAACCGGGCCTGGGCGTCCTGAAACAGCTCGGATTGTAAATTGGCGGAATGCCCGCACGAGGCGGACGGCCCTTGCCGGCAGACAATCGGGAAATTCCTGCGTGAACCTAGCGAATGCCTGCAGGAAGCCGCCGCCCGCCTGTTGAAAATTGGAGTTCGCCTGCAGGATTTTGGCAAATTCACGCGGGAAATCGCCGTCCGCCCGCAGGAACCCGGCGTTTGCTGCACGCAACCGGCAATTTCACGCAGGCATTTGGCAAATTCCTGCAGGAATGCGTGCGTTCCGACGAGTTTTTTGGTCCGGGCATCAATGATAACCTGCTGCTTTAAAGTGACTTATGCCTGAACTGGTCAAAAACAGCCGATTTGAAGATGCTTTCCGGCAGGTGCAAACATCGCGCAGGCGTTTGGCCATGACACGGCAGGCGGTGGGCGAAATATCAATGCCTATGTTGGGACTACCAACTTTTTCTTGGGTGGAATGATACTCGCATTGAATTCAACAAGCTCTTTCCATTGAATCGTGCCGTCCGGCAAACAGAAATTATCGAGAAATTCTTTTGTCATCCGATTGGTGACTTTGGCGAGTTCAACTTCAAATTCTTTTTTTCGCTCTCCTTATGTCGGCTGCTACAAATCATTTCCGGTTACGACGCTGCAAAATCCACGTTCGGCACGTCGCGGACGGAGGGCGGCACGCTGAAGAAATCGCCCTCGGATTGGAAGCCGAACAGCTTCGCCACGAGGTTGCTCGGAAAGGTCTCGCACTTGTTTCGGTAGTCGCGGACGTTGCCGTTGTAAAACCGGCGCGCGGCCTGGATGCGATCCTCGGTGTTGACCAGCTCCTTTTGCAGCTGGAGAAAATTCTGGTCGGCCTTGAGCTGCGGGTAATTTTCCACGACGACGAGCAGTTGCTTGAGCGCGTCCACAAGCTGGATTTCGTCGCGCGACTGGTCGGCCACCGGGCCGTTGTTGGCGGCGCAGCGGTTGCGCAACTCGGTCACGCGCTCCAGCACCTCGCGTTCGTGCGCGGCGTAGCCTTTCACCGTGGCGACGAGGTTCGGGATGAGGTCGTAACGGCGCTTCAACTCTACGTCCACGTCGCTCCACGATTCGCGGATGTAATTTTTCAGCGCGACGAGTGCGTTGTATTGCGCCAGCATGTAAACCAGCGGCAGCCCGACGACAATGGCGATGGCAATGAGACTTGGAATCATGCGTTGGTGAAAAGATATTCCGGCAAACGCGACCGGATTTCAACCAGCCTTTGCAGGTTGAGTTCAAATTGTTCGACCGCGAGCCGGGTGCTGAACGCGAGCGCAATCACCTCGTTTTCGATCTCGATGCTCAAGTCGCGGTTGGCCAGCAGGTATTCCATCATCTTCGCGTTGCAGACATCGTAGGCGAATTTCCTGTCCGGCGAGCGCACGCAAAACGCCTTGGAAAACTCGGCGGACTCGAACTTGATGTCCTGATAGCCGAACACCTCGGCGACTTTGAGGAAAAAGTTTTCGCGCCGGATGGTCAGGTCGGGGAACACCGCCGGCAGCGTCAGGATGAAAAACGAAAACCAGTGGGTCTGGGTCTGCTGATGGCCCTTGGAATCGGTCGAGTGCGTCTCGTAGTGATAATCAAACGCGAGGATTTCATTCTGCTGGTAATTGCCGGAAAGCACGTTGGTGGCGTAACGATTGTCGCCCTGGGCGAGCTGCTTGAGAAAACCGAACCGCGGTTCGATTTCCACATTTTCACCGCCGTCATAATCCAAGCCCAGCCGCTGGGCCAGTTCAAAAAGCCCCTCGCGCCGTTTGCGCTGGGCGATGCCGTTGAAAATGGCGCCAATGATGACGACGGCAACCACCACCATGAAGATGAAGGGCATTGCGTTCTGCATCCGGCTTTTCTAAACCAAAGCCGCGTTTGAGGCCATTACAATTTCAGACCTCTTTTGGAACCGCCGGGTCGGGTTTTTGCTTTCCCCTGCCGCCATTCGACGCCATCTTTGTGGCGTGACATTGTCCGCCACAGAAATCCGCCAAGCCGTCCGCGCCGCGCTCGCCGAGGACATCGGCGGCGACGACGCGACGACGCTGGCGACGGTTCCCGCAAATGCGACGGCCAAAGCTGTCATGCGCGCGCGCGAACCGCTCATCGTGGCGGGAATTGAATTCGCGGAAAGCGCGTTCCACGAAGTCGCGGAAAAATATTACTGGCGGGATCAATTCAAAAAAATGTGGCCTCGGGGTGGCGTTGCCCCCGTGATTCCAATCCGATTTGAAAAAGCCGCCAGGGATGGTCGGCGCGTGAAGACCGGCGACACGCTGCTGACAGTTTCCGGCGCGGCGCGCGCCATTTTGAGCGCCGAGCGCGTCGCGCTGAATTTCGTCCAGCGGCTTTCCGGCGTGGCGACGGCGACCGCGCAATTCGTCGGCGCAATCAAAGGAACCCGCGCCCAAATCCTCGACACGCGCAAAACCACGCCCGGCTGGCGGCGGTTCGAGAAATATGCCGTCACCTGCGGCGGCGGGAAAAACCACCGCCTCGGCCTGTTCGACATGATTCTCATCAAGGACAACCACCTCGTCGCGCTGCGGAACGAAAAACCGGACGCCATCGCCGCCGCCGTCGCGCGCGCCCGCAAAAAATTCCCGAAGCTGAGCATCGAGGTCGAAGCCGACACGTTGCAGCAGGCGGAACAAGCCGTGAACGCCGGCGCGGATTTCATCCTGTTCGACAACATGGATTTGAAATCGCTGCGGCGGGCGGTGAAAATCGTGAATGGTCGCGCAAAGACCGAGGCCAGCGGCGGCGTGAATTTGAAGACCGTCCGCGCGATTGCCGCGACCGGCGTGGATTTCGTTTCCGTCGGCGCGCTCACGCACTCGGCGCGCGCGGTGGACATCGGCCTGGATTTTGAAACATGAATTTTAACGCAAAGACGCAAAGACGCGGAGACGCAAGATTTTCAAAATTCTTTGCGCCTTTGTTTCTTTGCGCCTTCGCGTTTATTTTCCAATGACCACAGACGCCAAAATTCTTTCCGCGCTGCGCGACAATCCCGCCGGCGTTTCGGGCGCGGAGCTCGCGGAGCAGCTTGGCATCAGCCGCGCGGCGGTCTGGGCGCGCATCGAGGAACTGCGCCAGGTTGGCTACGACATCGAGGCCGGCCCGCACTTCGGCTACCGGCTCGTCGGCGTGCCGGACGCGCTGCACGCGGATGATTTGCTCTCGCGCCTCGGCAAAACCAGAATTGTCGGCCGGGACATCCAGGTTTTTGAGCGGACGACCTCCACGAACGACGTGATTGAAAAGCTCGCGCGCGACGGCGTGAAGGAAGGCGCCGTCGTTTTCGCCGAATCGCAGACGAAGGGCCGGGGCCGGCTTGGACGAAAATGGATTTCGCCGGAGCGGAAAGGGCTTTGGTTTTCCATTCTGCTGCGGCCGGATTTGCGCCCGCAGGAGGCGACGCAGTTGACCGTCGCCTCGGCCACCGCGTTGCGCCGCGCCATCCAGAACGTGACCGGATTGTCCCCGGAAATCAAATGGCCGAACGACATTCTGGTTGGCGGTAAAAAAGTAGCGGGCATCTTGACCGAGTTGAGCGCGGAACTGGATCACGTCAGGCATGTCATCCTCGGCGTCGGCGTGGACGTGAACCTGGGCGTCGGCGAGTTTCCGCTGGAATTGCGCAAGCTGGCGACTTCGCTCAAGATCGAATCGGGCCGGGCGGTTTCGCGCCCGGAACTGGCGTCGGCGATTTTGCGCGAGCTGGATTCGGATTACGCGCGGATTTGCGCGGGCAAGTTCACCGCCGTTGCGGACGAATGGGAGGCGCACTGCACCACGATCGGCCGGGACGTAACGGTGCAGATTGGCGGCCGCAAGCTGCGCGGCCGCGCCGAATCGCTGGACGACGACGGCGCGCTGCTGCTGCGCACCGAGCACGGACGGCTCGAACCGATTACCGGCGGCGACGTCACCCTGGAAAAATGATTTTGCCCGCAGATGACGCAGATTTACGCAGAATAAAATGAACCAAGACCCGCAAACTTATGCCATCATCGGCGCGGCGATGGAGGTGCATCGCGAGTTGGGACACGGCTTTTTGGAGGCGGTTTATCAGGAAGCCTTGGCGGTTGAATTGACAGCCAGAGAAATTCCCTTTCAACGCGAAGCGCCGCTGCAAGTGAAATACAAAAACCATCCGCTGGTCTGTGCCTACAAGGTGGACTTTGTTTGTTTCGGAGAAACCCTGGTCGAGTTAAAGGCGATTGAACGCTTGGGGAATCCTGAAAAGGCCCAGGTCATCAATTATCTAAACGCCGCCAAATTCACCCGCGCCCTGCTTTTTAACTTTGGTTCGCCCAGCCTTGAATACCAGCGCCTGGTTTTGAATCACCCGGACAATCAGGACAAAAATAATCTGCGTCCATCAGCGCAATCTGCGGGAATATGATTTTACTTTTCGACATCGGCAACACGCACACGCACGTCGGCCTGGCGGACGACCGGCGCGTGCTGAAGCAATTCAACGTCCCGACGCGCGATTGGTTCGGCGGGAAGGCCGCCGTGCCGGTCAAAAAATTTGCCGGCCAAAATAAAATCCGGGGCGCGGCGCTGTGCAGCGTCGTGCCGCGCGCCACGCCGCTCGTCCGCAAAACCGTTCACGCTCTCTGGAAGCTTGACGTGCTGGAACTCACGCCGGAAACCCTGCGCGGCGTGGGAGTGGATTATCCCCGGCCCAATTCCATCGGCCAGGACCGCCTGGCCAATGCCGTGGCGGCCCGGCGGCGTTTTGGCGCGCCGGTGGTGGTGGTGGATTTCGGCACGGCGGTCACGTTCGATGTGGTGGACCGCGCCGGCAATTACGTTGGCGGCATCATCGCGCCGGGGCTGGCGGCGATGACGGATTATTTGCACGAAAAAACCGCGCAGCTGCCGAAGATAAAAATCCGCGAGATCCAATCCATCATCGGCAAAAGCACGGAGGCGGCGATGCTCGTCGGCGCGGTGCATGGCTATCGCGGTCTGGTGCGCGAATTGATCGGCGAACTGAAACGCGAATTGCGCGCGAAAAACCTGCCAGTCGTCGCCACGGGCGGTTATGCGAAGTTGATTGCGGCGAAGCTGCCGGAAATTTCCGCCGTCGCGCCGGATTTGACGCTGGAAGGCCTGCGACTGGTTTGGAAAGCCCAAAATTCAAAGTCCAAAATCTGAAATCATTCAATTGGGCGCGAGTTTGGACTTTAGACTTCAGCTTTCAGCCTTTAGACTCCATTTTTTATGTCGAGCAGCCGCAGACAATATCCGTTTCATTTGATTGAACCCAAGTGGCAAAAAACCTGGGACAAACAGCAGGCTTTCCGCGCGTGGAATCCCGGCGAAAAAATCCCGGAGAATCATCCGTTTGCCAGGCGCCACGGCGCCGATTCGATGGTGGCCGGCCGCCAGGCGCCGCCGAAATTCTACGTCCTCGACATGTTTCCGTATCCGAGCGGCGCGGGCCTGCACGTCGGGCATCCCGAAGGCTACACGGCTACGGACATTTTGGCGCGCTACCGCCGCGCGTGCGGTTTCAACGTGCTGCATCCGATGGGCTGGGATTCATTCGGGCTGCCCGCCGAGCAATACGCCGTCAAGACCGGCCAGCATCCGCGCGTGACGACCGAGGAGAACATCGCCAACTTCACGCGCCAGATCAAAAGCCTCGGCTTCAGCTACGACTGGTCGCGCGAACTGGCGACGACGGACGTGGAATATTTCAAGTGGACGCAGTGGATTTTCCTCAAGCTCTACAACAGCTATTTTGACGCAGAAAAAAACTGCGCGCGTCCGATTTCGGAGCTGATCGCAAATCGCAAATCGCAAATCGCAAATGAATCCGCCGAAAGCTTGCGCGCATTTGTGGATTCCAAACGTCTCGCCTACGTCAGCGAAGCGCCGGTGAACTGGTGTCCCGAACTCGGCACGGTGCTGGCGAACGAGGAGGTCATTGATGGCAAGAGCGAAGTCGGCGGTTTTCCGGTTGTCCGCAGGCCGATGCGTCAATGGATGCTCCGCATCACCGCCTACGCCGAGAAACTGCTGGCCGACCTCGACACGATTGACTGGAGCGATTCGCTCAAGGAAATGCAGCGCAACTGGATCGGCCGCAGCGAAGGCGCGGAGGTGGACTTTCGGATTGCGGATTGCGGATTGCGGATTGCGGAGTCAAAAATCCGCGTGTTCACCACCCGGCCAGACACGCTGTTCGGCGCGACCTACATGGTGCTCGCGCCGGAGCATCGTTTGGTGGATAAAATCACCATCAAGGAACAGCGTGCCGCCGTTGAAAGCTACCGCGAACGCACCGCGAGCAAGAGCGATCTCGAGCGCACGGAACTGGCGAAGGAAAAATCCGGCGTGTTCACCGGCGCTTACGCCATCAATCCCGTCAATGGCGAAAAAATTCCCATCTGGATTGCCGACTATGTTCTCGCCAGCTACGGCACCGGCGCGATCATGGCTGTGCCGGCGCATGACCAACGCGACTGGGAGTTTGCAAATAAATTTAATTTGCCAATTAAGTCAGTTGTCGGCTCTTTCGAGGTATTCAAATCAACAAGCATCACCAAAGCAGATGGCTCTCAACTCCCAAGACGAAAAGACCGTTTGGTGAAAATAAATGGAAAAGAAACTTGGGTGTTCACGTCCGAAGACGATTGTTTTGTTGGAGAAGGAGTCGCTTGGAATTCTGCGAACCGAGAAATGTCCCTCGACGATCTTCCCACGCCCGAAGCCAAAACGAAAATCACCGCCTGGCTCGAAGAAAAAAATCTCGGCAAAAAGACCGTCAATTACAAGCTGCGCGACTGGCTGTTCAGCCGGCAGCGTTACTGGGGCGAGCCGTTTCCGATTGTTCACTGTCCTCATTGCGGAATTGTTGCGTTACCAGAAAGCGAACTACCTGTTCGTCCGCCGGACCTAATTGACTACAAACCGACAGCCACGGGCGAGCCGCCGCTCGCGAAGGCAACTGAGTGGTTGAAAGTCAGATGTCCACTTTGCGGCGCTTGGGCGAAACGTGAAACGAATACCATGCCGCAATGGGCCGGCTCGTGCTGGTATTATCTGCGCTATCTCGACACGAAAAATAATTCCGCGTTCGTCGGCAAGGATGCCGAGAATTATTGGATGTCCGGGAGGGACGGCGTGTCGCCGTCCCAAACTTCCAGTCAGTCAGGGACAGCGGCACGCTGTCCCTCCCAAGGCGTTGACCTTTACGTCGGCGGCACGGAACACGCCGTGTTGCATCTGCTTTACGCGCGGTTCTGGCACAAGGTTTTGTTCGATCTCGGCTACGTCTCGACACCCGAACCGTTTTTCAAGCTCGTCAATCAAGGTCTGATTCTCGGCTCCGATGGACAGAAAATGTCCAAGTCGCGCGGCAATGTGGTGAACCCGGACGACGTGCTGGTGGAATACGGCGCGGACGCGTTCCGGCTTTATGAAATGTTCATGGGGCCGTTGCAGGACACCAAGCCGTGGAACACGAACGGCGTGGCGGGCGTTTATAAATTTCTCGGCCGCGTCTGGCGGTTGTTCGTGGATGAAAATTCCGAGACGGAATTTGAACAGGCGGAGACTTTAACCACCAAGGCACAAAGCCACCAAGATTTGCTGGACCTGATCAAACTCAATCCGGCAGTCAAAGATGTGGCGGCCACGCCGGCGCAGTTGAAAACGCTGCACGCGTGCATCAAGAAAGTCACTGAAGACCTCGAAGGCATGCGCTTCAACACGGCGATTTCCGCGATGATGGTTTTCGTGAACGACGCGATCACTTGGGAAACCAAACCCGTCAGCGTGCTGAAAACCTTTCTCCAGTTACTGGCCCCGTTCGCACCGCACCTGGCGGAGGAACTCTGGTTCAAAGTTCAAAGTTCAAAGTTCAAAGCCGCGGCGGCGGACGATGGCAGGACTTTCAACATTGAACTTGAAACATTGAACTCACTGCCTTATTCGCCGTGGCCGAAGTTTGATCCGGCGCTGCTCGTGGAGAATGAAATTGAAATTCCCGTGCAGGTGAACGGCAAGCTGCGCGACGTCATCAAAGTTCCGGCCAACGCCGACAACGCGGCAATTGAAGCGGCGGCGAAGGCATCGGAAAAAGTTCAACTCTTCATCGCCGGTAAAAACATCAGGAAAGTCATCATCGTGCCGAAGAAGATGGTGAACTTGATTGTCGGTTGATTTTGTAGCAGCCGACGTGAGGAGGCTCTGACTTCCGAATTAAAAAGTTTGAGCCTCGTTACCTCGGCTGCTACGAATCATTTTTCCCCGCCCGCCAGAATCGTCTGGAAATGCGGCGGCTGTTCCTCGGCGGCCACGATGCTGATCTCGATTTTTTTGAAACCGGCGGCTTCGAGCCAGCGGTGCAGGTCGCATTCGGCAAAGCCCGGCCACTGGTCACCGTAAATTTCCCGCGCCTTGTCGAAATTGTGCTTGAGCAGGTCCAGGATCAAAATCTGCCCGCCACCGCGCAGAATCCTGTGCGCGGCGGCAATCGCTTCCGCCGGGCTTTCGGCGTGATGCAGCGCCTGGCTTAAAATCACGAGGTCAACGCTGCCGGCCTCAATCGGCGGGTTTTGCAGGTCGCCCCGGCGGAACTCCAGATTTTTAAGGCCGTTTTTCTTCGCCTTGGCCGCGCCGAACGCGACGATTTTTTCCGAGTTGTCCACGGCGATGACCTTTTTGCACCGGCGCGCGAGCAGCTCGCTCAACAATCCTTCACCGGAACCCAGATCCGCGACGACCAGCGGCGGCAGAATCCGCAGCAGCAGGTGTCCAAACGCCTGCCACGAGCGGCCCGGCCCGTAGACACGGTCAAATCGTCCGGCGACCTGGTTGAAGAAAACCTGCGCCTGCTCCTTGCGGCGGGCGAGCACGCGCTTGAGATTGATCTGGTCGCCGCCGTGCTCGGCGAGTTCCTTCGAGCCGCGGATGGCGAGCTGGATGAATTCGCTGGCGACGGAATCGGCCTGGGGGTTGAGTTTGTAAAACGTGCGCTTGCCTTCTCGCCGCGATTTCACCAGCGCGCAGTCGGCGAGCAGGCCGAGGTGCGTGGAGATGCGCGACTGGCCGAGGCGCGTGACCTCCTGAAGCTCGTTGACGGAAAGCTCGTCCTTCTCCAGCAACGCGACGATGCGCAGCCGCGTCGGATCGGACAAGGCGCGGAGAGATTTCAAGGTTGAGGTCATGTTTGTTTTGGCGCCGCATTTTTTGAAATTCCATTTGACGCCGCTGGAAACCGTTATATCATCAAATCTTGATACGTCAATATGTTGTTGGCGTGAACTAAAAAATATTCCATGAGCAACCGTTACATCTTTTCATCGGAGTCCGTCGGCGAAGGCCATCCGGACAAAGTCGCCGACACCATTTCCGACGCCGTGCTGGACGCCTGCTTCACGCAGGACAAGTTCAGCCGCGTCGCCTGCGAATGCTATGTGAAGTCGAACATCGTCATCATCGGCGGTGAAATCACCACCAAGGCGAAGCTGGATTACGTCGCCATTGCGCGCAAGGCCATCCGCGAAATCGGCTACGTCAACGACGACGACGTGTTTCATGCCGACAAGGTTTTCGTCAACGTCATTGTCACGCAGCAGTCGCCCGACATCGCGCAGGGCGTGGACGCGCGCAAGGCCAAGGGCAAGAAGACCGACAAGCAGGGTGCCGGCGACCAGGGCCTGATGTTCGGTTATGCGGCGAATGAGACGCCGGAGCTAATGCCCGCGCCGATCATGTTCGCGCATCGCCTCGGTCGTGAGCTGACGAGGATCCGCAAGAGCGGCAAAGTCGCCTGGCTGCGCCCGGATGCGAAGTCGCAGGTGTCCGTCGTTTATGAAAACGGCCGGCCGGTGGCCATTTCCAACGTTGTCATTTCCACGCAGCACGCGGCGGATGTCGAGCACGCGGAGATCGAAAAATTCATCATCGCGAACGTCATCAAGAAAGTTCTCCCCGCGAAGCTGCTCACAAACAAGACAGAGTTTCTGGTCAATCCGACCGGCCGTTTCGTCGTCGGCGGACCGCAGGGCGACACCGGCCTGACCGGACGCAAGATCATCGTGGACAGCTACGGCGGTTCCGGCCGTCACGGCGGCGGCGCGTTTTCCGGCAAGGACCCGACAAAGGTGGACCGCAGCGCCGCCTACATGGGCCGCTGGGTGGCGAAGAACATCGTCGCTGCGAAACTCGCCGCGAAATGCGAAATCCAGTTTGCCTACGCCATCGGCTATCCTGACCCGGTGAGCGTGTATGTGGACACCTTCGGCACCGGGAAGGTTTCCGACGAGAAAATTGTCAAAGCGGTCAACAGGGTGTTCAGCTTCCAGCCGGCGGACATCATCGAGCAGCTCAACCTGCGCCGCCCGATTTACAGCAAGACGACCAACTACGGTCACTTCGGCAAGAACGACAAGGATCTGACTTGGGAAGCCGCGGACAAGGTTGAAGCGCTGCTGAAGGCGATTTGATCAACAGGTGTTGAATCGTTGCAATGACAAATCGTTGCAACGGTTCGGCGCAAAACCGATTCACGATTCAACCATTTAACGATTCACGACCATGGCAGCAAAAAAAACTTCCGCGAAGAAATCCGATTTTTCCGTCCGTGATTTAAGCCTCGCCGAATGGGGGCGCAAGACCATCCATGTTTCCGAGCACGAAATGCCCGGCCTGATGGCCATCCGCAAAAAATACGGCGCGAGCAAGCCGCTCAAGGGCGTCCGCATCACCGGCTCGCTCCACATGACCATTGAGACGGCCATCCTCATCGAGACGCTCGTCGAACTCGGCGCGTCCGTGCGCTGGGCGAGCTGCAACATTTTCTCGACGCAGGACCACGCCGCCGCCGCGATTGCAAAGGCCGGCGTTCCCGTGTTCGCGCACAAAGGCGAATCGCTGGAAGAATACTGGGATTTCACGCTCCGCGCATTGACGCATCCGGGCAACAAAGGTCCGCAGCTCATCGTGGACGACGGCGGCGACGCGACGCTTTTGATTCACAAAGGCTACGAACTCGAAAACGGCGACACCTGGGTCAACACGCCCAGCGACAACCATGAAGTCGCCGTCATCAAGTCGCTGTTAAAGAAAGTCGCCAAGGAACGCCCCGGTTTCTGGCATTCCGTCGTCGCCGACTGGAAGGGCGTTTCCGAGGAAACCACCACCGGCGTTCACCGCCTCTATCAGATGATGGAACAGGGCAAATTGCTCGTGCCCGCCATCAACGTCAACGACTCCGTCACCAAGTCCAAGTTCGACAACCTCTACGGCTGCCGCGAATCGCTCGCCGACGGCATCAAGCGCGCGACCGATGTGATGGTCGCCGGCAAGGTCGCCTGCGTCTGCGGCTACGGCGACGTCGGCAAGGGCTGTTCCCATTCGCTGCGCGGCTTCGGCGCGCGCGTCATCGTCACCGAGATTGACCCCATCAACGCCCTCCAGGCCGCGATGGAAGGTTTTGAAGTGAAGACTACCGAGGACACGCTCGGCGAGGCGGACATCTACGTCACCACCACCGGCAACTGCGACATCATCACGCTCGAACACATGGCGAAGATGAAAGACCAGGCCATCGTCTGCAACATCGGCCACTTCGACAACGAGATCCAGGTGGATCGGCTGAACGCCGCCAGGGGCGTGAAAAAATTGAACATCAAGCCGCAGGTGGACAAATACACCTTTGCCAAGGGCAACAGCATTTACATGCTGGCCGAAGGCCGGCTGGTGAACCTCGGCTGCGCCACCGGCCATCCGAGCTTCGTGATGAGCAACAGCTTCACCAACCAGTGCCTCGCGCAACTGGATTTGTGGAAGAACCGGGAAACCGCGAAAGTGGGCGTCTATCGCCTGCCCAAGAAGCTGGACGAGGAAGTCGCCCGCCTGCACCTGGAAAAAATCGGCGTGAAGCTGACCAGGCTCACGAAGAAGCAGGCCGATTACATCGGCGTGCCGGTTGAAGGCCCCTACAAGGCGGATCACTACCGGTATTGAGCGGATTTTAATCCCTGCACGAAAGGCGGACGGGCAACCGTCCGCCTTTTTTTATCCGCGCCGCAATCCCGCTTTTACGAACCGGCCTTGCCTGCGCTTTGCGTTTAATTCGTTTCCCTCGGCCTTTTGACGACGACTTCGATTTGGGCCTTGTTCTTGGCAATCGTGTTCGCCGGCAAAATGCCGCGCCAGAAAACGTTTGGGTAAATCACCGCGCCGCGCCCGAGGATGCTGCCGGGGTTCAGCACGGCGTTGCAGCCCACTTCCGCGCCGTCGCCGAGCAGCGCGCCAAATTTGCGCAGGCCGGTGTCGAACGGCACGCCGTCCACCTCCACCTCGACATTGCCGGGCAGGAGCTTGACGTTGGAAATCTTCACGCCCGCGCCGAGATGCGCCTTGTGGCCGAGAATGGAGTCGCCGATGTAATTGAAGTGGGGCACCTGCGCGCCGTTGAAGAGCAGCGCGTTCTTCAGCTCGGACGAATTGCCGACGACGCAACCGTCGCCGATGATGACGTTTTCGCGGAGGTAGGCGTTGTGGCGGATCCGGCAATTTTTCCCGATGATGGCCGGGCCTTTGATCATCACGCCGTCTTCGACGATGGTGCCTTCGCCGATGAAGACCTTTTCGCCGATGAACGCGCGGCCCTCGCATTGGTTGCGGAGTTCGGGTTTCAGATTGGCGGCGAGGTGGCTCTCGATTTTCCGGAGCGCGTCCCATGCAAATTTGCAACCGGCAAAAATCGCGGCGTGTTCGGTCTGGTTGAGGTCAAACAAGTCGGCTGGCTTGAACATGGCGGCAAGTTAATTGAAAGCGGCGCGGCGGAAAAGGGAAATGGCGTGGGCTTGCCATTCGCGGCGGGAGGGGTATTTTCGCCGTGGTCAGTTCGTCCCCGTAGCTCAAATGGATAGAGCAGCGGTTTCCTAAATCGCCGCAAGCACTTTTTCCAAATTTTTGCTTTGTTTGGTTCTTGTATTTTCTCATTGATTCTATTGACTGATCTTAATTTCCGTCGGCGGTTTTCAGAGACTGACCTTTGGCTGTTTTTGGTTCTAATTTGATCTAAAAACTCAAAACGGTATCAGATGAGGTATCAGATTTTGGACTTGGAAATTGGCGGTGGCAAATTGCTTGCTTGATGATCGCCGCGAATATTTCGTGGATGCGAAGTTTGAGTTGCGGGTGTGTTCTTTCACGAGAAAGAAAGTGATTCGCTTCATAGCATTCAAGGCTTGGTTTCAGACGACCCTTTCACAGCCTTTTCCGCGCCTTCGGTGGTGACTGGAATCCGGGCGGTGACGGTGGTGCCATGACCGGGTGTGGATTTGATCGAGAATTTACCGCCGATCATCTGCAAACGTTCCCTCATGCCGAGCAATCCCAATCGGCCGTTTCCTTTCGTGCGGAGCACACGTTTCACATCAAAAGATTTGCCGTCGTCGGTTATCGTCAGGCAAATCCAGTCCGGCAGTCTTTTAATTTCAACTTCCACCGCGCTGGCCTGCGCATGGATGGCCACGTTATTGAGGGCTTCCAGAGCGACGCGATAGAGGACGGCACTCTGGTTGATGGGCAGTTGATTTGCCGCCGCGTAGGCGGTCAAACGCGCCCGCACGCCCGTCCGCTTCACGAAATCCTTCATATAAGAATGCAGCGCGGGAATCAGTCCCAAATCATCCAAAACCGTCGGGCGCAGTTCCACGGCGAACCGATGCACCATGGCCAGTGATTTCTCCACGAGCAGTTGCGTCTGGGCAATTTTCCGTCGGAGGCTCGTGGGATTGTCTGACGGTTTCGGAGTCAAGGACGCCAGATGGACACTAATACCCACCAGAGTTTGGAGAACCGTATCATGCAGTTCGCGGCTGATGCGCTTTCGTTCCGCTTCCTGCGCGAGCAGAATTTCGTGGGATAATTGCCGTAATTGTTGTTCGCTGGTCTTGAGGGTCTGCTCCAGCGTTTTGCGCCGGATAATTTCCTGTTCCAACTTCCGGTTCGAGGCGGTCATTACCTCCAGCCGCACTCGGGCTGCCTCCGCCTGCTTGCGCTCGGTGATGTCCACCACGGTGGCGCGACATTCCTGCCCATTGAGCAAGCATTGGGCTTCGATGTTCACGAACCGGAGCGACTGGCCTTTGCCAGCAATCTCAAAATCACCGGATTGTTTGGCCTCGCCGGCAAAAACTTGTTCGAGAAAAGTGCTGAAAGCCGGACGAAATTCGGCGGAAACCAACCGCCCAAAAGTCTGGCCCACCAAACGGGAGCGTTCGATTCCGACGAGCGTTGCCCCGGTCAGGTTGGCCTGCAGGATGGCACCGGTTGCGGCGAGTGTAAAATAGCCGCTCGGTGCAAAATCGTAGAGATCAGTGTAATTCTCCAGCGCCACCTCCAGTTCATCCCGAGCTTTCCGCAACTCAGCGTTCTGCATCTCCAGTTCAATCTGATGGACCTGCAATTCGTGGAGTAGCCGCCGGGAATCCGCTCCGGTCTTCGCCACGCCAGCTTTCAATTTCTTCTGCTCCCGCAAATGGGCTTCGGCCCGACTACGCAGTTGGATGGCCTTGGCTGATGATGGCGGCTTCTTTTGCATGGTGCGGACGCTTCACTGTTTGCGCGTGCGCCGCGCTCTGCCAGCCGCCTTGGCTCGCTTCCCGCCGGCCGCTGCTGATGCCGCACGCTCCGCCGAATCTTCGGCGACGCGCTTTTCCAAAGCCGTGTGCCTGCCGCGCAACTTCCCCTCCAGCTTCTTGGCCACGGTGATGTTCGCGAAAGTGATCACGACGCCGTCAATCCGGTCGTCCAGGGTGCGGTAAGGCATGATGCGCACGGTGAACCAGCGGCCATCGCGCGCGCTGATGGCTTTTTCCACGGCGGCCAGTTTCTGCAACACTGCGCGTGCATCGTCGGCCAGTTCCGGGTAGTGCAGGTCCGAGGCCAGATCGGTGATGGGCCGGCCCGCGTCCGCCGCGATGAGCTTGATGATTTTCGTCGCCTGCGGGGTGAACCGCCGGACGTTGAGATCCTTGTCCAAAAACAGGGTCGCAATGTCTGTGCTGTCGAGCAGGTTCTTCATGTCGTTGCTGGCGTGCGACAGCTCGCCCACCTTGACCTGCAACTCCGTGTTGACCGTCTGCAATTCCTCGTTCATGGATTGCATCTCCTCCTTGGAGGTGGTGAGTTCCTCGTTGGTGGACTGCATTTCTTCATTCGTGGATTGCAATTCCTCGTTGGCGGAACGGAGTTCCTCCTGCGAAGTCTGCATCTCTTCGTGGGTAGCCCGCGCCTCGCCGCGAACTTGCAACAGTTCCTGCTCCAGTTCCGCCACGCGCGGGCTGCGGGCGTCCGGCTTCTTCGGCTGACCGGTCGCCTTGGTCGCCACCGGCGCGGCCATGTCGGTGAACACAATCATCATCAAACCCTGCAACGGCCCGGATTCATCCAGCCGCCGGACGGTCACATCCACGCACTGCGTGCCGCCGTTCGTCCCGACCTTGAGTCCGTGCAGGGTCACGCCTTCTTTTTTCCGCAGCGCTTCCTTGAAGGCGTTCGCCAGTTCATAACGCAACCCTTCGCGGGCCATGGCAAAAATATTCCAGTTGGCCTTGCCGGCGGCGGGTTCCAGGTATTTGCCGGTCCGGCCGCTGACATAAAAAATATCGCCCGTGTCATTGGTGAGCACGGCGGGCGGGGCGTAACTCTGCAACACCAATTGATCCGCCAACGCCTGGAGACTGGCCGGCGGGTTGGTCGCCGGCCGCACCTCGGAAAGGACCGGCGGGCCGGCGGTAAAGGACGAGGGAAAAACAATCTGCTCCGGTCGCAGCACGGATTCCGTCCGCCGGAAGATCCGCGATTTGGCATTTAACGGGGCAAAAAGATGGGTGAAATCCCCGACCGTCTCCGCGCTGCCTTGAAACAAAATGCCGCCGGGCGTGAGGCTGTAGTGAAACAGCGGAATCAATTTCTTCTGCACCTCGGTAGTCAGATAGATCAGCAGGTTGCGGCAGCTCAAAATGTCCAGCTTCGTGAACGGCGGGTCCATGATGAGATTCTGCGGCGCAAAGATCACCATCTCGCGGATTTCTTTGCGCACCCGGTAGCCGTGATCTTCCTTGGTGAAGAATCGCTTCAGCCGGGCTTCTGAAATATCGGCGGCGATGTTGGCTGAAAAGAGGCCCGCCCGGGCTTTTTCAATCGCGTCCCGGTCCAGGTCAGTGGCGAAGATTTGAATCGAAAATTTTCCACGAGGCTTGACCTCTTCGAGCGCCTCTTTGAACACGATGGCCAGCGAATACGCTTCTTCGCCCGTCGAGCAGCCGGGCACCCACGCGCGCAACGTCTTGCCGGGCGGACGGCTCGCGAGCAGCGCGGGAATGGCCTCGGCGGACAACTGCTCCCACGCGGCGGGATCGCGGAAAAAATTCGTCACGCCGATCAACAATTCCTTGAACAGCAAATCCAGCTCCTGCGAATTTTCCTGCAAGTAGCGGACATAAGCCGGCATTTTTTTGATTTGGTGAATGCCCATGCGGCGTTCGATCCGGCGATAGAGCGTGTTCCGTTTGTAAAAAGAAAAGTCGTTGCCCGTGTGGGCGCGCAGCAGGATGACCACTTTTTCCAGCGCGCTCTGCGCCTTGTCTTCCAGCACTTCTTCCGTCCGCGCCAGAAGCGGCGTGCGTTGCAGATAGGCGAGAATTTTCCCCGGCAACTCCTCCGCCGGGGCCACGATATCCGCCAGCCCGGCGTCAATCGCGCTGCGCGGCATGGAGTCGAATTTGGCCGTCGCCGGCTCCTGCACCAGCACCACGCCCGCTTTTTCCTTGATGGCGCGCAGACCCATCGTGCCGTCCGAGCCCATGCCGGAAAGAATCACGCCCACGCTGTGCTCCTGCTGATCCTGCGCCAGCGAGCGGAGGAAAAAATCAATCGGCAGCCTCATCCCGCGCTGAGCGGTCGGCTTGAGCAGGTGCAGGACGCCATGCAGGATGGACATGTCCTTGTTCGGCGGGATCACATAGACGCAGTCCGGCCGCACCGTGGTGCGATCCTTGATCTGGACGACTTTCATGCCGGTGGCGCGCTGGAGCAGTTCGGACATGATGCCTTTGCGCGTCGGGTCGAGGTGCTGAACAATAACGAACGCCATGCCGCTGCCTGACGGCACCCGCCCCAGAAACTGATCCAAGGCTTCGAGTCCGCCGGCGGAAGCGCCGATGCCGACGATGGGAAACGTGGCTTTCACGGGGTTGCCAGCGGCTTTTAGGTGAATTTCTTTAGCAGGCGTTTTGGTTGGGCGGGCCGGTGAAGCTTTCTTTTTCATGCGCTTTTATTTCCTGCGCTTGAGTATGACAGTTTTGATTCCGACTGCATAGCGTGACGACACTATATTTGCCAAGGTCCGGCAATCATTTGTTTTTGGCCGTCGACCGACCATTCTTTGGTTGATGGCTGTTCCAGACCAGGGCGATCAGCATGGGTGCGATCCGGTCCAGTGGCAGAATATAATCCACATCGCCGGTCTTGATGGAAGTTTCCGGCATGCTGAAATTTTCCGAGGTGGGCCGGTCTTGCGCGATGACCGTGCCGCCTTTGTCCTTGATGATTTGCACACCAAAGGAGCCATCGCCATCGCCGCCGGTGAGCACCACCGCAATGGCGCGCCTTTTGTATATTTCTGCCACTGAAGCAAACAGCGGTTCGGCGGATGGACGGGCAAAATGAATTTTTTCCGCGTGCGAGGAAGACAGCTTCAGGCAATCGCCTTTGACCACAAACAGATGATGATTGGGCGGCGCGACATATACCTTGGAAGGAATGAGCACGTCGCCGGTGTGCGCCTCTGTGACTTGCAACTGCGTGCGGCATTTCAGAATTTCTGTCAGCAGACTTTTGCGATCGGGCGCAACGTGCATCACGATGGCAATTGCCGCCGGAAAATCCGCCGGCAACGCGCCGAGAATGATGGACAAGGCTTTCAAGCCGCCAACCGACGCTGCCATGGCGATGACGGGAAACGAATGACGCACCGACGCCACCGGGAATTCCAGACGCGCTCCTTGAACTGGCTTGGTTGATCGGCGTGCCGATACAGATTTCGCTTTCATGGGCCTGAAAAAAATAGTTGGTAATCTTGCAGGCTTTCCTTGCAATCTCAATTCTTCAGCAGTTTCAGCAATGCCTTGGCCGCTTCGGCGGAGGAGGCGGGATTCTGTCCCGTGATCAGCAACCCGTCGGTTTGCACATAAACGCCCCAATCGGGCCCATTGCTGTAATGCGCGCCCGTTTTTTTCAATTCATCCTCCAATAGAAACGGCACCACCTTGGTTAGCTTCACGGCGGCTTCCTCTGTGTCCGAGAAACCAGTCACGTTCTTGCCCTTGATCATCCGATCACCATTGGCCAATTTGACATTGAGCAAGGCACAAGGCGCATGACAAACCAAGGCCATCGGTTTTCCCTGTTGCTGGAATGCTTCGAGCAACGCGATGGAATTCGTATCCTTGACCAGATCCCACATGGGTCCATGACCGCCCGGATAAAATACTGCATCAAAATCGGATGCCTTGACGTCGCTTAATTTCAACGTGTGCGCCAATTTCTGTTTGAGCGGTTCGTCTTTGTCGAACCGGTGAGTGAATTTGGTTTGTGCCCCGGACAGTTCACTGCTGGGATCAATCGGCGGCTGTCCGCCTTTGGGCGATGCCAATGTGATTTCCGCTCCGGCATCGGTCAGTTCATAATATGGAGCCGCAAATTCCTCCACCCAGAAACCGGTTTTTTTGCCGGTGTCGCCCAATTCGCCGTGCGAGGTTAGGACAATTAAGATTTTCATGATAATATGGGCTGTCATTTTGAATTAAGTAGTGACCATTGCCCATAGCACGGTCTGGTTTTCTGACCACACTCATTTGCCGACCATTTTTGCCAAGATAAAAATGAGCAAAGCTCCACCCAAACCGCCTCCGAAAAGCAGATAAATCAGCGAATAACCGGCCGCCGCAAACATCGGCGTTATCAAAAGTGCAATCATAGGTAGAAATGGTTAATTTTTTTACAGCCCTGCAACTGCCTTGCGGCGGTTGCAGAGCCGTTGTTTTTTATATTATCGGCCATGACCGCTGTAAGCTGCCTGCGTCGGAAACGCCGGGCGGTCGGTTGCCTTATGTTTGTTCGGTGTTGAAGCCTCCCCCGTAGTGCAGATGTCCTCCGCGCCGGCTTTGGTGAAAATGTCCTTGGCGCGGGAGATTTCCGCTGAATTATCGGTGTGAACGGAGATGAGGATGTTGCCTTCCTTGATCTTGCCTTCATAACGCTTGGCTTCGAGTTCAGGAATGCCGAGGCCGATAAGCCCGCCGGCAATGCCACCACCGGCCGCGCCAATGGCCGCCCCGCTCAATGCGGCAATAATCGGTCCCGCCGCAATGAACGGTCCCACTCCAGGAATGGCCAATGCGCCAATGCCAGCGATCCAGCCCAAAGCCCCGCCGACGACACCGCCGGTGACAGCGCCGGTGACGGCTCCTTCGGGAGCTTTGGTGTGCTTCTCATGTGCGAAGTCGTGGCTCGTGCCTTTGTCCGCGAACAATGCCGAGATATCGTTATTGGAAAAATTCGCGTTCTTAAGCTGATCAACAATATTGTCGGCTTGGTTGCGCGAGGTGGCGATGCAGAATACAGATTTCTTTGACATAATAATTTTCTTTCTTGGTTTGGTTGTGTTTGTTGGTGACCGAATTAATTAAGGCTGCTGGTGGTGGTCTGCGTGACTTCCAGTTGGTTGTCCACATTGCTGGATTGCGCGATGCGATTCGCGATGTCACCGATTTGACGTTTTTCATCGGCGGTGTTGACCGGCCCCCGCAAAGTGACATGGCCATTCATCGTGATGATTTTCACGTTTTTGGCATTCATGGACATTCCATCGGCGGCAATGATTTCCTTGCGAATCTGCGCCGTGGTATCAATGTCGGACTGGCTGTTGCCCTGGTCGAGCGGTGTCAAGGTGCTGCTATCACGATCACGGACATTGCGCGCGGTGTTGTCCGGTTGAGCAGTCGCATCGTTATTGAAATAAGGTTCGACTTTGTAGGCGTGATAAACGCCACCGGCATAACCGGGCTGGCTGAAATCGGGCCATTCGTTGGATTTGAAGTGCGGTGAATTGGCCAGCATCTCTTTTGATGTATCCAGTTGGAGAGCGTTATGTTCCGGATTAAATTTAAGTGCGGTGGGTGGCACGGCACTCAACTCACCGTCCATCCCCATGTATCCGCCTGATGAAACGATGACAGCCACAATGCGGCCAGCCGGGAGATCCACTATAAAATTTTTCACCTTGCCGATTTTCTCATCCTGCAAATTATTCACCGACGCGCCCATGAGCTTGCTCGCCTTCTGGACATAACCCAAGTTTGACCACGACGAATTTGCTCCGCTCCCATTCGAGTAGTAAGTCCGACTCCAAGTTCCATCCGGATTGCGGGTTGAAATATGGCTGTTTTGCTCCTCCACCTTGCGGGCTACTTCCACATTATGTGCTGTGTCCATTGGGCGGCCTCCGGCTGTATTGATGCTGCCATCCATGTTGCGGGGCAATGAATTGCCCAATGCCGCACTCATGTTGGTGGTTCCGTATTCGTCATGGGCGAAATAAGGTTGCTGGCCGTAATAACCATAAACTTCACTTACCCGGTTGGACTGCGTGTTTTCGTCCCACTTCGCGGTGTCACACTTAGGGGCGGCATTAAATTTCTCCATGCTGGCGTCCAGGTGAAGGACTTTCTGGACGGCCTCGTGATTCAACGCTCCCGGCGGCACCGGCGTTAGCGTCTCACCCATGCCGAGAAATCCACCGCTGGATATTATAACCTGCACGATCCGGCCGGATTCCATATCCAGCGCGAGATTTTCCACCTTGCCGAGTTTTTCGTTCTGATAGTTTTTGACGGTCATGCCGATGAGGTCGCTGGCCTTGGCCGTGTCTTTTAGACGGTCCGTCGGTGCAATGCGAGGCATTTGGTTACGGGAGTAGTTTTGTCCATCCGTTTTAGGGTTGGATGTGTCTTGGGCCAGCGCCGAGAACGCCAGAACCGAGGCGGCAAAGGCACTGGCGATGATTTGCAAGTTTCGTTTCATATAGTTTTTTTTGTTAAAGTTTTACAAAGTGTTTTTCGTTGTTATAGCGTTTATAGTAGGCGGAAAATTCTGTGAGTGCTATGGGGTAAAACCCTGCTATCAATTCATCCTGCTTTTAGCCGCTTTTTTTCAGAACGGAGGACGAATTTATTTTGCGGAACGATTGGGAAGGCTTCTCCAGCCATCAGGGGAATCAGAAAGCGAAACTAATGTTCGCTTGCCTGTCCATGCAAGCAAGACACCCGCGCTCCCTTTCTTTGCGTCTCTGCGCCTTTGCGTTGAAAAGAATCTCACGCCTTCGCGTAAAGTTCGTTTCCCTTTTCAGCAAACTCTTTGGATTTTTCCTCCATGCCTTGCTTCAGCGCCTCTTCCTAGGCGATGCCTTGTTCGGCGGCGTGTTTGCGGACGTCTTCGGTGATCTTCATCGAGCAGAAATGCGGACCGCACATAGAGCAGAAGTGCGCGGTTCAGGCTGAAATAATCATTGTCTCCGCTATGGGGTGAAGACCCCATAGCAACCTTGCAGCGGTGTGTTAAGTTGCCGGCATGAACTTATTATTACTCGTGGTTGTTCTGCTTCTCTTGTTCGGCGGCGGCGGGTTTTATTTTGGCGGTCCCGTCATCGGCGGCAGCGGGCTTGGCTTGGTTTTGTTGATATGCCTCGTCGTCTATCTCGTGGGCGGGTTCCGTTCGAAAAGCTGATAGCCGGCGCGTGCGGGAATACCGGAGACCACGCAAGGAATCTCTGATTAGGCTAGGGCTTCGCTTGCCGGGACGGCGACGTTTGCCGGGGTGATCAGTTGCAGCACTTCGTCCTTCGTAAGTGTCTCCCTGTCAAGCAACGCTTTGGCCAGCTTGTCGGTATTCTCTTTGTGTGTCTGGATGAGTTCGTGTGCCCGGCGGTCGGCGGTTTCGAGCAGGCAGTTGATTTCGGCTTCGGCGTCATGCTGCTCAGGCTCGTAGTAGAGTTTCTCGCCCATGCCCCATTCGTGGATCATCTTGCGGGCGATGTTGCGCGCGACATCGAGGTCGCCGGACGCGCCGTTGGTGGTGGTGCCGTAGAAAGTTTTTTCGGCCGCCCGCCCGCCCATCAGCACGAGTAATTCTTCGAGCAGGAACTGCCGGCTTTGGAGGTGCTGGTCTTCGTCGGGCAAAAGGGTGGTGGCACCAAGCGCCTGGCCGCGCGGCACGATGCTGACTTTGTAAAGCGGCGGCATCAGCGGCGTTTGCAGATGAATGATGGTGTGGCCCGCTTCATGATACGCCACCATCTCGCGCTCCTTTTGGTTCAGAACCATGGATTTTCGCTCTTTGCCAAAGCGAACTTTGTCTCGCGCTTCCTCGAGTTCAGCCTGCGATATCTGTGTGGCGTTCTGCAAAGCGGAAAAGATGGCGGCCTCATTGAGGAGGTTCGCGAGGTCTGCGCCGGACATGCCGGGAGTGGTTTGCGCAATGACGTCCAAAGCCTTCTGTGCGTCGGCAATCGGCTTGCCAGCGGCGTGGGCCTGCAAAATGGCGCGCCGGCCTTTCATGTCGGGATAAGGCACATAGACTTTGCGGTCGAAACGTCCGGGCCGCAGCAGCGCTTCATCCAGATCCTCGGGACGGTTGGTGGCGGCAATCACCACAATACCCTGGCTGCTGTCGAAACCGTCCATCGCGGCGAGCAAGGCGTTGATCGTCTGCTGATGTTCGCCGTGCGTGTCGTGCTTGCGGTTCTTGCCGACGGAATCAATTTCATCAATGAAAATGATCGCCGGTTTGTTCCTGGCTGCCTGCCGGAAGAGCTGGCGCACGCGTTTGGCGCCGACACCGACGAAGACCTCGGTGAAATCACTGCCATGCACGCTGAAGAAATGGGCGTTGGCCTCACAGGCAATCGCCTTGGCCAGCATCGTTTTGCCCGTTCCCGGCGGGCCTATCAGCAGAACGCCTTTGGGCAGCCTGCCACCAAGGCGCTCATACTTCTTTGGGTCGCGCAGGAAATCCACCACCTCGGACACTTCGCCTTTGGCTTCTTCGATACCGGCCACGTCATTGAAACTGACGGTCGGCCGCTCCGTGACGCGGGCATTTTTCCCGCGGCCAATATTGCGTTGATACACCATCACACCGATGACCACGCCGACAATCAGCAGGTTGGAAAGGACCATGACCCATTGGCCAATGCTTTGGTCGGGGATTTCGACCTTTGCCCAACTCTGGTCGAAAAGGGTTTTTATCTGGGCCTCATCGAGGTGCGTTGTGATGAAGACTCTCTCGGATTTGCCGGACAGCTTGTGTTTGCCTTCCAGATGGTAAATGCCGGCGTAGGGCGTTGGCTTGACGCGGCCGTCGGTGAGGGTTTTTGCCTGGACAAACTGGTCCAGCTCGGCGCGCGTGATCTCGCGCGATGGGGTCCGGAAACACCAGATGCCAAGGAGAGTCAAACCGATAACAAGCAAAGCGAACCCGATCATCAGTTTGGTGTTTTTCAAAAAATTCATGCGCGTAGAGTGAGTGTCGCCAACTGACTAACCAGCACCGGCAACGCCGTCGTTGAAGCGAAGCCGCAGGGATGATTTCGTGCGCATAAACTTTTCCAAACCCCCGGCCCGACTTTGCGGATGTGGCTTCCGACCATGATCGGGACCCCAATCGTCGTTATTTCATAACCTTGCATGACACACTATTCCATCGTTCATCCAAATCCCAAACTAGGGGTTTCCTAGCAGATCCTAGGATATTTCCTGCAAGTTTGGCCGGCGTTGACCATGCGATAATCTTCGAAGACGCCTCGCGGAATACAGCGCGGGGAAACTGCGGGCGCTGGGCAAGCCCAGCGCCCAACGCATGGTCGGGTTATACCCCATAGAAAAACCCGGCCCATCGCGCAATGTTAATCCAGAAAATGATGGCAAATGAATTGCCATCAAAAATGAAAGGCAAACTATGCATCTATTATTCACACCGGTTTTGGGCAGTGCCATCTGGATTGGGGGAGGTGGAGTTGGACTCCTTCTCGTCATCGTTGTTGTAGTTCTGTTGCTTCGTCGTTAAACCTTGGTTCTTTCCGGCGAAGACTCCGGACCCAGCCGAACATGAAAGTCTCCGGTTGATCGCAAGCGGAGACCCGATTCATTTGCTGAAATAGCCCCAGGAAAAAACATGAAATTGTCCTTAAAACCGCATCATCTCAAACGCTACAAGGATATCGCGTTGCTTTTTTGGAAATACGGCTCCACCGATTTGGCCAAGGAATTTGAACAAGCGGCCGCGGGCGATGAAAAAACGCCTTTGGCTGCCAAACCCGGCCAGCCCGTGCCGGAAGAATTAGCCGACGATTTGGAAAAAATGGGGCCGACCTTCATCAAATTCGGCCAGTTGCTTTCCAGCCGCGCCGACCTTTTGCCAGAACGATATTTGAAGGCGCTCACGCGTTTGCAGGACAAGGTCAAACCGTTTCCCTACGCCGAAGTGGAACAAATTGTCGCGGGCGAACTCGGCATCCGCATATCAAAAGCATTTTCATTTTTTGAGGAAAAACATCTGGCCGCCGCGTCGCTCGGTCAGGTGCATCGCGCGGCCTTGCGCGACGGGCGTCCCGTGGTCGTAAAAGTGCAACGCCCGGAAATCCGCAAACAAATCGCGGATGATTTTGAAGTGCTCGAAGAAATCGCGGACTTTTTTGACGAACACACTGACATTGGCCACCGTTATCGGTTCGGGAAAATTCTCGCAGAATTCAAAAGTTCCATTTTGCAGGAACTGGATTATCAACGGGAAGCGTCCAATCTGACCACGCTGGCAAATAATCTGAAGGAATTTCCGCACCTGCTCGTTCCGTTGCCCGTGCTCGATTACAGTTCACGCAGCGTGTTGACTATGGATTATGTCAGCGGAACAAAAATCACCGCGCTTAGTCCCATCGCGCAACTGGACATGAACGGCGATGTTCTGGCCGAGGAACTTTTCAAGGCGTATTTGAAACAGGTGTTGATTGACGGCTTTTTTCATGCCGATCCGCATCCGGGCAACATTTTTCTCACGGACGACGGGCGCGTGGCGTTGCTGGATTTGGGCATGACGGGGCGGGTGAGTTCAAACATGCAGGAAAATTTATTGCGGTTGTTGCTGGCCATCAGCGAAGGCAACGGTGATGAAGCGGTGAAAATTGTCC